>ERZ780144.790-NODE-790-length-40495-cov-5.450272_pt1 | contig 40495 bp, 59 predicted proteins | sample MGYA00511380_ERZ780144 | MGnify/ENA primary metagenome ERZ780144 (study PRJEB29588, sample SAMEA1965858) | human gut metagenome | biome: human gut; feature: human-associated habitat; material: faeces | place: Denmark | collected 2008/2010 ... | reverse complement strand
GCTCTCCCCGCTGCCCAGGGTACACCCCTTGCGGTTAGGGGTGCAGGGACGGCCCCGCCGCTCTCCCCGCTGCCCAGGGTACACCCCTTGCGGTTAGGGGTGCAGGGGAGAACACACACCGCAAGCGACACTAAAGCGGCGGTTCCGTGGTATTTGACCTAATGCGGCCATAGCCGGTCACAAGCCCGGTTGAGAAACGCAGAGTGGGTATGGTTCGGCCATTGAGTTGAAATGGCAAGGGCTATAAATAAGATTATCCCTTTAAGTTGGGACAACTCGCCGTTGCAAGTGCGCTTGTTGCGGGAGCCAGCGGGAGGGAAATCCTGAGCCCTCAATGGTATGAGCCATGGTTTGCTATGGGAATACAAGCGGAGATGTCCGCCACTTCCAGAATTAGCAGACAACACACCATTGAGTGCATATCAATGGAGACTTTGGCTATCCAAAGCGTCGCCGGTGCCACGGAGTTAGGCCGTGGGTTCCAGATTGTGAAAATGCCCGGAGGTTTGCGCCTATGAACCTAAGCGCGGCTTGCGTAACGGATGGCTATACAAGAAATTCCATTGATGGCAAGTAGTATCTGTCTGGGTGCTCCACCCTAGGGTGTTATGCTCCGAGGAGCTGAGTACAAGGACGTATGGATATAAAAGTCGGATTTGGTTGAGTATTGCGAAACGTGTGAAATCTCACTCAATACAGCGGATGGTTGAAATGCCATGTATGTCAATGAATACCGCAACAATGGTGATGGGGCAAAGTGTCCCCATTCGTTGAGTGTGGAGCTTGCGCCGCTGTGTTGGGTTTATCATTGATTGAGCCGCCGAGGGCTGTGCTGTAATGGCTACTTCTTCGGCGGCTTTCTTGAGTGATAAACCATATCACTTAAATTTTTGAAAGGGGATTTCAACATGACCAGAGAAGAAGGCACCGCCAAATTGGCACAGCTCCGCTCTGATGCGGAAACCCTTGTCAAGGATTACAACGATGCAATCCAGAATGGCAAGTATGAGGACGCGACCAAGGCGGACAACGCCATGACCGAGAAAATCAATGAGTACACCGCGACCGTCCGGGATATGTGCTTCGAGGAGTGCAAGAACACGGAGAATCCTATGCTCACCGCCGTCACGAACCTGTCCTTTGTGACTATCGGGGTCAAAGACGAGCAGAAGGGCGACGACAAGGTTCCTGTTCGGAGTATCGTGGATAAAGAGCGGCAGATTGACCTGCTCAAGCTCCACAAGTATTGCGGCGGTATCGGCGCCGACGAAAATTGGCTCCATATCGCGCAGAAGATGAATTTCCTGCTGACCGCCCAGAAGTGTACCGACCTCGGTATCGACCCCAAGACTGTCAATGACAGTTATGCCATGAGTGAGATTGCCCGGCAGTTCGATATGGGCAAGAACCCGACCAGCAAGACCAACCTGCTCAAGACCCTCCAGACGGTCATCACTGCCATGCTCGGAGAAGGTTATAAGGCGACTTCTCACGATGTCAATTTCCTGATGTCCGTGTATTCCAAGAAAAATCGGAAGGCGCTGACTGTGACCTGCGCCAATCACCGGTATTTCCGCAATTATCTGGCTGAGGTCTGCCATCGCATCGTCACTGGCAAGTCCTATGAGGTGGACTTCAAGACCAAGAAGGACAACTAAGGAGGTTTTTGAATGGGCCCGTATACCTGCAAAGAAACGTGCGGTCAGGACAATCCGTGCGGGAACAAGTATTGTTCTGCGAATCCGAATTACATCCCGCCTACTCCGAAGAAGAAGCAGAAGGCTAAGGATAAATAACCGCCCTGATGAGTCTTTGAAAATTAAGACGAAACCGCCCCAAAGGGGTGGTCGGCGGAGTTATTGGACGCTGGAAGTTTTCCCAACCTCCATAATTCGCCCGCGCCTTTGAGGAATATCGCTAATCCTTGAAAGCGTCATAGGAGGGTTTTTGATGCGCAGGAAATCTGAGTATGGCGTGGACGGGGCAACCTTGCGACAAAGGAGACTGCCGGTGAGGGATGAACCGGCTACACCATGTAGGGATAATAAACGTAAAGCCCAGCGGGTTGGTTGGACGCGAATGGTTGCGCCTCTATATGGGAAGATAAACGTCGTTTCTGTTGCTATCCAACCATCTCTAATGCGGCTCACTAATGGCCAAAGTGAACGGTTGCAAGCCCGTGTAAACGCAGAGCAGAGAAATAATCTGGAGTGATGGATTTTGGGTAAGCCTGATATACACCAGAGGGTTTGAGCAATCCCGCCCAAGAACTGCTCCGCTATCATCCGAATGGCGCTTGCACTTCGCGGGTGCAAGAAGGCAGCTTATGCGAAAAGTTCTGGTGATAGCGTAATGAGTTTTAGTCCAGAGTATTTGAGTTTTGAAAGAAGGTGCTATCGTGACAAAGTTTGAACAGGTTGGCGTTGGTTTTCAAAATGACGCCATGAATAAGCGTGAGGCAAATCGCAGTTTCCAATATTCCTGCCGTGTCTGTTGTGAACGAGGAATGCGGATTGATTGCGACAAATGCGCCATTGCCGCAACTCATGCTATCACGATAGCGGCCTTTGAGTCCAAAGAAGAACCGATTAAGGCTATTCCGGTCTACTGCAATCGTGGTGGAAAGTGAGCCTTGCTTTTTGAATTTTAAGTGCTTTGGTACGCCGTATTAGTTTGGGATTTGGCGGCGTTAAATGAGGTGGGGAGCCAAGGCAATTCGCCGTAATGTAGCCGTTGGCGGTCGCAAGCCCGCATGAGAAATACAGAGCGAGGTTCTAAAGAGAGGAGATTCCGATTATGGCAAAAATGGGTTTGTATGCTGGGTATCCAGCGAAGAAGTCCATGACCCGAAACCAGCGCCGCCGGAAACTTTTTGAGCAGAGAATGATGGGAATTGTGATGCTTGTTATCACCGCAATTTTCGTATGGATGTGCTCAACTGCGAATGAAGATTGTGGCGCGGCAATCATCACTGGTCTGATGGGAATTTTCTTGCTCTTTAGTAAGGAAGTCTGCATTTACTAAATCATATAACACAATGTCGAAATCTGCAACCATACATAAGGATACATCCTGATTTAAGAAGAGATTTTAATGGACATTGTGTATAGGTTTGGTAAATTTCCAACAAAGGAACGTGAGGCTATGGTAAGGCGATATAGTTTCTTTGGCTTAATCGAGTACCGCCGCTATGGGTTTGGTGGTGTGTACTTAATTGTGGGCCGTAAGTGGTTCACGATAAAGCGAGGTTCGATTGCTCCATAATTGGAGCATGGCACGGTACGATTCCGTGGGGCGGGCTTCCCGCCTAACGCTTAGTCCCCATAATGGTGAAGGTAAGTGAGGAGGCATCCAAAATCTGAAAGCTGTTATGGGGCGTGGCCGACTACGAGAGTGCCGGGGTAGGGGCCTGATTCTAAAGGTGGTCAAGTAGAGGGAATGCTACCTCTGCGTGGGTAGCGCTGAATTGCGCATATAAAAGTGCATCCTTTGGGGGATTAGAGATTGAAAATAAATTCGGGGTCATGACCGAACTTTATTGAGGTTAAATCCCTCCCCATGGCCCGGTGGTCAAGCGGTTAAGACTCCGCCCTTTCACGGCGGCAACACGGGTTCGAGTCCCGTCCGGGTCACCATTTTCAAAATTGAAGAGCGAGGTGAAACTTTTTATGTATGAGTTTAGATATGTCAAAGGGCATATCGAGGTTTATCTGGATGGAAAGTTTCAGTTCTCCGCTGATACGATGAAAGAGGCAAGAGAGGAACTTGAAAATGAATAGATTATACCAGGGTATTTGCCGAGAATATCTTAAGCAATATCCGTCGGTCTCTGTTTTTATGAAGACATTTCTATTCATTTTTGAAAACATGATTTTAAGAGGGAGGTTTCAATGAATAAAGATGATGTTGTTGTAACCCTCGCACGAAGAACAGGAATGATGAGGGTGAATGCCGAAGTTGCCGTAGACACGGTGTTCCAAATTATTTCTGAGGCTTTGGCAGATGGTGAGAAGGTTCAGATTATTGGATTTGGAACCTTTGAACCCAGAGAGCGTGCGCCACGCACCGGCAGAAACCCCAAGACCAACACGCCTGTTCCAATTCCTGCAAAGCGTGTACCGTTCTTCAAACCTGGGAAACCCTTGAAGAAAATGGTTGAGAAGTAATTTTCCAAATCAATATAAAGGAGTTTAAAGTTTATGACTAATGAGAAGATGAGTGTCCACAAGGCCCTTTGCGAGCTGAAAACTCTGGATGCCCGCATTACCAAGTGTATCAATGAGGCGGTTTTTGTTTTCGCAAACAAGCATTCCAACAATAAGGTGAATGGCATGAGCCTGCCTGCCTATTGCGATGAAATCAAGTCGGCTTATCAGCGAGTCAATGACCTGCTGGGGCGGCGTGATGCCATCAAGCGTGCGGTGGTTCTTTCCAATGCTGTCACCAAGGTAGCCATCAATGGCCGGGAGTACACGGTTGCCGAGGCCATCGAAATGAAGAACCACGGCATTCCGCTGATGCAGTCTTTGCTCAAAAAGTTGGAGCGTGACAACCGGGTGGCCCGGAACGATGCGAACCAGAACAACGGTGAAATGCTGGAAATGCGGGCTGACGAGTACATCAAATCCCTGTATGGCAACACCGACATGAAGAACGCTGGAGACGACATCCTGAAGGTTCGCAAGGAGTTTATTGATGCGCAGACCTATGAAATCGTTGACCCCATCTCCATCAAGGGCGAGATGGAGCGCCTTGAGAAGGAAATCAACGGGTTCATGGTTGACATTGACTCCGCTCTGTCTGTCTCCAATGCTGTGACTGAAATCGAAATCGAGTATTAAGTTTTCAACCTTGCTGCCGTCCGAAAACCCTAAATCATATTCCTTCTCTGTTTGGCATCGTACAGATAAGTAAAGGTAAAAAGAATGATGCAACAGCCTGCTAAGCTGTGAAAACTTTGTAATTTGGGTTTACAAAAGTTTTTATGATGACTCATCTCATCAAGAAGATGATGTAGATTATAAAATCTATCAAGGCATTATTTGCCACAAACTGTAAAGCTAAATTTTCAAAGTTTAACGCTTAATGCTCAATGGTCAAAGCTTTTATTTGGTTAAAGAGCAAAGCTAAAAGCGTAACGAGTAAGGCTTTACAAAATCCAAGAGTATGGTTTGTCGGGTGAATATGTGACCGCTGGGAGTGCCACTTGGCTGGGCGGTAGCAAGTTTGATTTATATAAACAGCATTAACATGAAATCGCCAAACGGCGGACGAAGTGATGTAGTTTGGAGGGCTCTACTATGGCAAAAGCGCGAGACCGACCTTAACCGTTTTATAGTTGATTGAATGTTGAATTAGAATGTTGAGTTATATAAAGCACAAAAGCGAAACTGTCTCCGCCGACGAGGCGTGGATGATTGGTAGATGGCAACGTAGACCAACTTATTGAGTGTCTAAGCGTTGAGTAGTCCTGGCGGAGATGGTTGGGAACGGCGGCATAAAGTATGGGGAATCTGGGAGCCGCCATGCGGCAGAGTTTGCAAAGGGTTAAAGCCGCGTGCAGATATTGTGAAACTCAAGCGTGTCCACCATTGGGCGCACCGTGATAGCCGGTATTATGGAGATGTGGCGAAGTGGTAACGCAAAACGGACGACGCTTTTAGTGGGCTCTGTTTCATTCGCTGGTTCGAGTCCGGCCATCTCTACCACAGGGAACGGCGCTTATTCCTCAGCATCGGAACTGAGGCTTGTCCTGACAATCCGAAGTCTAGGAGGCATGAGTGCGGGGAGCGCTATACGGCAGAGTTGACATGGGTTTTAAGCCGAAGATTTATAATTCAATGCGAGGTGATAAATTGGTTAAGTTTATTTGCAACGAGAAAGATGTCGATGACCTGATTTTTGGCGACGACTATCACAAGCACAGCACAAAGTAAGGCGGCGCGGCCAAAGTGCCGCCAACTTTCTTATGGGGATATAGCTCAGTTGGGAGAGCGCCTGCCTTGCAAGCAGGAGGTCGCCGGTTCGAGCCCGGTTATCTCCACCAGCCCCACGGATTTGCCGTGGCGGGAGTTCCGTAACAGCCCCACATATTCGGGGATATGTGCGGGATAGCTGACAGCCCATCAGCGATTAAAGGTTCCCACTAAACCGAAAGTGGATGGGTTAGCTGAGGAATGCTACTTGGCGCGGGGTATGGCTCTGTGGAAACGGGACAATAAAGTGCATCCTGCTGGTGGAGGTTGGTGAACCAGCAACCCCGTTAATTTCGTACTGGAGGTGGGGGTATGTTTAAGGTTGGAGATAGGGTGCGAAGCACTGTTGATTACCCTGACAACAATGAAAACATTGTTCGTGGCGATACAGGAACAGTAGTCCATTGCGAAGATGATATTGTTTTTGTCGAGTGGGATGATTTTGTCAATGGACATGACTGCGACGGCTATGGCAATGTTGAATTTGGATATGGATGGAACGTACACTTCGATGAGATTGAAGCAGAGGTTGATGATGTCCAATATGAGTTCGACGAAGAAAAGTTTAAGGAACTTATTGGATTTTGAAATGGGGTGACATCCATGCTATGTCCAGATAATGTGATATTGACTCGAACATGTGCCGCATTTCCAGAGCAGTATGATGCTTTTGATTCTCACTGGAACCTCATCGGATATCTGCGTATCAGACATGGTCTCTTTACAGTAGAAGCACCAGATGTCGGCGGGGTTATTGTCTATAAGGCTACGACCTCAAGCGGAACAGGGTATTTTAACGATGATGAACGTCCTGCATTTTTAGATAAAGCAAAAGCAGCACTATCCGATTTCTATAATAGCGTTCATACAATATAATCTGGAGATGACGAGATGGATGGGCGAAAGAATAAAGTGGTGTCATGGCTAACGCCAAAAGACAAGGTTATTACTTTGTCAGAGTACCTTTCAGATTTTGAATTGGGCAAACGCAATATCACCGTGATTGGAAGTCAAGACGGAGATTTCAGCGGTGCATCTGCACTGTTTCGGGTATCTATGGACAGAGGGCTTGCAGAAAAGTTCTTTGGAGAATCCAGGGTAGTTTCGTCTGAGTTTTACTATGATAACAATCCAAGTCATAGGAACCATGTGAGGATATTTGTGTAATGAAAAAATTAAATTTGACTATCCAGTGTATGGCCGTCTACAACAGCAGTATTGATGTACCAGATGAAATGGGAATTGACGAGGCCATTGAGTATGCCAAAGCTCATCTTGACGAGGCTCCGCTTGGTACTTTGGAGTATGTACGAGACAGCGATATACTCGATGAAGAAAACTGCGACTTTGGATAAAACATGGCTTTTATGGGTGGGCAAAGATAAAGCTCATTGTTCAAGTTACTGATGCCTTAGTCGTTATGGTGTAAGTGGTAAGCACGCTGGCCAGGGAGGCCGGAGGTTTAAGGTTCGAGTCCTTGATGGCGGCGACCGAAAAGAACGGCGTCACAGTTTAGCTGACTGTGCGCATCGAGATAGCTACTCGATGTAAAAAATCAGTAGGGAGAACAATGCAAAACAAGGTAGCGTGTGATTAAAGGTAACGGAAGAAGATTAGAAGTCCGTGCGTTTGCCTGAACGATTGCGCAGTCGTATCGGGGCCTTGTTTCCACAGGGGAGGTGCCTGTGGCCCATAACTATATAAAACAATTCTTTGATGGAGGTACATATGAGCAAGAAGGTTGTATGCTCTGTCATTCGTATTACAACGATGACGCTTGCACTTGTTGTGTTACAGCAGGTGTATCAAGTTGGACTGGTCGGCGGAATAATGGTTGGTTTGACTGGTGTTGTTTGGGCCGTCACCGCCGATATTGAACATGACCGATAAAAATAAGTGACGGTGATGTGTATGAAAGATTGTAGCAAGTGTAGTTGGGGAAAGGAAAAGTGTGGCCCAAGAGGTTGCCCATATTATAGTTGTACAAGACCTGGTGGATGCTATGATAAGGACACCTTTAAGAAGAAGACGCCGCCACATGACCCTAGAATGGGCATATACAGGTGGGACGAATCTACATGGTAGGGAGGTAGTTCGGTGGAGATAAGCGAGCAGGTAATTACAATCTTTGACGACATTGGGGAACGTCTTGGCATCGCTATTGATTGGTCTCAAGAGAATGTTCTTCCTTACCTTCAGGAGTTATTTGAGAAATACATTAACTTTGAAATCGCCTCCAGCATAATGTGGATTGCCTTATTTGCTTTAGGTACAGCGGTCTTTTCTGTGCTTGGATTTATAATATTTAGGCACTTCGATAAGACCAAGGATGAATGGGCTTTAGGGTTAGGCACGGCGATGGTATTTTGTGCAGTATTCTTTTTTATCGCCTTAATTGTGGGGTTGTTTGTGCAAGTATATGACATCATTACATGCTTAACTTTCCCCGAAAAAATGATAATTGATGCATTTCTTAAGCCCGTGGAATGAGGTGATGTCATGTGGGAGACCCCGTTTGAAGAGTGGATGTTGGAACTACGAGATGGCGTTGTGGTCTTATGTCCAACAGAAGAGGCATTCTCTGAAATGGCTAAAATTCTTGATAAAAACCATATCAGGTTTGGCACAGGGTCGGCATCAGACCATCTCAGATTTTGGAATTCTCACAGAGAAGATACTTGTTACTATATAAAGAAGGGCCATAACTTGCTGTATGGCCCAACAAGTAGTGCTTATGAAGGAGAATATAGAGGATACACCAGATGCACATTTTACGGACTAGAAACATCAGAATTTGAGTCTGCTGACGATAAGGAGATGTGCGATTTTCTTGGTTTCTAACGAGGAGGTATGAGAATGGGCGTACAAATCCATGTTCCAGCCGATAAGGTATGGGAATTTTTTCAGGAAAATAAAAAGCGACTGAAAGAAGAGATGGTCGCCATTGCTGAGAACGAAGACACAGAGTATACGGTTTATCTCACGGATGAAGAAGGATATCCGCTCTTTGTTGTGTGTCAAGGTGATGAAGATGCGGAATATGAAGAGGCTGCTTACCATGCGGAGGATTGTGAAACCACTGCCACCCGGTTCTACTATACCTACCTTTTCCCGGTTGTTATCGACAGCGAAAAATCGTATCCGAAGGACTATGACCCGGAAGACGATGATGATTATATGACACCGCAGGAAATGAATGACAACATCTATCAGCGGGAGGATGAACTTCGGCTGGCGTTGTGTGATTTCTTGCAGGTTGTGTTGCAGGAAAAGGGAGATAGCCCGGACATTGAAGAAGAGTATGGTTCCGCAATGATAGATGAAATCCTGGATTATTTTCTGGAGTACCTTGGGTTTGACTGTTGCCTCCCCGTATACCGGCCGATGTTTATCACGGACGAAGATTCCGGGTGCGAACTCTACACAGAGTTTCCGTATGATTCCTGTGCTCCTGGTGGGGAACTTGATGAAGTTGATAACGATGATGTTAACGGCGGCACTAAGTGACCGCCGTTTATGGCGAGGTGGCCGAGCGGTTTAAGGCAACGGTCTTGAAAACCGTCGGCGGTGATGAGCCGCCCGTGGGTTCAAATCCCACCCTCGCCGCCAAAATTGTAAATAAGGGGGCGCAGATATGCCTAATTGTTTGGACAGTTATCCTTGGCGTTCACTTAAAGGGTGTGGCGCTCTAGCTCCAGCCATGTTCAATCTGGGGGATTTCAGAAATGAGCGGTTGAAAGATGGAACACGGGTTCAATTCCGTATCATTGGATTTAACCACGATGTTACGAAGTCTGGATTGGTTGTTCCGATGACGTGGGAAATGGTTGACTGCTTACCAGAGCGTTATCCGTGGAACCGGCATGATACTAATGAAGGATCTTGGGCCGCTACTGATTTGCGGCGAAATATGAATGAACCCGGCGGACGCATATACGAACTGATGCCGGATGAACTGCTTGAGGTTGTCACGCCGGTAATTAAGCTGACTGCCAATACTTTTGATGGTTCAAACGACATCATCGAAACAGAGGATAAGTTCTGGATAAAGTCGGAAAAGGAAACTTTTGGACGGTGCATTTATTCTGCGCCTGGAGAAGGTAAATGGTACGAATACTACCGGCAAGAAGATGTTCCGTGGGGTAAGAAAAGAAACGGCGAAGAAGAATGGACAGCGTTGCGTTCCCCTTATTACGGCAACAGCAACGGCTTCTGCAATGTGAACACCGACGGCAACGCCAACGCTAACGACGCATGGTATTCCTATGGGCTCGCCCCGGCTTTCGGACTCTAATCCCAAATCTTATAAGCGTAGCACCACGGAAGTGGTGCGATTTGAGAAACAATTTTGAGTAACCCGCTGACGAAAGTTGGCGGGTTCTCTTGTGCCCTGAATGGCTCCACCTCCTCGTGGTTCAGGGTGGGCAAAGCAAAAAGGCTTTGGCGAACGGAGTACATAAATTTATGGGCAAAGCCCGAAAGAAAGGATGTATCATTTTATGGCAAAGATTACTATCGCAGGGGACGCAGTCGTCGTTACTTCCGCTCTGAAGCTGGAGGACATCAAGACCATCGAGAAGTATCGCCGCGATGCGCTGGTTCTCAAGGGTGGTGAGGATGGTAAGGAGCCCATCTTCGCTATTGGTACTACCGATGGTTGCGGCAACATCAATGAGGTCGGCGCCTCCTTCGGCCGGGAGACCCATGACGATGAGAAGCTGGCGGTCATCACCATGTGCACCGGCGTTGGCACCTCCGGCGACATCAAGGAATGGGTTGCCGACCGTATCGGTCGCGCCATCATCAACCTGAACAAGCTGGAGGAGAAGCTCCCCGCTGTTCTCGATGAGATTGCGGCCGAGAAGGCCCAGGTCATGAGCAACATCACCGTCGCTCAGTAAGCCCCAACAGTCATCCGAGGGGCGGCATCGCGCCGCCCCTCAACAAATCCAAACAAAAAATTTATTGAATTAAAGGAGATTTTATCATGATTAAGGTTACTGTCGGCAACAACGTCAAGCGTGAGTCCGTTATCATCGACGAGAATACCACCCTGCGCTCCTGCCTGGAGGCCAATGGTGTCGATTACACCCGTGGCGTGATGCACCTGGATGGTTCTTCTCTGAACCCCGGCGACCTGGATAAGACCTTCGCCTCCTTCGGCATCACTGAGAAGTGCTTCCTGCTGAATGTGGTGAAGGCTGACAACGCCTAATCTACATACCCCCCTCGGGGCCGCCTTCGGGCGGCCCTTTTATGGGGGAGTGGCGGAATTGGCAGACGCCCGGGACTTAAAATCCCGTGGGAATAATCCCGTGCCGGTTCGACCCCGGTCTCCCCCACCAACAACAAATTTAATAGTGAGGTGTTCCTATGTTTAGGCAAACCATTGCTTTAACGCCGCTGACGACGGATGCGGCCAATAGCTATTTCTCGAATATCACAGGAGACAGGTGGGATAACGACAACTCCTTCCTTGCGACACTCCGTGCATTAGTTACACCTCGCATTAAAGAGGAAGATAGTATCCGCCTTAAGTTTGGTCGTACAAACTATGACAAGTCAACGGTGGTCGGAAATAACGCAAGAGAAGTTGTGTCTGCGATTTGTAGAAATTATAATCTGACAGATTCCAATGGCCTTGTTGTTATCCACAGCTTTTATAACGACCACGATTCCAATATGGCAAATTTTGATGTTATCAACTCGACTTTTGCAAGTATGTACGAGGGATATCATCGGCTTGATAAGGTCAAAGAGTTTTACAAAAAGTCTTTCTGTGTTGAATGCTATATCAATCCAGAAAAGAAAAATGCAATTCTCTTTGTTGACTGCCTTGACCGGAAGAAACTTCATTATCTTCAGGTCTCTATCCTCGCATTCCTTCCGTGGTACTTTAAGCCGGAAGAGGGGCTCTCTGAACTTGAGATGGAACTCATTTATTCTCTGCGCGAGACAACTTCAGAGAAGTATGAGGCTTGCTTGCTCAGGGTTGCAGAGCAGTACGATTTCAGAACTGCCCGTATCCGTCAGTTGCTGAGTGGTTTTGAAACAAGATATGAAAAACTTGAGTGCGACAGAGTTGCGGCAAGTATCTCCGACTATGACGATAACATTAACCATTTGAACAATGAAATTGGTAATCTGTTGCATCGCCGAAATGAAGCATGTATTCGTCTTCTTGGTCTTGAGCGGAAGATTGCAGAGGGCGGAGAGGATTCCGAAATCATGGAATATTTCCTGTGTAATAACAGGTTGGTGCTTGAGAATGTGACTGACACAGATATGTACTTTGCCGTCAAAGATTATCTTACATACTTTGATAGCGAGATGGCAGAGCGTGCCATCAATAACATGAGAAGTTTTGTTTATGATGGCGGCTCTCGTCATGGCACATCTGCTGAAAAAATGAAGAAGCTCATGACAGAAATTTTTGTCAAGGAGAATCCTCGGCTTCGGATTAAGGTTTGTGCCGCATATCGTTTTGCCCTTGATGGGAACGTGAGTCCTTGTGGGCACCACGATTTCTCGTTTGAGTTTGCAGATTGCATTCCTAATACGCATATTGATGCGTATAACTGCATGGGCAATTATAGCAGAACCATCAACAACCTTCTCATGGACAGAAACTATATTGGAGCTCTTGAACAATGCATTGCCTCTTGTAAGAGCTTAAACTGGGGTGATTCCCCGGTCATGCAAGAGTTCATGCGTGCGATGTGGGGCACCAACGGATACAACAATCGCTGTATTGAGTTGCCGGATGGGCGCGTTGTAAAGCCAGCAGAGGCGATTGAGTGGCTTGAACAGCAGGAGACTGAGAATGGGCAGGAAACGGAGGAAGCGTAAAATGAGCAGACCGATTAAGATGACTCAGGCATATATGGATGAATGCCGTCAGGATTTTGAAAAAGCTTTACAGCTTACCAAGCTGGCCGACGGTAAGCTCACATTTACCAAAACATTTTCCATCGCAGACCGTAAAGCCGTATTGTATTTCACTGCAAATGCGTGGGCGAAGATGACTGCCCTGATTCGTGACTTCGATAAGGAGGTCGCATGGCATGGTGTGGCGAGCCGTGGAGAGGATGAGGGAAAGGACGAGTATATCATTTCTGATATTGTGGTTTATCCGCAGACTGTCAGCGGCGCCACAGTGGAAATGGACACAGAGGAGTATGCCAAGTGGCTGATGGATAACGCCGATGACGAGCGTTTTGAGAATATCCATATGCAGGGGCACTCTCATGTGAACATGGCGCCGAACCCGTCCAGTGTTGACCTGAATCATCAGGAGGAAATCCTGAATATGTTGGGTGATGATGATTTCTACATCTTCATGATTTGGAACAAGTCGCTATCCAACAATATCAAAATTTATGACCTGAAAAAGAATGTTCTATTTGAGGACAAGGATATTACCTTCCAGCATGAGGAAGGAGAGTTGGACGAGTTTATCAAGCAGGCAAAGGAAATGGTGAAGACCAAGACTTATCAGTACAATAGCGGGTATCAGAAACCGGCCGGCACACCCTATAATCCTCTTCCTGCGGCAAAGACAGATGATAAGAAGGATGACAAAAAGGATACCGGCAAGAAGGAAAAACCTCGCACCAGAATTGGAGCTGGATGGGCTGGTACAAATCCTCCTGGTCAGAGTTCTTTTTATGACGACGAGGATGACTACTACGACAGACTGTATGGCGGCGGATTCCGTTACTAATTAGGAGGGCGAATATGGATTTATCTAAGAGCTATGAGTATTTTCAGCCGGAGAAGCTGACCGACCGTGTCCATATTATTGGATGCGGCTCGGTCGGTTCGACTGTTGCAGAAAATTTGGCACGAAGTGGCGTGACGAAGTTTACCCTTTGGGATTTCGATGTGGTTGAGCCGCACAATCTGGCCAATCAGATGTTCCGCGAGAAGGATGTGGGTTTAGAAAAGGTTGACGCGCTCCTGGACATCCTGTGTGAAATCAATCCAGAGGTCAAGGATGAAACCAAGCTTCAGAAGGAGGGGTGGACTGGGCAACAGCTCAACGGGTTCGTATTTCTTTGCGTAGATAATATCGACCTGCGCCGGGAGATTGTTGAGAAACATATGGACAGCCCGTACATCAAAGCTATGTTTGACTTCAGAACCAGACTGGAGGATGCCCAACACTATGCGGCGGATTGGTCAGACTACAAGATGAAGAAAGATTTCCTTGCCTCTATGAACTTCTCTCACGATGAGGCGAAGGAAGAGACTCCGGTTTCCGCCTGCAATGTAACGCTGTCTGTTTGCCCGACTGTCAGAATTATCTGTGCATACGGTGTAGCAAACTTTATGAATTTCTGGAACGGGAAGCCGCTCAAGAAGCTGATTCTGACCGATGCGTTCAACTTTATCCTGGACGCTTTTTGATTTCAGAAGCTGTGAAGAAGGGAGGTGACGCCATTGGAATCGGTTGTTGGTAATATGAAAGTGGGAGCCCCTCTTATCATGGGTGCGTATGGGACTCGCAACGATAACCCGTACCCGATTGTGTGGTTAAAAGGCACTCCAAATGGTGATTTTATCACGCAATTTACGCTAGATGTTCTCGGTTTTGATGCACAAGAGCCAGACAATACAGAGAACAGAGATGCACGAGCCGTAGGGAATCCAAACTACGGATGTAGTAATATTCTCCAGTTCTTAAATGCACAAGAAGAAAACTGGTTTTCTCCTATGCACCAGTATGATGCGTCTCCCGCAAGGCGGAGGATGGGATACGCCGTTGGATATGATACACATAATGGTTTCCTATATCATTTCGAGGATTACGAAATCGAGTGTTTGCAAGAAGATATTCGTGAAGTCGGCGGCAATATGGTCAGAACTTTAATCAGGTTACCATCAGCAGAAGATGTAATTGGCGATAACCGCTTCCAGCTATTCCGAAAAAGAGGAATTCGGCCAAAAGGGACGCACGATTTAATTGCAAATCGGAGCCTCTATATTCGCAATCTGCAGGAAGAATCCTATATCCCTTTTTGGATTTCAGATTTATCTACGCGGTTCAATTATTATGCCTCAATGATAAATCGTATGGGCAACGTGGACACCTTATACCCGAAAGAGTGCAGTGGTATTTGTCCTGTATGTACAATCAAAGCGGAAACAAAGGTCGAATTGCATGACGACGGGTTCTACTACATAGTACCAACGTCAGGTAGAAATGTTTTCACAGATGGTGAATTGTTTGAATTGCTTGGATTGAGCATTTGATTATTTAAACTGTAACGTATTTTCCCTATTGGGGAGCTTTGCGCCGATGGCCAAAGTAACAAATTGTCGGAGAAGAGAGGGAACCTAGAAGAGAAGGCGCCTAAGCTTAAGGGCCCAGACAAAGCCAGGTGCGAGCAGTTCGTAATCGTCATCTGCAAAAGAAATCACTTACAGCATGACGACTAACATTGTGGCACAAGGCAGCACAATAAACTTTAATTTAACTATTACTCGCCTTTAGCTTCTCTCATCTCTTAATACATCCATACAAGAAGACATCCTATATGTGGGTTACAGTTGAGGAAGGAGGCACTCCGTTGACTTACATCACAGTTAGGCAATCTCCAATGTATCATCAGATGACACTGGAGGAATTTTTGTTTCATGACTTCAGAGCTCCAGTTGTTATCAATGACAACATGGCAAACACGAAGACATACAGAGTAGACAATGTAAGTGAGAAGTTCCTGGGCAAAATCAATGTTGAAGGATTGGTAATGAAGTTAAAGCGATACAATCAATCAACGGTTGAGCTTAGGAGGCAAAAGCGTTCGTCTTTGTACCATACATTCCATATCCCCAAGAAGTCTGGCGGACTTAGAAAAATTGATGCTCCATGTCCAGAGTTGATGGGTGCATTACGGAACCTTAAGTCCATCTTTGAGAATGATTTCCATGCACTATATCATACTTCTGCATTTGCATATATTACAAATCGGAGTACAATTGATGCAGTCAGACGGCACCAGCAGAACGAAAGTAAGTGGTTTGCAAAGTTGGATTTGCACAACTTCTTTGGAAGCACAACGATTGACTTCGTGATGCAAATGTTCTCGATGGTGTTCCCCTTTAGTGAAGTAGTAAAGACACCGGAGGGAGCATCAGAATTAAGAACCGCGATGGAACTTGCCTTCTTGGATGGAGGTCTTCCGCAGGGTACTCCAGTGTCACCCATCATTACAAACATCATGATGATTCCCATTGACTTCCACCTCTACAATGGATTGATAGAATTTGAAAATCAGAGATTTGTCTACACAAGATACGCTGATGATTTTATTATCTCGTCCAAATTTGACTTCGACGTATCAAAAGTAGAGGCGTTTGTTGTTGATACGCTGAAACAGTTTCGTGCCCCTTTTTCTATCAATGAAAAGAAAACAAGATATGGCTCTTCTGCTGGACGCAACTGGAACCTTGGTGTTATGCTAAATAAGGACAACGAGATTACAGTTGGGAACAAGAAGAAGAAGCAGTTCCAGACCATGCTTTTCAATTATATCATGGATAAAAAGAACGGGGTCGAATGGGATAAGGGTGATATCCAGGTAATGTATGGCCTATATAATTACTATCGAATGGTTGAAAAAGATACCATTGATAGAATTGTAAAGCACATGAACGAAAAGCTTGATGTCAATGTAATCAAAATGATAAAGGATGACATCCGATAAATCCTTTTCGGTTGGAGGTTAAACCGATACTCCTGTAATGTATAGTCGGATTTTCCGGCGCTTATCGCCGAAGGCATAAGTAACAAGATGTGGGGGAACAGAACCAACCTGGCCAAAGTCGCCGAGGAGGAAGTTACCGGTCACCTCTGTGACTCCACAGGCCGGAAACAAAATAACCCATTGCCGCACAATAACCCCACACAAGCTCGGCACTGGCTCCGCTGCCCGCACGCAGCATCGCCTGAAGACACATCTCATCATAATATATGTAGATTACAGGATTAGTATTTGCAATGGATAACATTCTTATGAATGTGCTTTGCACCGAAGGTCAAAGTATCGCTTTGATAAGGGACAGAAGGCCCCCAGGGATGCCTCGCACCGGCCGCCGCATCGCGGTGCCCGCCGGCAAATAGCTCACCGTGGATTGCAAATACTTAGGAGAGGTGATATTTGTATGATTTATGTTACTGGAGATACTCATGCGAATATTGACATCGGTAAGTTAAATACCAAGAGGTTCCCCCAGCAACTGGATTTGACAAAGAAAGATTATTTAGTAATATGTGGCGACTTTGGACTTGTTTGGGATGGGTCTTCCAGAGAAATGTACTGGCAAGATTGGCTATCAAATAAGAATTTCACGACCTTATGGATTGATGGGAACCACGAAAACTTTGATATTCTCTATCAGTTCCCGTTGATTGAAATGTTCGGCGGGTATGTAAGAGAAATCGCCCCGAGCATCTACCATCTGGAAAGAGGACAAGTGCTTACCATAGACGGGAAAAAGATTTTCTGTATGGGCGGCGCACGCTCAGTTGATAAGGCATACAGAAAAGAACATATCTCTTGGTGGAAAGAAGAAATCCCGTCCAATGAGGAAATGACCATGGCTATTCGGTCGCTTGATAGATGTGGGTGGTCGGTTGATTATGTCTTTACACATTGTGCCCCAAGAAGTGTTCAAACGATGCTCAATAGTTACTATGAAAATGACCCAATGGTAAGTTTCTTAGAGCGCATTAAAGGCGGCCTAAAATTTAAACATTGGTATTTTGGACATTACCATATTGACGTGGATGTCAATGAGCAATTTACTGCACTTTATGATAGAGTTATTCCAATCCAAGGAGAGGTACTCAAGCGGTGAAGAGGTCGGTTTGCTAAACCGATAGGTCATCAATGGCGCGTGGGTTCGAGCCCCACCCTCTCCGCCAGTGGCCGGGTAGCGCCCGGATGATGTGGGCGTGTGAGTAGGAGCCCCACAGAGAATGACAATGCTTGCTGAAAACTATAACATGATTGCGAGATGTGAACTCCGGGCCCGTTGGGTTATGTGATAATCTAAGCAGGAACTACTCCAATATGGCGGTGTAACTTAGTGGTAAAGCAGCGGATTTATACCCCGTAGCGCCAGATAAGCGGCAGATTTGGGTTCGACTCCTGACACCGCCACCATTTATCTCCTTAGCTCAGTTGGCAGAGCAACGGATTTTTAATCCGTGGGTCATGGGTTCGAGCCCCGTAGGAGATACCAGGGCTTGTCCGCCTTTTCTTCAATCATGGTGGCAAAGCGGAAAGACGCTTGACAGCCGGACAGACGGCATTATATGGGGGTGTCGCCAAGTGGTAAGGCATCAGACTTTGACTCTGACAAGGGTTGGCTACCGCCGCCCGACCGTAGGTTCAAATCCTACCACCCCTGCCATTTCAAAAAAGTAGGTTGTATTTATCCTACTTATAGTATATAATAGGAGGTGAAAGGAGTGACTGCTATGATGGTCAATACGAACAACCTAGTTTCTTTGACTGAAGCAAACCGTAATTTCTCTAAGGTTGCCAGAATGGTCGATGAACGTGGTTCCGCTATAATCTTGAAGAACAATGCGCCGAGATACCTTGTTATTGATTTTAGTAAAGTAGAGGAAGAACAAGAAGTGGATGATGAGGACATCGTGCAAATCTCCAAACGCCTTATTGCCAAAAATCGTGAGGCATATGAGGTGCTTGCGAAGTGAAGATTCTTACAAAAAAGCAAGTCTTAATGCTTCATGGCCAACTGGTAGAAGAAACAGGCGGCTCTGCTGGATTAAGAGATGATGGCCTTCTTGAGTCTGCACTCTCCGCACCATTCCAAAGTTTTGCAGGGACAGATATGTTCCCGTCCATCCAACAGAAGGCGGCTAGGTTGGCGTATGGCCTTATCAAGAACCACCCTTTTGTAGATGGGAATAAAAGAATTGGCGCACACGTTATGCTCGTGTTCCTTGCAATCAATGGAATTGAGCTGGAGTATAAGCAAAGTGAGTTATCGGATATATTTTTAGCGGTTGCTGCAGGAACCTGCGAATATGAAAACATTCTACAATGGATATTAGACCACGAATTAAACGACTAAGAGACGGTGTAAGCCGTCTCTTTTCTTATGCTGGAATAGCTCAAATGGTAGAGCGGTGCTTTCGTACAGCACAGGCTTTCGGTTCGATTCCGAATTCCAGCTCCATGTCGATGTAGCTTAACAGGCAAAGCAACTCCGGGGAAGTAATCGGTTCGAGTCCGGTCATCGGCTATTGCTCCAAAGGCCAAGGGGCTGACACCTCGGAAAGACGAGGGCGCGTGCTGGTGTAGCTCAGTTGGTAGAGCGTCGGTTTTGTACTCCGAATGTCGCGGGTTCGAGCCCTGTCACCAGCTCCACCACAGTTTATCTGTGGCACCTCCTTTCCTTTCTTGCGGTTCAAAACTGCCACCATAAAGAGTTTGTATTAGAGATTGTCTATGATTTGTTTGTGAGGTCACGATTCAAAAACGGCGTTGTTAAGCCATCAACTGTTACCAAGGATATCTCTATAGTTTCAAGGTGGCACTTATATGTGGTATTGGTGTGAATGGTCAGCACATCGGCCTTCCAAGCCGAGGGTGCCGGTTCGAGTCCGGTATGCCACTCCAATGCCTCAGTAAAGGTTGTAGTTACCTGCGCGGGCTACGACCGCCAGATATAGGGTGCGCCGTATCTGGTGAGGCGGGTGTTCGCCCTCTCCTTTCTTTGCCGGTTGTATGCATGTATGAGCTAAGCATTGATGTTTGTGATGCTTTTGGTGAAGATGGTTCAAGCCCATCAGCTATACATGTTGGAGCAACAAGAAACCATTTTATCCGGGTGTAGCGCAATTGGCAGAGCGCGTGCTTTGGGAGCATGAGGTTGGGAGTTCGAGCCTCCCCACTCGGGCCACTAAATAAAACCTAACTTAATGAAAACAATAAATCTGACTGAATGGAAAGGATGATTCACATGACTAGGCAGTATTTTATTGACAACATTAACTATTGGTCTGAGCTTCTTGAGTTCTGTTCTGATGAAGATTGCGATGTTTGCGAAGATATTTATTCAGAGGACGCAAGAGATGACTGTATCGATGAAGAACTTGTCGATATGGCAAGAAATAATAATTGGCGTGAGATGTATAATATTTTGGACTCAATCCCGGGGGGATATGACTACTATCGGCAGGATGGTTATGGGGATTGGGTAGGTGTAGATGACGAGTTCGACGACTACAAAGACCAAGTCCTTGAGTGGATGGATGATGGCGGCTATTGGGACGAAGAGGACGAGGAAGAAGAATACGATGATACCGATTTCTTCGCCGCAGAGCTTGCCCGTGAGCGCGAAACCGCCCAGCAATTTTCTGATGATGAGCAGGTTGAAGATGAGGATTTCACGGTCGGCGACCTGATTAACATGTGTAGTATAACCTTTGTGGCCATCCAAAAGGACAATGCTCGCCGTGAAATGGAAGAAAGCGAAGCGTTCAACCAGTATATCAATACCAATATTCCAAAGCCCATTGAGAGGTCATAACACGAAAGTGTTTTGATACATTCCCCGTGTAGATTGGTTATATCGTTACATATTCTATGGCTTTTGATATAACATCTTTTCGCCGAAGGTAAAAGAATAAATTTGGCACTACATTTTTATTTTCACATCTGGAGCAAAATAATTATTTTTCGGGCAAAAATAATTATTATGCCCAGATTAGCTCAATAAAAATGACATATAGTGTATACGCCTCGCTCAATCAATTTAGGGCTCGGCGTACAGACGGGGTATCCCGGCGATGTAATGGGCATATCGTCGGGATTAAATTATAATTTAAGAGGTGATTCGATGAAGTACCTTGTTGTAGTAGATATGCAAAACGATTTTATTGATGGTTCGCTTGGAACACAGGAAGCGCAGACCATTGTACCGAAAGTAATCCAGAAGATTGAAGAGTTTGATGGGAGGATTTGTGCGACTCTTGATACACACGGAAAGGATTATGGAGATACCCAGGAGGGGCGCCTGCTTCCTGTAAGACATTGCATTGAGGATACACATGGTTGGAGAATTCAGGATGAGGTAGACAATGCAATATTTTCTTCCCCGTACTATGTTGAGATTTTCCCCAAAAATACTTTTGGTTCCAATGACCTTGGCTATTACCTTGCCATGAAGAATAAATATGAGCCGATTGAAGAAGTCGTTGTCATTGGACTTTGCACGGATATTTGCGTAATCTCTAATGCGTTGCTTATCAAAGCGTTCCTGCCTGAAACAAAGGTCACAGTGGACGCAAGTTGTTGTGCCGGTGTCTCCCCTGAGAGTCATGAGAACGCACTCCATGCAATGAAGGTATGTCAAATCAATATTGAAAACTGGGAGGGTTAATATGATTTCTGTCAATGGAGCTTCCATAGATTTCACCTTATTCCCAGATAACACAACTTCATTTCGATACAACCCGTGTTGCTTTGAGTACAACATTCTCTGGCGTTATGATGACGATAGAGAGTGCATTCTGCTGTGGTATCTTGTTAACCACATCCGAGAGAATTCTGAGGTAACACCAGAGATAGTTTTGACTATGCCATATATCCCAAATGCAAGAATGGATAGAGTTAGGGCGACGGACGAGGTGTTCACGCTCAAATGGTTTTCGGACTTTATCAATCTAATGTATTTTGATAAGGTCGTTGTCCATGACCCGCACTCTAATGTCTCCACTGCTCTTATCAACCATGTTGTTTCTATTGACGTGGAGAATGAAATGGAGCAGGTGCTTGAACTATTACAAGATAAAAATGTTATTTTGTGCTACCCAGATGAGGGCGCGGCCAAAAGATATTCTTCCCAGATTGGGCGGGATTATGTCTTTTGCATCAAGCATCGTGACTGGAGAACTGGGAAGATTGAGAGGTTGGAACTGACGACACCTGAAAAGGTCGTCGGCCAGAATGTTTTAATCGTAGATGACATCTGTTCTCGTGGCGGTACATTTACCTTTACTGCAAAGGCGCTCAAAGAGGCCGGTGCAGGAGAAATTTATCTCTATGTAACCCATTGTGAGAATACCATTTTCAATGGAGAAATTCTGAGGGATGGGTTAATCAGTCATGTGTTCACTACGGACAGCATTTATCGTGGTGACCATGCCAACATTACGGTTTTAAGATAAAGAAGAAAAGAGGGATGGGCATGATTGAGTTGAAGGGGAAATTTGCAGAGGCAAAGGTTTTTACTGACGTTGTTGACAATGAATCGATTTCGCAGGTCATCAACTTATTGAACCAACCGTATGTAGAAGGCAGTAAAGTTCGTATGATGCCAGATATACATGCTGGAGCCGGTTGTACTATCGGAACCACAATGACAATCAAGGATAAGATTTGCCCAAACCTCGTTGGTGTAGATATCGGATGCGGCATGGAAACAATCCGCATCAAAGAAACTCATATTGAACCACAGAAACTGGACAAAGTAATCCGGGCAAACATCCCCTCTGGATTTGAAATTCGGAGTGTTCCACATCGATATGCCAAGGATATTGATTTGTCAGACTTGCATTGCGCCAAACGGGTGAATACAAATAGAGCATACAACAGCATAGGTACTCTTGGTGGAGGAAATCACTTTATCGAGGCCAATAAGGATGAGACTGGTAACATCTACATTGTTGTACACTCTGGCAGTCGTCATCTTGGTTTGGAAATAGCGAATTTTTATCAGGAGTCCGCTTATAAATCTCTTACATCATATAGCAAAGAAGAGATTGACGCTGTGATTACGCAGTTAAAAGAATCAGGTCGGCAAAAAGAAATCCAAAACATTTTAAAGGAAATGAAGGCGAAGAAATCTCCTGTTCCAAAACCTTTGGCATATGTGGAGGGTGATATGTTTGAGCGGTATCTCCATGACATGAAGATTGCGCAAAAATTTGCCTATCTAAATCGGCAGGCGATGATGGATATCATTGTGAAAGAAATGGGCCTCCATGTTGTTGAGCAGTTTACCACTATACACAATTATATTGATGTAGACAATATGATTTTGCGCAAAGGTTCTGTATCTGCAAAGGATGGAGAGCGCCTTATCATTCCAATCAATATGAGGGATGGAAGCCTTATCTGTACGGGGAAAGGAAACTCTGACTGGAACTATTCTGCACCACATGGGGCCGGTCGCCTGATGAGCAGAAGTGCGGCCAAAGAGACTTTTACTGTTTCAGAGTTTAAGAAACAGATGGAGGGCATCTTTACAACATCTGTTAATAGAAGCACCCTTGATGAGTGCCCAATGGCTTATAAATCCATAGAAGATATTGTTGGTAATATCGAGCCAACCGTTAGCATAGATGCCATTCTCAAACCGATTTATAACTTTAAGGCTGGTGATGAAGAGTGATTGTGCTAATCTTGGTTGGATTGTATATCATTTTGGGCGCAATCCTTAGCGCCGCTTATTATTATTTACTGCTTTTGGACACCACACGGAGATATCATGAAGATGATGATGTATTTGCCAGTGTGTGCTTAGGAATATTATGGCCTATTACTATGCCATTTGCATTCTCGCTATATTTTGCGAAGCAATTAAGTAAGAGGGGGAAAAGAAAATGATTTGTTACAATCCACTGCTTTGTCTGGACTTTTATAAGACCTGCCATGCCGACCAGTATCCAGCCGGTTTGACCAAGATAGTATCATATTATACCCCTCGGATGAGCCGGCTGGCAGACACAGATAAGATTACGATGTTTGGCCTCCAGGCGTTTATCCAGCAATACCTCATAATGGCGTTTCGGAATTGCTTTTTTAATTGGCCTATTGACATGGTCATCCATGATTACAAGCGTGTCCTTGGCGCGACCATCGGAACAGATGGTGTTGGAGAACATCGACTCCGCAAGCTCCATGCCCTTGGGTATTTGCCGCTTCAGATTCGTGCTGTCCCAGAGGGAACACGAACCAATGTCAAAGTCCCGCAGATTGAGATTTCCAATACACACCCTGACTTCGTATGGCTGGTCAACAGTATTGAAACCATGCTATCCTGCACTATGTGGCACACCCAGGTATCTGCCGAGGTTGGCTACCGATACCGTCAAATCGTAAACAAGTATGCAGAAATTACTTGTGACGATGATGTGGTTCGGGCAAGGCTCCTCGGCGATTTTTCTATGCGCGGGCAGGAAAGCGTTGAGAGCGCTACCAAGAGTTCGGCGGCGTTTTGTCTGAGCTTTTTGAATACGGCAACCGTTCCGGCAATTTTATGGCTGGAAGATAACTATGATTGTGATTGTTCAAAAGAGCCGGTTGCCTATGGCGCTTTGTCTACTGAGCACAGTGTAATGTGTTCCAATTTTGCAGTAGACGGGGATGAGATTACCCATGTCCGCAGACTCCTGACAGAAGTATATCCTCACCAGAGTTTCTCCATGGTCAGCGATAGCTATGATTATTGGAACCTTGTGGACAACATCCTGCCTCAGCTCAAGGATGAGATTCTTGCACATGATGGATTTATCTCTATCCGTGGTGACAGCGGTGACCCCGTTTCTGTAATCACAGAAACTGTGTTTCATCTTTGGAATATCTTCGGCGGGTCTGTAAACAGCAAGGGGTATAAGGTTCTCAATCCGCATGTTAAGGCAATTTATGGGGATAGTATTACGCCTCAGAGATGCCGGGAAATCTACTCCATCTTGGAAGAGAAAGGTTTCGCCATCAGTAATGTATCCCTTGGCGTTGGGTCATTCTCTATGGAGTGCCTGGAAACTATCGGAGAGAATGGAGAAAAGCAATACAACCCTTATACGCGGGACACCTTTGGCATTGCAGTCAAAGCGACTTATGCAGAGGACAGTGATGGCAATCCAATTATGATTTTCAAGAACCCCAAAACCGATAGTGGACATTTTAAGAAATCCCAGCGAGGATGTTGCCGCGTTTTTAAAACAGAGGACGGTTTTTCCTATGAGGATGGCCTGACCTGGGCAGAAGCGCAGGAGAATAATGAATTACAGACTGTCTTCAAGGATGGGCAGTTTACCAAGAGATATACGATTTCTGATGTAAGGAAGAACTTGTACAAGGGAGGTTTCTAACATGCCATACAAAGTCATCGATGGTGACCTTCTGAATACACAGGCCAAATATATCTGCCACCAAGTGAACTGTAAGGGCCGAATGGGTAGCGGTGTAGCAAAACAAATTCGGGCAAAATATCCAGAGGTTTATACCGCATATGTAAAAGAGGCCAATGCAGATATGTTAGGTATTCCGCAGTTTGTCCAGTGTTATGATGGAAAAGTTATCATCAACATGTTTGCCCAGCAGAGCTATGGATATGATGGCCGACAATACACATCTTATGAAGCGTTTGCAAAATGCTTAGATTTGATGTCTCATATTATTCCGGCCGGTGAGACTATCGCCATGCCTTTTATGATTGGATGCGGCCTCGGCGGTGGAAGTTGGGAAATAATCGCTGACCTCATTATTGAAAAACTGTGTGAGAAGTATACAGTTGAGTTTTGGAGGTTGCCAAAATGAATGTCTTTGTGCTGTATCGCTACTGGGACACTCCAGATAACGAGGGAAATGAAGTTTGCGGCGTTTACAAAGATGTCGATAATGCAATTTCCGTCATGAAGAAAGATGCGGAGCACGTTAAATCATATTACCAAGATGATTACTGGGACGAAGATATGACTTGGGAGGACGAACTGGAAATTCATCTTGGACGTGATTCCCATAACCCATATGAACCAGCAACAGTTTATTGCTGGACAATCACAAAAGCGGAGGTGCAGTAGCTTGTTATCAAACCCAACCAGAACAAAGGACGAGATTGTCCAGTGGATTCGAGACTATTTTGAAAACAATGGGCCTGGGTGCAGTGCGGTTGTAGGGATTTCCGGCGGCAAGGATTCCAGTATTGTGGCCGCGCTTTGCGTGGAAGCCCTTGGTAAAGATAGGGTCATCGGAGTCCTGATGCCCAATGGTGAGCAAGCTGATATCCAAGATAGTTTACGGCTGGTTTCTGAGCTTGGAATTAGCTACCATGTTGTAAATATTGGCGATACTGTATTTGCGTTAGAGAGTGAGTTGGAAGGCATTATGCGGGTTAGCGAGCAAACGAAGGTCAATTTGCCTGCAAGAATCCGCATGACAACGCTATATGCCATTGCTCAATCTCTGCCAACTGGTGGTCGCGTTGCGAATACCTGTAATATGTCCGAGGACTATGTTGGATATTCTACAAAGTATGGAGACAGTGCCGGTGATTTCAGCCCGCTGTCTCATTTGATGGTTCACGAAGTCCGGCAAATCGGCCACGAGTTGCCCATTTCTTCTGCGCTGGTAGATAAGGCACCTTCTGATGGTCTTTGCGGTAAGACCGACGAGGATAACCTCGGGTTCACCTATGACCAGCTCGACCAGTACATTATGAGTGGAACAAGCGGTGATAAAAGCATCGATGAGAAAATCAGTTCCCTTCATGTGCGCAATCTGCACAAGCTGAAGTTGATGCCTGCATATGGAGGGCAACCATAATCCAAAGGAGGGCTCTATGCTAGAAGCAATTAACAAGGTTCGAGAACTTCAGGGTGAGCATGGGGCGTTGAGAAAACGAGAGTTGCTTCGTAAGTATAAGGATGACGATAATTTTTGCAAGCTTTTATACTATGCCCTTAACCCTATGCTCACCTACAAAATTTCGGAAAGCACACTGCGCCGTAGAACACAGTATGACCCAAAGATAACGCTGACGATGTGTGATATTTTTGATGTGTGTGAGATGCTCTCCAAGCGTAAAGCCCTAGATGATGTCACCATTTACCAGGTGACATCTTTTCTGAGTTGTTTGGAATCGGAAGAGGCCGAGTTCTATATTGAACTGCTATCGAAGACACTTCGGCTTGGTGTTACAGCGAAAACAGTAAACAAGGAAATCCCTGGATTGATACCGGAATGGGAGGTACAGCAGTCGTTTCCGATTGACCGCTATCCAATTCCTGATGGCACATGGTTTTCGCTTACGCAAAAACTGAATGGAGTCCGAGCAACCTGCTACAAAGGAAAATTGTATGCAAGAAGCGGAGTTCCGTTTGACGGACTTGACCATATTACAAATGAGTTTTCACCAGATGTTTTGGACGAGTTTGTTTTTGATGGAGAATTGACGCTTCGAGATAAGAATGGCCTTAGTGACAACGAGGCATTTCGGATTGCCACCGGTTTAGTTAACTCTGACAGCGTTGATAAAACGGCAATTTGCTACACGTTTTTTGACGTTATTCCAGCGTTGGAATTTGAACAAGGAGAAAGCAAGGATACATATCGTCAGCGTCGTGAGGCATTGGACGCCGTTCAATCGATGCTCCGCAAGAATAGCCCTGTCAGTATCCTACCGGTTTTATATAGCGGAACCGACCAATCAATGATTGGAACACTGCTTGATAAGATGGTGGAGGAAGATAAAGAGGGTTTGATGGTAAATCTTGATACACCATATTATCGGAAGCGGCATAGTGGAATCTTAAAAGTCAAGCGATTCTACACGATGGATTTACCTATTATTGCCTGTGAAGAAGGCGCCGGCCGGCTTGCGGGAATCCTTGGCGCCTTTGTTCTTCAGTACAAAGAAAACGAAGTAAGAGTTGGTACTGGGTTTACCAATGAACAGCGAATTTCTTTTTGGGATAACCGTGATGCTTTACTTGGCACACTGTGCGAAGTAAAATACAAGGAAATATCTTGCGATAAGAACACCGGGGCAGAAAGTCTGCAATTTCCGGTGTTCATTTCTTTACGGACAGATAAAGATGATGTCAGCTTTGAATGAGGTGGTGGTCTTAAAATGATAGACATTATGGCTCTCCAGCCTGGAATGAAAGTAAAGGTTATTGACGAGTGGGTTCCTGGGTGCAAACAAAACAGAGCAGGGGAAATGGACAAATATCTTGGTACATTTGTCACGGTTCTGGATGTGAGGGGTGATACCATCTTAATCGAAGAGGACGCAGGGGAATGTATCCATCAAGATGGAGGTCATTGGTATTGGAACGCCCATTGCTTTGATTACATTTTAAACGAAGATGGCCCAGATTTTGAGCCATCTTCAGAAAGTGAAATTCTTTCGCTTATATTCCAGAACTAGACAAAATAGAAAGGTGGTATGTGTGTGGGTAACAAAAAGCAAAAGCCGCCACACTTTTCAGAAACAATTAGCAGTTTCTGTAAGTTGATGGACGATGTCCAAAAGGATTATGCCTGGAATTATGGTGAGGTTAATCGCATGGACAGGCTCACACAGGACTACCTGCACAAGCTAGAGCTGGAACACCTTGACTACAAAGAGCGTGCCAAAGTGGCCACACAGCTCACAAGATGTCGCCAAGTACGCCGGGAGTGCAAGGACACAGTAGAGATTTTGGAGCCTCTGGTACAGTTCCTAGACAGCGAGAAGGGTAAAAACCTTATGAACTTGGTTCGGGAAGTTCTCGGTAAAACGAGGCGTGTCGAGGAGCGGATGGAGGCCAGAGTGTACGTCCCTAGAGTCTTAGAAGAAGAGCAATGAGGAGGATTAAAGTGGAGCGTCCAAAGAATTGCAAATACAATAGCATGATTGACTGTGGAACTTCTTGCCGGCCCTGTTCACGTTGTGGATGGAATCCGGCAGTTAAAGAAGAGAGAGTGCGCCAGATGGCTAGAGTTATCAAGAAAACATATTTGACCTACCAGGAGGAGGCGACTGCAAATGCGTAAGCTTGCAACTATCAGAGAGATTTCTGCAATCAGACCTATTCCGGGCGCCGACCGTATTGTGGTCGCCCAGGTCGATGGCTGGGAGTGCGTTGTACAGAAGGATGAGTTCCAGCCTGGACAGCACATTGTCTATATTGAGGTGGACTCACAGCTCCCGGAACGGCCGGAGTTCGAGTTCCTGCGCGACCGCAAGTTCCGTGTGCGGACAATCAAACTCCGTGGCCAAGTGAGTCAGGGTTTAGTGCTTCCTCTTTCTATTCTTCCCAACGGCACAAAGTGCGACCTCGGTGACGATGTGACTGAGGCGCTGGGGATTACCAAGTATGACCCACAGGCACAGCAGGAGGCGCTCCTTTTAAGTAACCAACCGAAGAAGCCGACCAACCCAATCGCAAAGTTCCTGATGCGGTTCAAGTGGTATCGCCGTCTGTTTGCAAAGTCAAAACGGAAGGGTGGCTTCCCGGATTGGATTGTAAAGACGGATGAAACAAGAATCCAGAACCTTCCTGTTTTGTTCGAGATGGAGCGAGACAAGGGGACACCATTCTCTGTCACCGAGAAGATGGATGGCCAGTCCGCAACATACTATCTGCAGAAAATTTCAAAGCGTAAGTATGAGTTCGGCGTGTGTAGCCGCAACGTACACCTTGCCAATCCAGACACAAGCTCTTACTGGACGGTTGCAAAGAAGTACAACATCGAGAATGTGCTGAAGCGCATCATCGGTGATTATGAAACTGTTGTTTTACAAGGTGAAATTTGCGGGAATCAAATCCAGGGAAACAAGTATCATATCGGTGGTTATGAGCTCTTCGCGTTCAACTTGATTTACCCAGACCACAAGTGTAATACACATGAGATAGCTGATACCTTGGCTCCGTTTGGTATCAAAACTGTTCCAATCCTTGAGGACAATAAGGTTTTACCTCAAACAATCGCAGAATTAGTGGAGTATTCCAAAGGTAAATCAACAGTTCGGAAGGAGCAGAAAAGAGAAGGAGTTGTGATGCGCAACATGGAGCGCAATATCAGCTTCAAAGTTATCAACCCAGACTTCTTGTTAGCGGAAAAGGACTGATGATATGGGTAAAGCAGAAGATTTAACCGGTTGCATTTTTGGAGATGGAATGATTAAGGTTCTTCGTCGTGCGGAGAATAAGAATGACCGTAATTCAAGATGGGTGTGTCAATGTGAATGCGGAAATACATTTATAGAGTATGGGCTGAATTTGAAGGCCGGGAAAAGAAAGTCATGCGGGTGTCTCAGAAAAAATGAAATGTCAGAAATCGAGATGAGGCAACCCGCAGAAAGTCTGCATTATTTACAGCAGAATTCCGGCGACCCGTGGCAGAACTTGGCCAACGCAATTGTTGCGGTTGCGGCAGATGATTATAGAGAGGCTCTAAAGGTTGGCAACCACAAGGCAATGAAGAAACTGGATAAGTTTTTCCATTCAGACTGGTATCATACTCTGACCAATATAGATGGAGATGTCCTGCTTCGATTGCTACATAGAGAAAATGCTAATAAATTAGGCATTATATATGTGTAATACACAATTCATTAAACAGAAGGGATAAAGCTATGAATTTAAAGGAATCATTTCGCTATCAAAATTTCCTGGAAAGTATGATGGGCGAGGCTGGTAGTAGCCTGATTGAACGTACTCATGCACAAGAAATATCAAAGAAACATCTTAGAAGCAAGGCGAATCCAGATGCCCAGGATATCGAAGAGGAAATGGACTTCGGCGACTTCTATAAGAACGATGATGTACTTGCCTTTATGAGTATGTTGGTCGAAGAGAAAAGCAAGCTCACAACTGCAATTAGCAGGGCAAAGGCCACAATTCCCTTTGACCTGGACTCTGCGATTGAAACTAACAAGTTCCGGCAGATTGTGGCATCGCGGATTCAGTACATGCTCCGCTTTATGCCGGCCAAGAAGGTCGAACGTGGAACAGACTACAAGTTCAACGTAGAGGGAAATCAAGTCCAGTATTATTACGACATTGAAGTTGAATATAAGGACGCATTTGATAGGGAGAAAGCAAAGAGCGTCATGAGAGATATGCGCTCAACTTCTGACAAGGTTTCTGCAGAGATTGATGCGGCGTTAATTAACACAAACGTGGAATATGAGCCGCCGTTTAACGTAAATGATTCCTTTGCTGATGTTATGGTCGAGTTCTTAAGTAGGAACGAGTAAGACGCAGGGTGCCAGCAAATCCGGCGCCCTGTTCTGGGCAGAAACAAGTTGATATAATTTTGGATTGGCGTTTGACAGAGCGATTCTGTTACCAGTAGCGATACTGGTCAACTTCAATATCATTCCCATATTATGGGTTGAGAATAGAAGAAAGTAGTGTACTTATTATTTCACTCATTTGTGGATGAAAACAAATTGAGACCTTTGCAATAATCATCAGATGTCCTGATAAGCGATAGCCATGATTCATTATAGCATGATGCCTAAGTATCTAATCCATCGCAATATTATGCAGACACATAACGTGCTAACGACAGGTCACAAAGAGTCTGCACTGGTTCTACGGATAATATCCGTTATATATGTTAATGAATTTTGAGCTTAACAGCTTGCAAAGAAGATTATTGTTTTATCCAATTTCAGAATTATTGAGATGCGTTTCTGTCCAGAATAGAGTGCCGGATTTATTCAGAAGATTTGGGGGTGGTTGCTTGAATGTCAGCATCAGTAAAGGAAACGAAAAGATGGGCTCCATCCAGAGCGTTTCATTACCATCAGGTTTGACTTGTAGGCCATGTGCTTGCCAAAACAAGTGCTACGCTAGAAGGCTTGAACGACGTAGAAAGTCTGTTAGAGAGGCATACCAAAATAACTTCGAGCTTTTGCAGAAAGAGCCAGATGTGTATTGGCGTGAGGTTGAAGCCGCGATTATGCTGTCACGCTTCTTCCGTTTTCATGTAGCAGGAGATATACCAGACCCGACCTACCTTAGAAGAATGGTAGAGGTGGCTAGAAGAAACCGGCATTGCGAAATTTTGTGCTTTACAAAAAAGTATGAGATGGTGAACGATTACCTCTCTTTAGGAGCCGGAATTCCAGATAATTTACATATCATCTTTAGTGCATGGGTTGGCCTAGATATGGTCAACCCTTTTCTATTTCCAGAGGCGCACGTTCGATATAAGGATGGCACAACTACTGCAAGAGATGACGCAAAGATATGTGGCGGTAATTGCACTGAGTGTGCCATCACTGATGGTGGATGTTGGACTTTAAAAAGCGGAGAGCAGGTGGTCTTTAATGAGCATTAGCGTGTTCTATGGTTTTGACGAAATGTTGGAAGGAATCAAGGAAACCTATGACAGTGTTTGTTCCGATAACCAGCGTCTGAGGGAAACTCTTGATAACTGGAATCGTGATGCAGAAATCCAAAAAGCAGAGAAATTGGCAGAACATTATAGGCGACATTCCCTTCATCATCTTAGCGACAGAGAGATGAAGGCCATTGAGGAGTTTCGCAATCAGCACTACGCCTCTTGCAACAATGGCTCAAGATACATATTCGAGCTGACGGGAACTGGAATTGGAGAAGCAATTTCTATCCAGTGTCCTGTGTGCGGTGAGCAAAAAGATGTCACTGATGTTGAGGATTGGTAATGGTATATGAGTTACATTATCACTTCTATTATTCCAAAGGATGGTATATTGCGTGAAGTACACGAAGAAATGCTGTATCAGCAAGCGTATATTGTGGAGGCAGAACCTGGTTTACCAGGCGTGCTTAAAGTTCTCCCACCATATGATGACAGATATCATGCATTTAGGACATCACCTATTGTTAGATGTACTCCCTGGTTTGATGAACCTAGTACCATCATAATGGAGACAGAAAACACGACATACACTTTGGATAAGCTATAAGCTCTGAAAGGGGCGGTTTTATGTTTCTTATGGGAGAATCCTATTGTACATGTGATGAGTGCCCCATTGGTAAGGACGAGGTATTCCGCAGATATGAACGCCTAAAAGAATATGGAGATTGGCAACCAGAGTATTGTGGATGCGATAAGGTCGACGGAGCCCACTGGGCTTACGGATATTGTGGCGATGCTTTTGACTATCAAAAACCTGTGAAGAGAACAGGCAAAAGGAAAACTGGCCGTGCCTACCGGAGAGCCATGAACCGTCATAAGAAAAACAGGCTGCTCAAAATATTGACATATGGGTATCATCCAGAGGCTGGATATACAGATTGGGACTGGGTGGACGGTGTATTCCAACAGGTAGGAAATCATATCAAGTACCCTAAGAATTCAAACAGACAGATTTATTGGAAGAGGCATTCAAACCGGGTAATCAGAAGGTACAGAGGGCACTTGCCAAAAGGAAATGTCCACCATAAACTGTTTGACTACAAATATACAATATACTAATTGGAAGGGGTGGTATTATGGGAAATAAAAGAGATTCTCTTGGCGATAGAATGAAGAGATATGAGTATGCAAACAGGGATTACCTCACACGCAGAATCCCAGCGATTATTCGTGTTGACGGGAAAGCTTTCCATACGTTTACCAGAGGTATGAAGAAACCGTTCGATGAAGTGCTTGCAACCACAATGCACGAGACGATGCGGTACTTATGTAAGAATATTCAAGGCTGTGTGTTTGGATATACCCAATCAGATGAAATCACTCTTGTCTTGACTGATTATGCTACGATATCGACGGATGCTTGGTTTGGTTACAATGTTCAAAAAATGTGTAGCATAGCGGCTTCCATGGCAACCCTGGCGTTTAATACTGCCTTTTCCGATATTGGTAGTCTTGCGATTCAATACTACGATACAATTGCATCGCCGGAAAGTGTCGTAAAAGAAAACTACATGGAATACGCTGACAAATTCAACCAAGCCATGTTTGATGCAAGGGCGTTTTCCTTACCGATAGACGAGGTTTGTAACTGTCTGATTTGGAGACAGCAAGATGCGACTAGAAATAGTATTGAAGCTGTTGGTCAAGCGAATTTCAGTCATCGAGAATTGCACGGAAAGAGTTGTAATGAAATTCAGGAAATGTTATGGAGCCAACGTGGTATTAACTGGAATAACTATCCAATCTATCTTAAGCGCGGAGCGTGTTGCTATCGTAAAAATGTAGAGAAGGATATTCCAGACCCCAAAGATGCAGATTCAATACTCCATGTAGTGCATAGAGAATGGGCTGTTGATTTAGAGCCACCGATTTTTACGCAAGATAGAACATATGTGGAGAGATGGTTATGAACAATGAAAATGATTTGACGCAGAGGTGTAACGACATTGAGGCCGCCGCAATAGAAGCTCTCAATAGGGTATACGATATTCAGTTAACTTTAAATGAATTGAGTAATCAATTTAGAACTCTGCAATATGATTTCAACATTCAAAATCGTTCCAAAGAGGCAGTAGAGAGTGTCATTAAAGTGATGGTCAATAAGCTAATCTCCGTTGTCCGTGAAGGAGATTTCAATTCGCTGGATGAAGAAGAATTTTCCAGAGAACTGACTAAGTTGTTTTATGAGGAAAGCGAATTTCTTCCGTTTTGAGGTGAAGTGATGGCGGGGAAGAAGTTTTATATTTCTGATTGGCACTATGGGCACGACAATATAATTGCATTTGACAACAGGCCATTTAAGAACGTCGATGAAATGAATAAAGTGCTTGTCGACAACTGGAATTCCGTAGTGTCGGCAGGCGACATTGTATATGTACTTGGTGATATGTTTTGGTGCAATTTAAATGTATCAATGCCAGTTTTAAATGGCCTAAATGGACAAAAGTTTTTGATAAAGGGAAACCACGATAGGTGCAATGATGGTCGATTCCTTAAGAAGTTTGTTAAGGTAACGGAGTATCTTGAGATTGACGATGATGGGCGCAAGGTAGTCCTATGCCATTATCCGATTCCATGTTTCAAGAATCATTTTTATGGATGGTATCATCTATATGGCCATGTTCACAGTTCGTTTGAATGGAATATGATGGAACACGACAAGTATCTGATGCAGGAGCTGTATGGAAAACAGTGCTTGATGTTTAATGTTGGGGCGATGATGCCCTGGATGAATTACACGCCAAGAACTTTAGACCAAATCTTAGAGTTTGCTACTCCCTCTTAACTGAAAAGATGCCTACTATACATACCTAAAATAGGGTGTGATTTTAGTAGGAGGGAAAGCAATGTCCGATAGGATAGATAAACAGCGTCAGATAAAAGACGCTTTTGAAAATCGAATTGACGTTGAGTTTATACCGCCAAAGGTACAGCAAGGCGACAGCGAAAATGAACATAAGATTTTACGGGTTGCGGCTTATTGCCGCGTAAGTACAGACAGCGAAAACCAGAGAGCAAGTTATGAGACGCAAATCCAGGCGTATAAAGATTATGTTCGCAAGCACCCTGACTGGGTGCTTGTTGACATTTATGCAGATGAAGGAATCTCAGGCACATCTTTGAAAAACAGAGACGACTTCATGCGTATGATAGAGGATTGCAAGGCCGGGAAAATTGATATGATAATCACAAAGAACATATCGAGATTTGCCAGAAATGTAGTTGACTGTGTTGTGACAGCAAGAATGCTAAAATCCTTGACGCCACCAGTGGCAATCTATTTTGAGGACGTTGGAATCAACACTGTTACACAAACAGGAGAGCTACTGCTAGTTGTGCTTGCCGCAATCGCTCAAGGAGAATCAGAAACAAAGTCAGCAAGTGTGAAGTGGGGATTCCAGAAACGATTTGAAGCGGGGCTCCCTAAGATTTCTCCCCTATATGGATTCTTCAAAGATGGCCGTGAGCTGATAGTAAATGAAGAGCAGGCGGCAGTTGTCCGCCTAATTTATCAAATGTTTTTGGACAAATACCCAATCTCACATATTTGCATGGTACTTAACTCGCAATCCATACCGTCTCCAAAAGGGGTTGATTGGACATACTCAACAGTAAAAAATATCTTGTCCAATGAAAAGTATTGCGGTGATGTTGTCATGCAGAAAACTATTACCGTTGATTTGTTTTCACACAAGTCTATCAAGAACGACGGCAGGGTCGGTATGTATAAAGTAAAAGACCACCATCCTGCAATTATAGAAAAGGAAAATTGGTTTGCGGTTCAAAATAGATTATCCAACATGTCATCGGAACAATATACATGGGGATATTGGGTTGGAGATGAGCCTGAAGATAATTCCCCACCAGGGTTCAATGTTATACGACTACATCGTAGAGGAGGATTAACGTGAGTATTTTAGATGATTTCGATGTTGTTGAAGTCCCTCGTACATTTAGTATTGCAGAAGTCCGGGTTTTAAAGAATAAGATTTCCTTCAATGTGTCTGCCGCATCAGAGCTGGGGTATCCACCCTTTGTCAGGGTGTTTATTAGTCATGATAAAACGCAGATTGCGCTCCAACCTTGCGATAAGACAACCCAAAACGCGATGAAATTTTTTACCGCAGAAACTGCTGAAAAGAAACATAAACGAACCATCGGTGTAGGCAACAAAGCACTTGCCACTTTGATTAAGTCTGGAATGGGGTGGGAAATGGCACAGCCAGTTTGTGCCCCCGGTGTTCGCTTCAGTGAGGAGAACGTAATTATCTTTGATTTAAAGCAAGCCCAAATGTGCGGAAGGAAACAAGCGGGTGGAACTGGACTTTGTCTCGTTCCTCGTCCAGCGGCTCCGTTTTTCGCTGTACCGGCGCAATATTTCTCGGGAGAAGATGTGGTTGTAATCGATTCTGATGGCGAGGTTGTCGGTGCATAACCTAGCCTTGTTGACAAAAATGAACCTGGAAAACTTGCTGGGAGGCAATGAGTTTTAGGGTGCATGATGCCTTGTAGTAATGCATCTCTATAAGAAAAATGAGGACGGTGATTCCAATGATTTATCTTGATAACGCGGCAACCACAAAAGTGGCGCCAGAGGTTATCGAAGCGATGATGCCGTATTTCACTGATGAATACGGGAATGCCGGCACCCTTTATAAGCTTGGCCGGAATGCGGCAGACGCTGTACAAAAAGCAAGAGAACAGGTTTCTCTTTTGTTTGGGTGTTCGCCTGACCATATAATTTTTACTTCTGGCGGTAGCGAGGGCAATAACATGGTCTTTAAGGGCCTTAGACACAGGCTCAGCGGACTTGGAAAGAAACACTTGATTGTATCTGCCATTGAGCATGACTCGGTTCTGCGGGCCGCAGAATCGCTTATAGAAGACGGGTTTTATATCACCTATATTAAACCAGATGCAGATGGTAAAGTCCGTGCCAGAGATATCGAGGATGCAATCCGACCAGAGACGGGCCTAGTCTCCATTATGTATGTCAACAACGAAGTAGGCTCTGTAAACGATATCAAGGAAATTGGTGATGTGTGCCGGGTGCATGGTGTTTTGTTTCACACGGACTGTGTCCAGGCCGCCGGCCAATATCCAATCGACGTAGACAGGAATTGTATTGATTTCGCAACAATCTCATCCCATAAAATCCATGGGCCGAAGGGTGTCGGAGCAATCTATAGTAGATATACAAATTTTAATGACCCCAATGGTGATTTTCTGCAACAGGTAATTGAGCCATTGATTCATGGTGGGCATGAGCAGGAGTATGGATACCGTGGTGGGACGGAAAATGTTCCGGGAATTGTCGGTCTAGGACGCGCGGCAGAACTCGCTGTTGCGAATATGAAAGAAGATATGACGGAGGTATCCATTTTCAAGCAGAGGTTTTATATGGCCATTCGCGATGCGCTGAAGGAACTGGGAGAAAGCGATAACTGTATTCATATAAATGGCCGGTCTGTAATTGAACCTGGAAAGACGTTGAATTTTAGATTTGATGGCGTTGATGCAGAGACGCTATTACTTACCCTTGATGCAAAGGGGATTTGTGTTTCCGCTGGGTCTGCGTGTCGAAGCCGAGAGGCAGTTCCAAGTCATGTTTTAACTGCCATGGGGTTATCGGAAGATGAGGCGAGAAGTTCAATCCGTGTTTCATTTTCTAGGTATAACCAAACTGATGAAGTTCTTTTGGCCGGAGACACGATTGCAAGATGTGCGATTGTACTTCGGGGTATCCAAACAGTATCTGAAGGGAGTGGTGCCGCTATGGACAGTGAAAATAAGTAGTCCAATGCGGTACATAGCAGACCCAGTTGAGATATAAAATGAACAAAAGGAGAAAATATGTTAGTTTTTCTTATTATCTTTGCAATTCTTGCCGTTGTTCTGTTTCTTGTTTTCAGCGGTGTCAGCAAGGTGCTGAATCGGGAGGCCACAGATGAGTATGACCGGAGCCGTGCGAAACGAATCGGGCGCCTTCGATTCATCGTTCCTGGATTTCTGGTATTTGTAATGCTGCTAGTCTCTCTTGTAAGTGGAATCCATATCATTGATTCTACTGAGGTTGGCGTTGTTCGGACTTTTGGAGAAATCAACCGACAGATTACGTCTGGACTCAATTTGGTCAACCCGGTTTCTGATTCCGTCACAACCTATGACCTTCGTGTTCATGTGCGTCAGGCAGCTTTTGCCTCTTACACAAAGGACGCACAGCCGCTGACGGCTTCCATCGAGTATCAGTACGCCCTTGACCCTGCATATGTGATGGATGTGGCAAGAGAATACGGCTCATATGAGATTCTTGAGACGAAGCTGGATAATGTTGTTCAGGAGCGAGCCAAGATTGTTTTTGCAAAGTACAGTGCCATGACCCTCCTTGAGAATAGGGCAACTCTTTCTACCGAAGTTGCCGATGAAGTGAAGACGCTGGAAGAACTTTATCATGTGAACTTTACCTCTGTGATTGTACAGGACATTGATTTCTCAGATGCGTTTGAGGCTTCTGTCGAGGCTAAGATGACTGCTGAACAGGATGCCCTTCGTGCTGAGCAGGAGAAAAAGACGGCCGTTGTGAAGGCCGAGCAAGAGGCTGAGGTGGCGGCGATTGAAGCCGAGGCCGCCATTGCCCGTGCCCAGGGCGAGGCAGAGGCTATGCGGATTACACGCGAGGCTCTGCAGAATATGCCGGATGCCTATATACAGCAGATGTGGATTGAAAAGTGGAACGGTGAGCTCCCTGCTGTCCAGGCCGGAGATAGTGCAAGTGTTATTGTGAATCCTGGCCTGAAGGACGCTGGGCAATAAACTACATAATGCAGAACCCATGGCTCAATTGCGGGCCATGGGTTTTTGCATTTCTTTATAACAAGGCGGTGGTTCTTTTGGGTAGGCACATCCGATGTTGTACGATTGGAACAACAACAGATTTCTCTGATAATGCAGATAGGTTTGGAGAAATCCATCAAATAAGAAATGCAGATGTATATTGGGGTGACAATGGAAGTTTAATTGTTGTAGCTTCAGAAAAATGGAAACAGTACCTAACTGGTGAATCTGAAGTTATTCCAGACGATGACGAGTTGGATAGTAGGTTCGAATTTGATGATAAGAAATTTGCCGAAATGGTAATGGGTTATTCTGAGACAGAATGACAAACTTAATATCAAGCTATGGGAAGACAAATACAAAATTGAAAACCAGAAAAAGAGTTAAGCTGTTTGGTGATTATGGAATACTTTATCTTGGTTCTCATGAATTTCTTTTTGATAGTGAGGATTATGATTTAATCCGAAATCGAGATTGGTACAGAGATAAAGATGGGTATCTTGTTAATTGTTATTACTTTAATGGGAGAAGAAATTTTACCAGATTCCATAGGATTATAATGAATGCCAAACCAAAACAGTTTGTAGACCATATCAACAGAAACCGAGCAGACAATAGGAGACAAAACCTAAGAGTTTGCGATTACAATGAGAACAATCAGAACCGTGGCCTTTACTCCACCAACAAGTCCGGGGTGCCAGGGGTCTATTTTGATAAAGAGCGAATGAAATGGGTAGCGACCATTACCCATAATCGCCAAAGAATTTATATAGGTAGATTTCGTTTAAAGGGCGATGCTATCAAAGCAAGATTAAGCAGAGAGGCTGAATTATTCAAAGACAAATAAAAACCGCCCCTATGTTGGGGCGGTGCAATCCTGCTGTAGGTGTCTTATACAACACACCGAATAGTACATGAGAGCCGGAATAAATTCCATTTGGCGCTCACCCCTTTACAATGGATTGCATAAGGGATTATAGCACATAAGATTTTCAGATGCAATAGGAGTTGAACACATGAAGACGTGGCGAGTCCCAGTAACTTGGGAAATGTGCGGAGAAATAATTACAGAGGCACCAACTCTTGAAGATGCAATGATATATGCAAGAGATGACATGGGAATTCTTCCACTCCCAGATGAACGGGAATATGTGGATGGTAGCTGGCGTTTATCTTATGATATGTCCGAAATCGAAGAGGTTAGAGAGTGCTGGAACGGTGGGCAAAAAGATGACGCGGTTTCTTGCTACAACAAACTTATAAAAGAATACGATGATATCTGTTCGGAAATACGACGGCGAACTGTCGGCGGGGTCAAGATTTCTGATGGGCTACTTTACCGCCGAGATATGCTGGAAACAAAGCTTTCTGGCGAACATATTGCTAACGAACCCTGTTGGAGAAAAGACCACAAATTGCCAAGAAATACAGATGATATTGTTGGGTTTGCAAATGAACGGAAGCGATATGATTAGGGGGGGGTTAGGATGCCGTGCTATAGGAGTGGTGGATGCGGGC
>ERZ780144.789-NODE-789-length-40542-cov-4.734804_pt1 | contig 40542 bp, 40 predicted proteins | sample MGYA00511380_ERZ780144 | MGnify/ENA primary metagenome ERZ780144 (study PRJEB29588, sample SAMEA1965858) | human gut metagenome | biome: human gut; feature: human-associated habitat; material: faeces | place: Denmark | collected 2008/2010 ... | reverse complement strand
TGTTGTGGTGGGAGCCAGCGGAAGCATCATCAAGAATGTGAAGTCAGTCATCGTGCCTAACACGAATCATCTGAAGGGCATTCCGGCAGCGGCAGCAGCGGGAATTGTATTTATATAGGAAGCGACAACACCCACGTTCTGGTGGATGCGGGGATCAGCAACAAGCGTATTGAGATGGGGTTAAATGACCTGGGGCTGAATGCGCGGGAACTGGATGGAATTCTCATCACGCATGAACATTCCGACCATATCAAAGGGCTCGGCGTGCTGGCGCGCAAATATGGCACACCTATTTACAGCACAAAAGAGACATTAGAGGAAATTCAGGATTCCAAGAGTCTTGGCGAGATTCCGGAAGCTCTGATGCACCCGATTACGCCGGATGTTGATTTTATGGTAGGAGATCTGGAAGTCAAACCGTTCCGGATCGACCATGATGCAGCGAATCCTGTTGCCTACCGGATTCAGAATGAAAAAAGATCGGTGGCGGTGGCGACGGATATGGGGCATTATTCCCAGTACATCATTGACCATCTCCAGAATCTGGACGCGCTTCTTTTGGAAGCCAACCACGATGTCAAAATGCTGGAGGCAGGACCGTATCCGTATTACCTGAAGCGTCGTATCTTAGGCGATTACGGACACCTTTCCAATGAAAATGCGGGGCGGCTTTTAAGTTCCATTCTGCATGACAATTTGAAGCATATTTTCCTGGGGCATCTGAGTAAGGAAAATAATTACGAAGAGCTGGCATATGAGACGGTGCGTCTGGAGATCACAGAGGGAGATACGCCGTATAAGGCGAATGATTTCCCGATCACAGTGGCAAAACGCGATGCAGTGTCGCAGATTGTGACGGTGTAGAAGACGTAAAAGTATTAAAATTGGTTATACAAAGTCTGAAAACAAGCCAGAAGATATATTTGGGGTTATGGCTTGGAGGCATGGACAAAAGTGTGGGGTTGACAGAAATATCGTTACTGTACACGCATACGTGTCCAGTAACGGAATATTATTTTAGGTGTAAAAGTCAGCAGCCGGATGGCAGTTGAGTTTTTATAGAAATTAGTAAGTCATAAAAACATTTCCGCCATAGGACGGAGAGCACACAGGAGGATGAAAGCTATGAGTAAGATTATTATTACTATCGTTGGACAGGACCGCGTCGGTATCGTTGCAAAAACGTGTAACTATCTGGCTGACCACAACATGAACATTCTTGACATCACGCAAACGATCCTGCAGGAATATTTCAACATGATGATGATCGTGGATATTTCCGGTTCCAAGACATCCTTTGATGATATGGCGCATGAGCTGGACAAGCTGGGACAGGAGATCGGCGTAAAGATTCTCTGTCAGAGAGAAGAGATTTTTACCAGTATGCACAGAATCTAAGCAAATATTTTCAGAAAGGACGTAAAACCAATGATTAACATGCAGGAAGTTCTGGAAACTAATAACATGATCGCGCATGAAAAACTGGATGTGCGGACGATCACGATGGGTATCAGCCTCTTAGACTGTGTGGACAGTGATCTGGCGAAGATGAATGGGAAGATCTACAATAAGATTACAACTTATGCGAAAGATCTTGTATCGACCGGCGATGCCATCGGACGTGAATTTGGTGTTCCGATCGTCAATAAACGTATCTCGGTTACTCCGATCGCGCTGGTAGGTGGAAGTGCCTGCAAGAAGAGCGAGGATTTTGTAGAGATTGCGAAAACACTTGATAAGGCAGCGAAAGAAGTGGGCGTCAACTTTATCGGAGGCTATTCCGCATTGGTTTCCAAGGGAATGACACCGGCGGAAGAGCTTCTGATCCGCTCGATCCCGCAGGCACTTGCCTGCACCGACCGTGTGTGCAGCTCCATCAATGTCGGTTCTACCAAGACAGGTCTTAACATGGATGCAGTCCGTCTGATGGGCGAGATGGTTGTGGCAACCGCAGAGGCAACGAAGGACAATGATTCCCTCGGCTGTGCGAAGCTGGTTGTATTCTGCAACGCACCGGATGATAACCCGTTCATGGCAGGTGCATTCCATGGCGTGACTGAGGCGGATGCGATCATCAACGTCGGCGTCAGCGGTCCGGGAGTTGTAAAGACGGCTCTGGAAAAGGTACGTGGCGAGAACTTTGAGGTGCTGTGTGAGACGATCAAGAAGACGGCGTTCAAGATCACCCGTGTTGGACAGCTGGTAGCACAGGAGGCGTCCAAACGTCTGGGCGTTCCGTTTGGCATCATTGATCTGTCGCTGGCACCGACTCCGGCAGTCGGAGACAGTGTGGCGGAGATTCTGGAAGAGATCGGCTTAGAGCGCAGCGGTGCACCGGGTACAACAGCAGCGCTGGCAATGTTAAATGATCAGGTTAAGAAGGGCGGCATCATGGCGTCCTCCTATGTTGGCGGACTCAGCGGTGCATTTATTCCGGTCAGCGAGGATCAGGGCATGATCGATGCAGTTTCTGAGGGTGCACTTACGATTGAGAAGCTGGAAGCAATGACCTGTGTCTGCTCTGTAGGTCTTGATATGATTGCGATCCCAGGCGATACGAAAGCGACCACGATCGCCGGTATCATCGCGGACGAGGCGGCAATCGGCATGATCAACCAGAAGACAACGGCAGTCCGCCTGATTCCGGTCATCGGAAAAACAGTGGGCGATACGGCAGAGTTCGGCGGTCTGCTTGGCTATGCGCCGATCATTCCGGTCAACCGTTTCTCCTGCGACAACTTTGTCAAACGTACCGGACGTATCCCGGCACCAGTACACAGCTTTAAGAACTAATAGGAGTTTCATATGGATAAATCACAGGAACTGAGAGAGGTGCTTCTGCGGTATCTCGATGCCGATCTGGAGCGAATCATTTTCAGCAACCCGAGAACCCGTGAATCCTATCTGAAATTAACCGTGCGTCCTCTGCTTCTGCGGGGGGCGCTTGCTTTTCAGACGGAAGAATTTACGGAAAAACAGGCATTTCAGAAAAATCAGAACGCAGAAAAGACCACCGAGTACCTGCTCGGAGAACTGGAAAACCGTTACCGCAATGCGGAGATCGCGTCGCTTCACGGGATTGTCAATATTCTGATCAGTAAGAAGGGGACGGTGACGATCAAAGAGAAGAAGGTGGGGGTTAAAAAGGCAGAGAATCGGACGGTATCGGTGGCAGCAGGTGATGTGCGGAAAGCTGGAAAGCAGATGCCGGCGAAGAGTCATGCAGATGTGAAAGAAAATTCGCTCGAAAAATCGGGTCAGAGTCAGTCAAGTCACGAAGACGGAAAGATGCAGAGAAGTGCTAAAATACAGGGAAATGCGAAACAGCAGAAAAATGCCGGAACAGGACTGTCGGCTGGCATGGATGCCGCAGCGTTTTCAGAACGTCTGGCTTCGTTATCCCATAACCGTACTAAAAAATACGTCCTTCAGGAAGGCGTCCCAGTCCCATTTCTGGTAGATCTCGGTGTCATGACGGCAGAAGGCAAAGTTGTGAAATCCCGCTACGACAAATTTCGCCAGATCAACCGTTTCCTGGAATTTATTGAGGATGTACTTCCGAATCTCGATCCGAACCGGACGAATACGATCATTGATTTCGGATGCGGGAAATCATATCTGACGTTTGCGATGTATTACTATCTGCATGTGCTGAAAAAATATTCGATCCGTGTCATCGGTCTGGATCTGAAAAAGATGTCATTGCGCTCTGCAACCGCCTGAGCAAGAAGTTTGGATTTGAGAACCTGACCTTCCTGCACGGCGACATCGCCGGATATGAGGGCGTCGATCAGGTCGATATGGTCGTGACGCTGCACGCCTGTGATACAGCGACCGATTATGCGCTGGCAAAAGCGGTCAAATGGGGCGCAAAAGTCATTCTTTCCGTTCCATGCTGTCAGCATGAGATTAACAAGCAGATTCAGAACGACCTTCTGTCGCCGGTTTTACAGTACGGCCTTCTGAAAGAACGTATGTCGGCGCTTTTGACCGACGGAATCCGTGGGCAGCTCCTCGAAATGTCCGGCTACCGGACGCAGATTCTCGAATTCATCGACATGGAACACACACCGAAAAACATCATGATCCGTGCGATTCGCCAGGGCAAGAAAGCAGACGGGGCGGCATTAGAGACAATGATGAAGGAATTGCATGTGAAGCCGACATTGTATGGATTGTTGGTGGGGGATGAGGTGTAGGAAATAGAAATCGTGACCTCGATGCGTGATCTAAGTGACCCCAATATTTTGAAATATTATTCTCCCGCCTTCGCCTCATCCAGCAGCCGTGCAATCTCCCCGCGCACCAGCGAGAATGCAACCTCATTCCGCCCGCTGTTGGTAACCACATCCGCATAGGCGCGGGTCGGTTCTACAAAGAGGGCATGCATCGGTTTGACGGTGGTCAGGTACTGATCGATGATGTTTTCGATATCGCGTCCGCGCTCTTTCGTGTCACGTAAGATTCGGCGGAGGATGCGCTCGTCGGCGTCGGCATCGACGAAAATGCGTATGTCGAGCAGATTGCGGAGTGCTTCGTCATAGAGAACGAGAATGCCCTCCAACAGGATAACCGGGCGCGGCTCGATGTGAATGGTTGCTTCGGCGCGGTTGTGGTTGGCGTAGTTGTAGGTTGGACAGTCGATCGCCTCCCAGTTTTTCAGTTTGTTGAGATGCTCAAGAAGCAGCTCCGTCTCAAATGCATCCGGGTGGTCGTAGTTCAGCTTTTTGCGCTGTTCAAATGGCATGTCATCGTGGGCGCGGTAGTAGTTGTCGTGGTAAAGCACGGTTACCTGATCACCAAATGCGTCTTTCAGACGGTTTGTAAAAGTGGATTTTCCTGAACCGGTTCCTCCGGCAATTCCGATGATAATAGGTGATTTTCTATTCACTGTGGTTTCCTCCATTTGTAAGTTTTATCTCAGTCGAGAAGAGCCCCACCTCTTTAGGTGGCGAGTAATAGCAAATTTGTCTCAGTGGGAGGTGGGTCTCCGACTGAGATAAACGCTCCGCGGGGATGCGCAGTGATTCTGTATGGAATATGTCAGCTTTGCTGACCAGAATCACGCGCCAAGTCTCACGGATGTTCGACTTGAATTATTTGTTCTTCTCATGCTCCTCGATCCACTCCAGAATATCCCCGGATACCTGTTCGCGGTTGAGTTCATTTAAAAGTTCATGCCTCGCGCCCTCATAAAAGCCGATGGAGAGATCTTCTACCCCTGCTTTATCATAGCGGTCGTAAACTCTCCGCACGCCTTTTGTCTCCTCTCCAACCGGATCTTTGCTTCCGGAGAGGATCAGGATCGGGAGGTCGGTGCGCATTTTGCCCGCTTTTTCGAGCTTTGCGGTCTTTAAGATCACCTCGAAGAAATCCCTGTACGCGCCCGCGGTGAAGATGAAGTTCGTCAGCGGGTCATCCCCGAAGGCACGGTCTCTCTTCTCATCCCTGGACAGCCAGTCGTAAGGCGTCTTTGTCGGCTTGAATTTCCGGTTATAGTTTCCAAGGGACAGGTTGTAGAGCATTTTGCTCCTGTATCTCGTCCCTTTCCTCTTACAGACAGAGTCCGCCAGCATATATCCGAACCGCACCTCAGCGTCCTTCGGTGCTCCGGTTCCGAGCAGGATCACACCGTCGATTCCGTCCTTGTAGACGGTCAGATATCGTCTCGCGAAGAACGACCCCATACTGTGCCCCAAAAGGAAAATCGGCACACCCGGATATTTTCTCTGTGCATGGACCGTCACACGGCGCATATCACGGATCACGGAGACAGCGCCCGCATGGTCACCGAAATATCCCCTGTCCTCCTCCGCTGCCGCGGTCTTTCCGTGGCCTAAGTGGTCATTCCCGAGAACATAGATCCCGTGTCCCGCAAGGAATTCCGCAAACTCCCGGTATCTTCCCACATGTTCCATCATTCCGTGGGCGATCTGGACGACGGCTTTCACCTCGCCGTTTGGAATCCATTCCATACAGTGGAGATTCGCAAGACCGCTGCTGGATGGTATATAAAATTCATGGATCTCCATAATTTCTGCCTCCTGTGCATAAAACATTTTCGATTTTAGCTAACAGGCACTCAAATACCCGTTCCGCCTGTCATCAGTACTCATCGAAGAGTTTTATAAATATAATCCTAGTATAACACGCACTCAAAACTTTCCCTAGGAAACATCTGTTAAAATTTCATAAACTTTATCTAAACCGAAATTAAATGTGTCAAGCGCATTCCGCTATCCTGTATGGTCACCCACACCGGGCTGCACTCTGCGCAGGCGCAAAAAAGCCCCGCAGGCGCTCTCACACCAGCGGGGACTTTCTAACTTTCCAATGCTTCCAACCTCAATTACAAGACAGTCGTCATGTCCGATCAGTCTTTCTTCATCAGCTTTACCATAACAGCCTTCTGCGCATGCAGGCGGTTCTCTGCCTCATTGAAGATCTCATCTGCATGTTCCTCGAAGACTTCCTCGGTGATCTCCTGTCCGCGGTATGCCGGGAGACAGTGCTGGACCATAGCGCCCGCGTTTGCGGCCGCGAGGAGCTGTCTGTTGATCTGGTAGTCCTTGAAGATTTTCTTTCTCTCCTCTTTCTCCGCTTCTTCTCCCATCGAAGTCCATGTATCTGTGATCAGAATATCCGCACCGGACGCCGCCATAAACGGATCTGTCTCCAAGGCAAACTTATCGCCGCAGCCCTTCGTGAATTCAAGGACAGCTCCGTCCGGCTTGTATCCGTCCGGTGTCGCGACCGCCACGTTCATTCCGACCTTTAAGCCGCCAACGATCAGGGAGTTTGCCATATTGTTGCCGTCACCGATGAAGCACATTTTGAGTCCGGAGAAGCTTCCGAACTTCTCACGGATCGTCATGAGGTCCGCAAGGACCTGACACGGATGACAGAAATCCGTCAGGCCGTTGATGACCGGGATGGAACCAAATTTTGCGAGGTCCTCCACTTCCTTCTGCTCGAAGGTACGGATCATGATACCGTCAAGGTATCTTGACAACACGCGGGCAGTATCCTGAACCGGCTCTCCACGGCCGATCTGCAGATCTCTGGAGGACAGAAACAATGCATGTCCACCCAGCTGATACATTCCTGTCTCGAAGGAAACCCTCGTTCTTGTGGAGGATTTCTGGAAGATCATTCCGAGAGTCTGTCCCTTTAAGAGTTCGTGCGGAATGTTGTGCTTTCTCTCATATTTTAACTGGTCTGCCAGATCCAGAATTCCGGTGATCTCCTCTGTGCTGAGATCCAGTAATTTTAATAAATGATTCATGATTCAAATACCCCTTTCATGGCCTCAAGTGCCTGATCGATCTCTTCATAGGTGATAACAAGCGGTGGCAGCAGACGGATCGCGTCCGTTCCGGCTGTCAGGACGAGAACGCCCTTTTCCATAAGCTTTGCAACATATCCGGCGCGCTTTTCGGGATCCACGATGATACCTAACATGAGTCCCATGCCGCGGACATTCTTCACGGCCGGAGAATGGAAGTCCAGAACCTTTTCTTTTATATAAGCTCCCTTTTCTCCGACTTCTTTTAAGAATTCCGGTTTCAGCACTGTATCGAGGACCACATTCGCAGATGCCGCGCTCACCGGATTCCCGCCGAAGGTGGAACCGTGGGTTCCCGGTCCCATAACATCCGCGCAGGACTTCGCCGCCAGCACGCCACCGATGGGCAGACCACCGCCGAGGCCTTTCGCCATGGTCACGATATCCGGAGCAATTCCGTACTGCTCATAGGCGAAGAGGCTGCCGCATCTTCCGATGCCGGTCTGGACCTCATCCACTATGAGCAGGATGTCGTTTTCCTTACAGAATTTCGCGACGCCCTGGACAAACTCTTTATTTAACGGCAGAACGCCGCCCTCTCCCTGGATCATCTCCATCATGACCGCACAGCAGGTCTTGTCTGCCTTTGCGGTTACATCCGCCAGGTCATTTGCCTTCGCGTAGGCAAAGCCTTCCGTGAACGGGAAGAAGTACTGGTGGAACTTCTCCTGTCCGGTTGCCTTTAATGTTGTGACCGTTCTTCCGTGGAAGGACTGGATCAGTGTCACGATGGTGTTCCTTCCCTCACCGTATTTATCGAAGGAATACTTTCTCGCGAGCTTGATAGCGCCCTCATTCGCCTCCGCACCGGAGTTTGCAAAGAAGATTTTTCCCATCCCTGTGGCTGTCACGAGCTTCTCTGCGGCGCTCACCATGGGCTCCGTGTAATAGAGGTTGGAAGCGTGCATGAGCTTTTCCGCCTGTTTTGTCACGGCATTTACGATTGCCGGATTTCCGTGGCCTAAGCTGTTTACTCCGATCCCGGAGGTCAGATCCACGTACTGTTTTCCGTCCGCATCCCAGAGCGTCGCGCCTTTTCCCTGGTCAAGGACGATGTCGAACCGTCCGTATGTATGCATGATATATTCTGAATCTTTTTTCTTGATCTCTTCCGCTGTCATATCGTACCTCCTGTGGCAACTGATTCGGCAGATCCACGCTTTTTCCTGCGTTCTCTCTGCAAAAAACGTGTACTCTGGCACATTCCGCGCCGGATGCGTTTTCTTACAGGGACCTGCATCTTCACATGGATCTGCGTCTGCCTTTTATGAAAACATGGTTCCTACACCTTCATTTGTAAGCAGCTCGATTAAGATCGAGTGCGGCACACGGCCATCCTGAATGTTCGCGCGCTCCACGCCCTGACGGACACACTCCACGCAGCAGTTGACCTTCGGGATCATGCCGCCCTTGATGATGCCCTCCCTGACGAGAGACGGAACTTCCGAGACCTTCAGACGTTTGATCAGTGTGGATTCATCGGACGGATCTCTCAAAAGTCCTCTTACATCCGTGAGCATGATCAGCTTTTTCGCCTTTAACGCGATGGCAAGCTTCTCAGCCGCTGTATCCGCGTTGATGTTGTAGTTGCAGGTATCGTCAATTCCTGCGGCAACACAGGTAACTACCGGGATATAGCCTTTTTCCAGCATATCAAGAACGATCTGCGGGTTTGTCTTAACGATGTCACCCACATAGCCGTATTCCGTTCCGTCCGGATCGTTCAATTTGACCGCCTCAAACAGGCCGCCGTCCATTCCGCTTATTCCCACGCCTTTTCCTCCGGCATTTTTTAAGAGTGTTACCAGATTCTTATTGAGCTTTCCGCAGAGGACCATCTGGACCGCTTCCATCGTCTCTTTGTCTGTATAGCGCAGACCCTTGATGAATTTGGACTCTTTTCCGGTCTTCTTTAAAAGTTCCCCGATCTCCGGACCGCCGCCGTGGACGAGAACGACCTTCACACCCACGAGATTTAAGAGGACGATGTCACGGATGACCGCCTGCTTTAAATCCTCATTGATCATGGCGTTTCCGCCGTACTTTACGACTACGATCTTTCCATTGTATTCCTGAAGATACGGGAGCGCCTCCACAAGGACGCCCGCTCTTGTCTCCGCTTTCAGATTTTCCATAAATTTTCTCCTTTTTTTCAGATTGCATCAAATAGAATCACGCGCCAAGTCTCACGGACGTTCGACTTGAATTATAAATTCAGTCCCGCTGTCTCCTCAAGTCCCAGCATCAGGTTCATGTTCTCCACCGCCGCGCCGGAAGCGCCTTTTCCGAGGTTATCAAACAGCGCCGTGATGATCGTCTGACCTTCATGTCCATTGACGACCAGTTCCATGCTGTCCTTTCCCGCCATGGTTCCGGCGGCGATCATCGGATCCTCATATCCGAACGGATGGACTTTTATGACCTTCTTTCCGTCGTAGTGGGCAGCCAGCGCCTCGTGGATATCTTTCGCTGTGGGATTTCCCTTTAACATGGAATTCTGCAGCATGACGGTGACAGCCATTCCTTTATAATAGTCATCCACGATCGGGCAGAACACCGGAGGAACATCAAGTCCACAGATCTTCTGCATCTCCGGGAGGTGTTTGTGTTTCAGGTTCAGGCCGTAGATTCTCGGCGTGTTGTAGAGTTCCGGCTTCTCCGGGGACTCGTACTCCGCGATCATCTTCTTTCCGCCTCCGGAGTATCCGGTGAGGGAAAATACAGTGAGGGGCGTCTCCTTCGGGATCATTCCAGACGCCACAAGTGGATAGACCGGGATCACGAATCCTGACGCATGGCAGCCCGGATTTGCTGTGAATTTTGCATGGACGACTGCATCTTTATGCATATCGGAAAGCTCCGGAATCCCGTATGCCCAGCCGGGTGCTGTACGGTGCGCCGTGGACGCGTCGATGATCCTCGCGGAATCCTTCTCCACAAAACTCACCGCCTCCTTCGCCGCCGCATCCGGCAGACAGAGGAAGGTGATATCCGCCGCGTTGATGAGTTTCTTTCTCTCATCCGGGTCTTTCCTCTTTGTTTCATCAATTAACAGGAGTTCAATGTCGTCTCTTGATGCAAGTCTGTCGTAGATCTGGAGTCCTGTGGTTCCTTCTTTTCCGTCAATGTATACCTTTGGCTTCATAATTGTTCTCCTCTCGCTCATAGATTGTTCTGGATTCCAGGTTCGCCTCCATCCGCCTGAATGTGTGGGGCGCGGATAGAGGTCGTGAATATTTTTTGAATAATTTTGCATAATTATAACTCTATGTGTATATTTATGCAAGTATTTTTTTGCCTTTTTACAGCGTTTTTATGAAACTTTCTTTGTAACTGTTCAGTAGGTCTGCGCACTTGCTGCGCTGACCGTAAGAAAACATAGGCTGGAGGGCAAAAATCCCATCAGCGAAGCTGATCTGGAATGGATTTTTGCGTGTAACTATGAAGGTACTGAATAGTTGCCTTTCTTTTATCATAATTTCCTGCTGCACAAAAAGCAGAGGTTTCATGCACACGGATTCGTGCATTCGCAAAACCTCTGCTTCTTATCTGTTATTTCCCATACACGGGAACATTCATATTATTTCGATTTTTCTTCCGCAATCTGTTCCGTCTCCGGATTTACAAACCGCCTTCCTGTCTTCTGACCACAGCCGTCCCTTTACGCGTATAAGATCTCTTCCAGTTCATCCGGCCTCAACAGACAGATCTCTCCGTCCCGCAGGGCGATGAGTCCCTGTTTTGTCAGACTTGCAAGTTCCCTGAAAAGGGAAGCGCGGCTGATTCCGAGGATCGATGCCAGTTCATCCCTGGAAACGTTCTTTCCGAAGCGTCCGCCTCTTTTGGGTTCTTCCAACAGGTACTGCACCAGCTTCTTCTTTCCGGACTGCATGGTCAGGAATTCGATCCGCCGGATCAAAAACTGCATTTTCCGGTTACAGAATCTGGCATACCGAAGTGCCAGCTCACTGTTTTTCTCCATGACCGCCAGAAGCTGGCTTTTCGGCATCGTCGCCAATGTGGTATCCGTCCGACACCGGAGTACCGTCGGAAATTCCGTGTTCGTTAAGAGGTTCACCACCCCAAAACAATCCCCTTTTTCCAGTTGGGACAGCAGGATCTCTCTCCCATCAAGGGCGATGCTGTAAACGTCCATGCTGCCCTCCATAATCAGGCCTAATATCTCCTCATTCTTCTGTCTGTCGCTCACGATCTGGCCTTTATGACAGTATTTTACCTGCATACCGGAAACCGGTAGATTGCAGCCGCCAAGCAGAGGGGACGCCTCGACAGCCGCCTTTATCTCTTCTTCTCTCATTATGTATATCTCCTATGGTCCGTCATCAGTTAGCTATATCTAACTCGAATGATATCACAGCCGTCTTTCTTTTACAAGTCCCAAAATATACCGTCGACAGTCTCATCTGATACTGACGAAAATCACCACCCTCTGCTATGCTTTTTACACATTGTGAAACATGTTGTCCGGCCAGGACAGACAAAGGAGTTGTAATGCCAAAGCATGTATTTTTATTTTCCGGATCATCTGCAGTTGGAAAAACATCCATCCTGCGGTATCTGATCCCTTTCTTAGAAAAAGGAGGAATGCGGACAGCCATCTGTAAAATCGACTGCCTGTCCTCCAACGATGAATCTGTATATAAGAACCTCAATATCCCCACGGTAACAGGACTCAGCCGGGATATCTGCCCGGACCATTTTCTCGTATCAAATCTCCCAGAGCTCTGGGACTGGTGTGACAGCCTCGGGCGGGACTGCCTTCTTATCGAGACAGCCGGGCTCTGCCACCGTTGCTCTCCTGCGACAGAACTCTGTACCGCGGGATGTGTCCTGGACTGCACCGCCAGCAGCCACTCCCCGGAGCGCCTTGGTCCCATGGTCTCTGGCGCTGATTTCATTGTTCTCACAAAGATCGATATGGTCTCCCAGGCGGAGCTTGAGATCATCGAATGGCAGCTAAAAAAATTAAATCCGGGTGCCAGGATTTTCCCTGCGGACGGTCTCGCCGGATACGGGACAGAATTTTTAGGGAGCTGGCTTTTGGAGCGGCCGGAAATTGAATCCCTGAAGGAAGACCGGCTCCGCCACACCATGCCCGCCGGAGTCTGCTCCTACTGCGTCGGTGAACAGCGGGTGGGATCCGCCTACCAGCAGGGTGTCGTCGGCAAGATCTTTCAAGGAGGTATCCGCAGATGAACTTTGAATCTTTGACGATTCTACCAGGAACCAACAAAGCCGGGGAACCGGAACATTTTGCCCCGGTCACACTCCATCCCGGCGAGCTCTGTGCCATCGCCGGAAACACAGGGGCTGGAAAAAGCCGTCTCATAAAAGACATTGAGCAGCTTGTAAACGGTGACGGAATCAGCAGGCGGGGCATCCTCATAAACGATGTCCCGGTCACCCTGACAGACCGCTCCAGCCTCTCGAAGGAACTCATCGCCCATCTCTCCCAGAGCATGCGCTTCGTCCTGGATCTCAGCGTCCGGGAATTTTTAAAGCTCCACTGCCAGTGCCGGAACCATCCGGAGATCTCCCCGGATGATGTGTTAGCCATGGCGAACCAGATCACGCCGGAGCCGGTTCTACCGGAAGAAAGTTTAAACCTCCTAAGCGGCGGCCAGACCCGGGCACTTATGATCGCCGACCTTGCCTGCATCTGTGACAGCCCTATCGTCCTCATCGACGAGATAGAAAACGCAGGAATCGACAAAAAAGCGGCGCTGCGGCTCCTCACCGACCAGAGCAAGCTTGTCCTCATCGTCACTCATGATCCCCACACTGCCCTGATGGCATCCACACGCCTCGCAATGAAAGGTGGGGAGGTCTGCCGGATCAGAAAGCGGACAGAGGCGGAAAAAACGCTTTATGCAGAGCTGGATGCTGCCTACGAGCGTCAGAAACATCTTCAGGAATTACTTCGACAAGGAGAAGAACTTTTATGACAACCATCAGACTTTACTGGAACAATATCTGCGTCCTGCACCGGCAGGAGCTGCAATTTTTAAATGAGATCCGGGAGGAACTCAGAAAGGACAACATCGACCTTGATATCACCTGCTTCGGTCTCGGATATGGCCGCCATATGTCCGACTATCTGAGGGAGGAAGATTCCGTCCTTCCAGATCTCGTGGTTTCCACGGACCTGGAAGTATTTGAGGATGAGCGGATCTGGAACCGTTTTAGAGAGCATGGACTTCTTCCATTAAAAGAGTTCTTCCCGGTAAAAGATATTCCGGAGCTTGGCGGACTCAAAAAAGCTTCCGCTCTCCTTCCCTATCTTGCGATTCCTCTCGTGTTTTACTCCGACGTGGAGCTTCTACGCCAGACCAGCATGGATGCCAGGAGCATTAACGCTAATTTTTTCACAGAAACCGATGCAGACAGTGAGCAAAGTATTTCTCTTAATCGGCTCGTTGAATCATCCTTTCCCCTCTCCTATGGCGGCATCAACAACTCTGCCGTAAAGACTGTCGCGAAGCTCACATGGGAATCCTTCGGTATGGAAACAGCAAAACATTTTCTTACTGCATCAAATGTTTTCGACATGCCGATCCAGGCCTTTCATCAGGTTTCCATCGGTGCGTCACCTCTCGCCCTGGTTCCGTCCGTCTATGCGCTCCGGGCTGACGGCAAAAAAAATAAGGCCTATTGGCCTCTGGAAGGTGCTCCGGCAATCCCCTCCTATATCTGTGCGGGCACCTCGGTCCCGAAAGATGCCCTTTTCGCCGTTATAGAAAAGCTGCGCGGTCCGAGATTCAGCCACTTTTACACAACGAATGGATGCCTTTACAGCTGCGCTCCTGCCGATCCGCTGCCGGACCTCTCGTTCCTGGAAGGAAGCCGGACGAACCGGGGACTTCTCGTTCCGTCCGAATCATTCTTAAACTCCCTTCCCGCAGAAACTTTCTACAAAATGTATCACAGGGTGTTCCCAGCAGGCTCATAAAACGCCTCCCGCATATGCCCCACCGCTCGTTTCTCGATTCTCGACACATAGGACCGGGAGATCCCGAGCTTTTCCGCGATCTCCCTCTGCGTGTGTTCCTTTGCTCCAAACAGTCCATATCTCATTCGGATCACAGTCCGCTCCATCTCCGTAAGTTTTTCCTGATATGCCTCGTACAGGATCCGCACATCCTGCCTGATGATCACCGTTTCAAGAATTTCCCGGTCTCCCGCCTCCAAAACATCCAAGAGGCTCACGGTCTCCCCATCTTTATCTGTACCAATGGGATCGTAGATGGAAACTTCTCTGGAAATTTTTTTTCCAGCCCGGAACATCATCAGAATTTCATTTGCTATCCTCCCCCCAATGCGTTTTTGATGCACTGAGGGGATTAGTTTTTCCCAGGCGGTCATCCTCCGTATCATCATCTTCGTAATCTACATCGGAAAATGCCACCAATTCATCATTATCGTCCTCATCGTCTGTATTATCAGAAGCAGCAGAAGCGATTTCCGGGTATTCGATTTCATCGTCCTGCACACCGAACAGAACCACATGGGCATTGACTCCGTCCCAGATAACCTTACGCACGATGGTGCGGATGGCTGCTCGTTTCTGTTCTATGGTCATTTCATCAATGCCGTCCTTAAAGACAGTCAGCAGCTGGCGCATCAAGTCAAATTCAACATCACTGAGAGCGTGCTGCGTAGTCAGTCCTTCCAGCTCCTGAATACGTTTTTCAAGGGACTGGTATTCTTCGTTCAGTTGCTCAATTCGCTTTGTTACATGAGCCTTGGCAGGGCTGTCACCCATTTCCACGAGAGAATCCACCAGTGAATTGATTTTCTTCTCTGTTTCTGCCTTCTCTTTTCTCATATCGGAAATCCGCTGTTCGTAGTCCATGCGATTGCCGGTATAGAATTTTCGGCTCTGCTCCAACTGACTGACAAAAGTCTCCTTATCATCTGCAAGCATTTTTACCTGTTCGATGATTGCCATATCCAGTGTATTGCCGTTTGCGTTTTTGCTGTTGCACACGGTACGCTGGCTGCGCTCTTTCATTTTGCACACATAGGTGTAAATCACCTTGCCGTCAGCAGTTTTTCGCTTGCTCATCTTCGGATACATACGCTCACCGCAGCTGCAGAACAGCAGACCGGTCAGCAACGCTTCGTTACTGCGTGGTTTTCTGAAAGACTTGGACTTGTTGCGTTCCAATGACTCTTGAACCTGCACCCACACCTTGCCGGGAATTAGTCCGGGATGTTTGCCAACGGACACAATCCATTCACTCGGCGGTAACGAGATACTCGCTCTGCCTTTTTCCTGATCGGTACGATTATATGCCATCATGCCGTGAACACCGTCAAAGGCATCATGCTCGGAGAACAGGTCTGTATCATTCTTTATAAAGAAATCATACGCCTCTTGGTCAGCGACCATGTAGACCGGATTCTGCAAAATCGCTTTGACCGAGAAACGGGTAAAATATTTTCCGTTCTTTGTCTTGAACCCTTGCTTAATCAACGCCGCTTCTGTCAAAGTCAAAGAATCCGTTTCCACATACAAATCAAAAATCGTTTTGACTATATCTGCTTCTTCCGGAACAAGTTTCAACTTGCAGGCTTTCTTTGTCTTTCCGTCCACTGTAATGCTTTTTATAGCTTCGGATTCAAAGCCGGTAGGGGTTGTACCACCTAACCAGCGTCCGGTCTTTGCCAGCTCATGCATATTGTCACGGATACGCTCGGCAATGGTTTCACGCTCCAACTGAGAAAAAACAGATGCAATATACATCATGGCTCGTCCCATCGGGGTGCTGGTGTCAAACTGCTCCTTGATGGAAATAAAAGAAATATCCAAACGGGCAAGTTCTTCAATCAATCCAGAGAAGTCGCTGACATTACGGCTGATACGGTCAAGACGATAGACAATGATTGCCTTAAACTGTCGCTTTTTTGCTGCATCCATCATTCGTTTGAATGCCGGACGGTTCAGATTCCCTCCGGAAAATCCCTCATCTTCATATACTACGATTTTATCTACAGCGGCATCACCAAAATGCACACGAACATACTCTTTGCCAAGTTCAACCTGATTGCCAATACTCTCGCCTTTCCCTGTAAATTTTGATTTACGGGAATAGAGGGCGATAACATCTTCATTTTGTCGCATCTGCTTTTCCTCCTTCTCTTGCTATGTGATGTATCATGTTCTATTATAACATAAAGTAAGCACCAAGTAAACATGACAGGAGGGTTTTCTATGAAATCGATTTTTGAAGAATTAGGCGGCACCTACACTTTAGGCGAGGACGGAATGTATTATCCGAACCTGGAGCTTCCGGTTGAAGAAGAACCACATTACGGTAAGTATGGTCGTATGCGAATGAATTACATAAAAGAGCATCGCCCGGGGTTGTATACGGAGCTTTTGTTCGATGGAAAGCTGGTATCACACTTGAACGACATTGATGATACGGCTCGTCAACGGATGGAGCTGCTGACTCGACAAATGCAGGAGCAGCATGGTGTAAACGAGGAATTAAAAGCTCTTGATCAGATGATCTGGGTAGGTGCCTGCAATAACATCCGCAATGCTGCGGAGGAAATTGTTTTGAATGAACTAATATATTGCTAACGCCAAGGGAGAGAGCTTGTACACATCATGGGTACAAGTTCTCTCTTTTCCCTTGAATCCGAGTTGGACAGAAGTTGTTTTGACATCCCACCAGCTTGTCGGAAAGTTAGAAAATGCAGAAACCCAAATACTTGTGAAACTATTATGAACATGACTGTTTCCTATTGACATTCCAGTTTATTGAGAGTAAACTATAATTAGTTTATTGACTATCAACTGGAAGGAGAAATCTTTATGGCTGAGATTAAAATGGGCGTAGTGGAATCCCACTTCGCTGATATTATTTGGGCGAATGAGCCTTTGCACTCCAGAGATTTGGTAAAGCTCTGTGAGAAGGAACTGAATTGGAACCGTTCTACCACTTATACCGTGTTACGCAAACTCTGTGAGCGTGGGATTTTCCAAAACAACGGAGGAACTGTTTCCTCTGTGCTGACCAAGAACGAGTTCTATGCTGTTCAGAGCGAGCAGTTTGTAGATGAAACCTTTGAAGGCTCCCTCCCTGCTTTCATTGCGGCTTTTACACAAAGGAAGGGTATTTCTCAACAGGAAGCTGCGGAGATTCGACGCATGATTGATGCAGCCGCCGGAAAGGAGTAATCTATGAGTTCACTTTTCTTGAAAATTGTAAATATGAGTATCGCCGCATCTTGGCTGATCCTTGCGGTCGTACTTTTGCGTGTAGTTTTGAGAGAGGCACCTAAGTGGATCAATGTTCTGCTTTGGGGTGCTGTTGCAATTCGACTCTTATGCCCGATTACCATCGAAAGCAATTTGAGCATGGTGCCAAGCGCAGAGGTTTTTCCGAATGAGGTCGTTTCCGGACCATCCTTTGATGTGAATACAGGTTTCAATATCGTAGATACACAAATCAATGATTACCTTGGCGACCGCTACTTTGAAGGTGTGACGGTTCCTGCAAACAACGGAGCTAACATAACAACGATTCTCAGTGTTGCATGGATAGTTGGCATTTTCACTTTTGCTGTATTTGCTCTTGTGAGCTACCGAAAAATCCACAACAAGGTTCGTCCATCGTTAAATGTGCGGGACAACATTTGGATTTGCGATGATATCCAAACACCATTTATCCTAGGCTGCTTTAAGCCAAAAATCTACATTCCGTCCGGAACGGATGAAGTGCAGCTTCCCCATATCATCGCCCATGAGAACGCTCATTTAAAACGCTGTGACCACTGGTGGAAGCCGCTGGGGTATCTGGTTTTAGCAATCCATTGGTTCAATCCGCTTGTATGGATTGCGTATATTTTACTTTGCAGAGATATTGAGTTGGCTTGCGACGAGAAAGTCATTCGAGAATTAAATCAGAGCGAGTCTATTTCCTATTCCGAAACATTACTCTCTTGTAGCGTAAATAGAAGAACGATTTTGGTTTGCCCGCTTGCCTTTGGCGAGGTTGGCGTAAAAGAAAGGGTGAAGCGTGTGTTGAATTATAAAAAGCCTGCGTTCTGGATTGTTGTCGTAGCAATAATTGCTGCTATCGTTACGGCGGTTTGTTTCCTGACAAATCCCAAAACGATTGGTGATTCTATAACACTTGTTGAACAGTCTACACCCGGAAATGGTAATACTTTTACCTATGATACTACCTTTGGTCAAAGTGTAATGAGCGGCACTGTTTATGCCGAGCAGTGGAGTAATGGCACTTGCACAAAATCTACGCCTGCCGTATTAACGAGTGAAGTCGATGAGATAAACATCTTATTGGATGTTCGTCGTGAAAACGGTCATTCAGTAGGTGTTGATATTCAAGTCGATACCAACGAACATGGTGGTTCCTTCATCACATATTTTGCATTCCCTGAGAATTATTCCATCCTCGGATGGAGCTGCAACGGTTATGAGTTGAATAAACCTATTCTAATCCAATCCGAGGCGGAAAAAATTTTGGCAGCTATGGTATTTGATGTGGGAAATGGAGTGAGGGTATTTAGTCCCGAAGTGCTTGTCAATGAACCTGAAAGATTGGAAAATGTAGATTATGCAATCGTGATTCGTGCTTCATTTGATAGTACCAACTTGGGCAATGAAAATTCGGAACATACTTCTCACTCAGCAGATAGTGGTGCTGTGATTCCGATGGTTATGGTGAATGACACACTCTATCTGTACACAGGATTTGAAAATACAGATGCTCACCACGATGTGATGAATGGCAAGATCACATCCTCTGTTCACGGGAACACCAAGCCTACCGTAAATGATCAATCGAATTTTGGCGAGGGATACGCATATCAGTACGGTGCTGCCGAAGGAACCATTGAAATCTACATGGATGGTAAATGGTGCATCTTTGCTACTGAAGAAGTGCGACAGGATATTCAATTTCCTGTTGCTGATGGAGATGTTAACGGATCAAACGGAGCTGAGTCGGGAGAAACTACATCAGTAGTGGCAGGAGTTTCAATGGTGGATGCTTCTAAGATTGCCAGCATTGCTGTAACCAACGGCAATACCGGAGAACAGAAAACAGTTACTGGAAAAAAGGCATATAGCGATGAATACCTTGCCTAACGTGACTATGATGATGGAAAAGTATAAATCCCGGGAAGGCGATATTGAAATTTCAAATCAAAGTGGAAAAGGACTGAAAACCTGGGAATGGTATGATATTCAGAAGTGGGAAAACGGTGAATGACACAGGCTGGATCAGCTGACGGATGGATTGTGGACAGATACTCTATACCAGATTCCAGCGGGAGAAATTACGGCTTTTTCTACGAATTGGAAAACGTGGTATGGCGACTTGTCAGACGGTAAATATCGCATCATAAAGAAAATATATGAAACGATAGAAGATGAAATCCATACTCATTATCTGGCAGTAGAATTTGAAATTCGATAACTGTCCAAGTACAATGTCAAATATAATTATTGCATCCTTAGTAAAGGAATACCATCGCAGATACTTCCAAAGTAGCAGCGATGGTATTTTTTCTGTTGAAAATACTGTGTAGTACGATATGTACACAGGAAGGACAGTATATTTTTCACTGGCTCAGATATATTGTAGAGCAGCAATCCACCACTACCATTCCAAAATCGGAGTGGTAATGGTGGATTTTGTTATCATCGCTCGTAATCTTTTTGCTTTCTTTTGGGAGGTTTTTGCATCTGTGATTCTGGTTCTTTGCGCTGAAGCATTTGAGTAATAGAAGGCTTTCTGGTAACTTCCCCAAGCATTTTCTTCACTTCCAGCTTGCTCTGACGCATCATATCATAATCATATTTAACGCCGTAGATTTTTTGAAGCTGACTGGCTGCGGATTGCTCTTTGCCAGTGCGAAGCTCCATTCTGGTGTCGGTCAATTCGCCTGCATCCACATCGGCAACGGTTTTTTCCAAATCCCTGTATCTCTCCAGTGTTCTGTCCAGTTCGGCAGTGAATTTATTTTCTGCCTGTTCCAGTGCGTCCATCTGTGTATCAAGATTCTTGACTTCCTTTTTGAATTTGGAGAAGGCTGCATCATCCGCACATTCCATACTGTTCAGAAGCATGGACTTTTCGGATTTCAATTCCTCCAAATCCTCAGTCAGCGTAGCAACCTGCTCCGACAATTTCTGATGCTTTATCACATGAATAAAGGGTAGAGAATCCTGTTCTGCACGGAGCTGCTTTCGCTCTGTGTTTTTCTCTTTGATTTCCTGTTTGATTTCCGTATATCGTTCCACGACCGGTTTTACAGCATCCACATAGTCAGAGATTTTCTGCTTGCTGATACGGATATGGCTGATGCGGTACATAAGAACAATCATATTCTCACGCAGGGATTCCAGTGCATTTGCCAGCTCCGGAATCGAAGTTTTTACTGCAGCAGCCAGCTTTTTGACCTTCGCTTTCAGCTCCCGGAGAAGGGCGTTGTCCGCCTTGATCTGGCGATTAATTTCGCAGCGGTCAGAAACGATACCCATCGCTTCCAGCTTTCGTGCGTGATAGCCCTCGTGGATGGTTGGCAGTTCATCCAATCCCCGTGCGGCGTGACTGCGGTGATCGATCCGGGCATCTATCTCCGGATACTGTGCCAAATGCCGATTGGTAACGGTTGCCCATTTTTCCCGCCAGATGAGTAGCTGTTCATCGCTGTTCCAACGCTGAGAAATTGGATTCTGTCTGCCATACTTTGTACTTTTGGGATACTTGTTGGCTCGTTCATAACCTTGCTTCTCAGCTTCTGAAGGTGCCATATACACCTTTCGCTCGCCAACCAGATATTGATACTGTTTCTCCCAGCCCTCCGCCTGTGCGATCTTATATTCAGCAGAGGTAAATCCCCATTCTGCGCCATCCCTCACGCACAGATATTCTTTTTCGGTTTTATGCTGCCATTTACCGTTTTCCTGTAAGGGGCGAATCGTCAGCATAATGTGGGCGTGTGGATTGTGTCCGGGCGGATATGGGTCATGGATTGCAACATCCGCACACATTCCCTCGGCCACAAAATTGTCCTGAATAAATTCTGTGAGAAGGCTCTGCCAGTCTGTCTTTCCCAGTTCTATGGGAAGTGCTACCACAAATTCACGGGCAAGGCGGCTGTCCTTGGTCTTTTCGTTTTCCTCCACCGCATTCCACAGAATGCTTCGGTCACTCCACGCAGCCGGAGCGATTGGCGGAAGAAATACTTCCTGCCAGACAAGCCCTCGTTTTCTGGTGTAATCATGCTGAATCCCATCGTAGTCGTTGTATATCTGTGAACAGCTCAGATATGCGGAAGCCGCCACAGCGGAGCGCCCGGCTCCACGGCTGATGACCTTTGCTTCCAGATGATAGATTGCCATTCTTCATCACCGTCCTTTCGCTTTTGTTTTTGTTGCTTTTTAGAAAAAGCAAATGGGGCTTGGCAACAATGCCCATCTCTGCAACAAAGCTGCCGGTGGCAGGTTTTTGCAGACAGTTGGTGGAATACCGTCGGTTAAAGCGACGGTATTTTTTATAGGTGGTAACACCGACCACCAGCTGCGTGGACAATGACAGCAAGCTCGCAGGATTGTGGCATTGTCCATAAGGCTCCCGCAGGAGCCGCATCCGCCTCGCAGAGCGCACGGCCCCGAAGGGGATACCACCGCCCGATGTTATCGGGTGGTGAGTAAGTGCGCCCTTCGGGAATAGAGATACTTTCGTACCTCAATGTTTTTCCGTAACTTCTGCACTTAATCGTCTTTCCAGCTCCATTTTTAGATTATCCAAGTCCATTATCTGTGCTTCCGGGAATACGTTTTCCAGAATAGCTCCCTGCTGAATCAATCTTCTTGTGCGCTGTTTTCTCTCTTTCTGACGGTTTCTGGCTTCAACCGCTTCCTGTCTGTGTTTCGCCTGCAATAATTTCTTTTCATCCTCGGTCATATTTACGTCCTTTCTGACCATATCCGGTCTAACTGATTTTTATTTGGTACTTGTTTTAGAAAAGAATGGTGCCGGGATTGTTGCTGCATGAGCGGAATTATCAATGCACCGCTGATTAGGAGACAATCCGGCACCGCCGGTCTTACGTTCCAGTACCGCTTTCCAGTATTTTCCGTGCTTCTTTCATGCTTTCAGCGGCATTTCTCTGCCGGATATTCTGATTGTTGATTCTCAGCGGCACACACCGTTCCAATACTCGGTCATAGATACGGGAGCGAGTCAGATCCTGCGGATTTTTCAGTTCCTCCAAGGTCATATTAGTTGTCACAATCAGTGGCAATTTGCTGCGATATCAGCTATCAATGACATTGAATACCTGTTCCAAGGCAAACTCCGTACTGCGCTCAATTCCCAGGTCATCAATAATCAGCAGACTGTACTGGTTCAGGCTGTCGATATATTGGTTCTTCTCCTCGGAATACAGCCCGGACAGGGCGTTGAGAATCCGGGAGAAATTGGTCATCAGCACCGGAACACCCTGCTCCAGCAGAGCGTTGGCGATACATCCGGCAAAAAAGGATTTTCCGGTTCCCACATCGCCCCAGAGAAGCAAGCCGATGGATTTTGCCTTCATTTCGCTCCAATGGACAACATAGTCATGGGCTTTCTGCATTTCCGGGTTGTAACCCTTATCATTGGCAAAGGTGTATTCCCGCAGGGACTTGTCCTGTAAGCCGTTGGCTTTCAGACGGGACACCTGATCCAGAAATTCACGGTGCTTTCTCTCCGCTTCCTCTTTATCCTGGACTTCCTGCTGACAGCGGCAGCGAATGGGAACCACCATTTCCTTTCCAAGAACAACCACATGGTGCTGCCTGGGTGTTTTACATTTGGCGCAGTGGATGAGGTTGTCTGATTCATTGCGGTATTCATCTTCCTGCAAAGGGCGGTCAGAAAAGATATTCTGAATGGTGCCAGTGATTTGGTTCATAGGCTTTCATCCTCCTTACATTCATAGCTGCGTCTTACGGGAGCCGGGTGATCCTGCGTATACCAGCTGTGAATCGTAGCAGCGTGGTCTTGATACCGCTTCCCGCTGGAACGTATATAGCCAGACAGCTTTTCGATATATTCCCGGTATAATGGTATTTCCTTTTGAAGCTGTGCCAGCTCCTTTTCATTCAGGAAAACATTTTGATATTTTCCGTAAGCGGTGCGGTCAGCCTTACTCCCTTGTTTCTTTATCTTGTTATTGTTCTTTTCATTATTACTTCCGGACACTTTTCTTTCCCTTACAGAGACAGTTTCCTGTCCGTCAGACGGATAGGTTTCTGTCTGTATCAGGGAAAGATTTCTGTCCGTCTGCACCAGATATTCCGGTGGGACTTTTACATAGATTTTGTTTGGCAATCCCGGTCCCTGACGCTTGCGGAAAATCAAATCCGTTTTTTCCAGAACTGCCAGAGCGGTCTTAACAGACATTTCGCTTTTGTGCATGGTTTCTGCCAAATCCTTGATTGGAAAGAATATGAACGCACGCCCACGCTCATCTACCCAGCCTTCGTTTTTCTGTGAAAGTCTTGCTCTATCCAACAAAAGTACATACAGTATTTTTGCGGTTTCACTCAGCTGCTCCATATCCAGTAAAAATCGTGGAAATGCCATATACGGCGGTATCAGGGTATCCTTTATTAGAAACTGTGTCATGCGTTCACCTCCTTCCGTTGTCAGAATAGATACCGGTTATTCCCCAAGAAAATCCCAGTCAAGGTCTGCATCTTCCGGTTCGGATGCTGCAACAGCTACCTGCGGTGTAATCTGAGCAATACCAACCATACAGCCTGCCAAATATACCGGTAGGGTCCTGTTCATGGCATTTTCCACCGCTGTTACAATCTGCTCCACGAAGCGTTCCTCACGCTCTCTGGTTTCCAGATACGGCTCATCTTGCTTCTTGTAGTAACGGTCAAAGTAGTCCACCAGAGAAATGGCGATAATCTGGCTGTAGGATTTGAATTTCTTTTTATCCATCGTTTGCAGATACTGCCACGCCCGGTTCTGCACATCCTTGTCCAGATTGAAACGAAGATTTGTGCTGCGGATATTCTCACTCATGCTTACTCCTTCCTGCGAAGGCTGGCATGGGCGAGATATTCATATCCCTTAGCAGTCGCACAAATATCATCCAGAATGGTTACACGGGTTTCATCGTACTGCCCGAAGTTTCTGACCAGACAGCCACCACCGCCAACAATATACAGTCGCATCAGTTCCGGATTGTATTCATAGCGGCGGAGTGTGGCGAAAATATCCGCTACATACCTTTTCGCAATGGCAGTGATACAGTCCAGATAAGGCTTGCCGATGTCCGCTGTTCCATAGCGAAGCACCTGCTCAATGGTGACTTCTTCGATTTTGACACCAAAGCTGTCCAGCACGGCATTTTTAGCAGCGATCATACACTGGTTCACACCAAACTTCTCTGTCCAACAACGGCTCTCCACCGCCTTTTTATTGTTGATATAGAGAATGTTCATGGTGCCGTTTCCGATGTCTGCAAGGAGATTGGTTCCCTTGAAATCGCCCAATCTGCTGACAATAGCGGGATAACCTTGAGGGAACAAACTGCATCCGACAAAATGGAGCTTGTACTCCTTACCATTGAAATGGAAAGATACATATTCATTGCGGAGCAGGTAAGTTCGGAAATCTTCACGCTGTTTGCGAACCCAGGTCAGCGGCAGACCGGCAGCCAGATGAACATCTGCTTCACGGATGCCATACGCATTCAGCTCTCTGGCAACTGCCATCAGAGTCAAAAGATAATAGTCCTCATCCATGGCTTTGTCCGGAATAAATTCCTTGTGTCCCTCTCCGATGCGGTAATAGGTGCCGTTTTATTCCAGAATGTTACCGGAGAAAATCGGTTCTGTGTCATAGGCAGTAATGCCGGTAGGGGTGACGGTGTTTGCTGTTTTGATGTTGCCGTAGCCATGATCTACGGCGATAATTTTGATGCTTTTCAGTTCTTTCATTTGCTTAATTCCTCCTCAAAAAATTTGATAGTCATAAAAAATGCCCTCTTTTCAGTAGATTTGCTTTGAAGTGGCACCGGATTTTTGAATTTGGTGCTGTTTTCATTGCAATTTCATTCTACTGGAAAGAGGGCAAAAGCACATTGAGCGTGCATTGAGTGGAAATTGAGCAAAAAAAGAAGCAGCCACACACCGTAGTGCATGACTGCTATACAAAATCATTTTTCCTTTTATTCTTTTGGCAAATAACTTTTGTCTATTGAAAGATTAACACAAGTTGCTACTGCAATATAGATTACTAAAATAATAGCCTCTAATACCAAAGTATTATACGGACGAGGGTAGAATCCTGCCGCAACACTTACGATAAATCTAATCGGGAAATAAAGTCCCAACCAAGCAGAAATTTTGTAAAACTTTCTACGGAAGTTCTTTGTTTTTTCTGTTGCACTGGATACTTTCTTCTGATACGCATATTCAAACCCGCCAATGGCTGCAACAAACGGCAGGAAACTTAGAAATGCAAAAAACACATTTTGAAGAATGAACATTGTCATAAACTGCATCAAAAGTATCATCACTTCAAGTGTCACCAGATAGATCATAATCTGACCGAGATTATCGTTTTGAACTTCTTTTATCTTCGGCAAGTCATTATCACTTTGGTAATCATCGTTCAGTAAGTAATCTGTTGTAACATCAAACAGCTTGCTAAGTTGAAGAATGTTATTTGCATCAGGCATCGCAGCTCCTGATTCCCAACGAGAAATAGCTTGTCTTGATACATCCAGTTTTTCAGCCAAATCCTCCTGAGACATTCCATTGGACTTTCTCAGTCCTACAATTTTATCAGATAGTTTCATATGAAATCCTCCTTTGCTTGGTGACTTCATTGTACTTAAAATCACTATAATTCACCACCACACCGACTTTGCATATTCGCAACAAGAGTTTACATTGTACTATTTTTCAAGAATTTGCGGGTCAAGAAGGAAATCATAGATATTCACGGTCAAAATACCATAGTTATCATAGTACGGCTGTACAATATCTTTTGTAATAACAATCTTCTTGAAAGAATCGTCTATCTTTCTAAACGGTCTGATTTCCTGAGTACGTTTCGCTTCATCAGGTAATGAATAAGCTGACTGGATATAATATCTGGAAGAACCGAGATTGCATACAAAATCAACTTCCAGCTGTTTACGGGTTACCTTTCCTTCTTGGTCTTTTTCCGCAATAATAACAACACCAACGTCCACGCTGTATCCACGCATACGCAGTTCGTTATAAATCACATTTTCCATGGAATGTGTCTGCTCAAACTGACGGAAGTTAATCCTTGCGTTGCGAAGCCCAAGATCAGAGAAATAGTATTTCTTTGGAGTTTCAATATATGCCTTACCCTTGATGTCATATCTCTGTGCTGATTCAATCAGGAAAGAATCCTCAAAACAATCCAGATATTTCTTGATCGTTTTTGAAGTGATTTTAGATTTTTTTACAGTCTTAAAGGTATTCTTTAACTTCTCAGGATTGGTCAGAGAACCAATAGCAGAGGAAAGGATATTCAGCAGGTCTTCCAGTTCTCCAATATTTTTAATCCGGTTACGTTTGAAAATATCTCGAATATAAATTTCGCTAAACAGGTTTTGCAATGCTGCCGCCTTATCGCTGCTACTTTCACGAAGAACGACCAGCGGGATGCCTCCGTAAAGCATATATTCAGACAATCCCATATACTTGTCGCCTTTGAAAACCGACATAAATTCCGAAAAACTCAGTGGATACATATGGACTTCATCTCCACGTCCGGCAAACTCCGTAACAATATCTTTGGACAGGAATTTTGCATTACTTCCGGTTACGAATACATCCATATTATCTTTGCGAAGATAACCATTCAATACAGATTCAAAGCAGTCCATCAGCTGAACTTCATCCAAAAGCAGATAATACATTCCATCCGTGGTAACTTGGGAACGGATATATGCCATAAATTTCTCCGGATCAACTCCACGTTTTTCTTTTTCAATTTTGATAAGGCTTTCTCCAATCAAATACAGGTCATCTGCGGAATCAAACGCAAAACGAATAATATGGTCAGCAGGGACACCGGACTCTAACAAGTGATTATAGAAAATATTATTCAGCAGATAGGACTTTCCACATCTGCGAATACCTGTAATTACCTTAATCAATCCATTGTTCTTTCTTCTAATCAATTTGTCTAAGTAAAAATCTCTGCGAATCTCCATACGATAACCTCCTTAGGAAAGATTTTTGCAACTTAATACAGTTTTCTGTTCTATATTACCATATCGCAACCTTCAAATCAATATGTATAACCGGTTTTAGGAAAGATTTTTGCAACTTAACACAGTTTTCCGTTCTAAAGCCTATTATATGCTTCAATCAGGATATTATCCCTGTATTCTCTCATTGTTTTATTCTGTTTCAACAAAGGAAAAGCAGCCACACACCGTTAAGTACATGGCTGCCCAAGGCAGTTCTTTATTTAATTTGAGGCTACGACAGACTGCGATTTGAAAAATGATGATTTTATAAACTATATACCCACTAATCCCATTGTAACTTAATCTTGCCATCTGCTTTTTCAAATTTAAGTATTAGATCTATAAATGAGTAAATCCTAAATTTTGCACAAAAGAAAGACACCCTCTGCTGAATGATGTATAATTGAAGTGCGACCAACAACCTACTCATTCAAACAAGGGGGTGCCTATTGCAAACATTATACATCATTCCAATAAGATTTACAATTACTTTAAAGTTCTCAACCTCAACTGTTTTTTATCCGATATTTACCTGCAGCATTTTATGGCTATCATTCTTTCTACCTTTTTGCGTGGATACCGTGGCAAAACAACGGATTTCGCCTTGACCAGCCAACATCATAGAACGATTGTGGCTCACTTCCTGAATCAGGGAAAGTGGAATGATTTCCTTTTTCAGGATGCCCTAAGAAACAGCGTTGCATATTTGATCTACCGGGAGGCGACTATTTCCGGTCAGCCTATCTTTTGCATTGTGGATGATACGATTGCTTCCCATACAAAGCTTTCGTCACAGGCTTTGCATCCAATCGAAGCTGCGTATTTTCATCAATCTCATCTGAAAGGCAGACAGGATTATGGGCACCAGATCGTGTCCGTCATGCTTTCTGCAATGGAATCACTCTGAATTATGCCGTTATTCTGTATGATAAAACAAAATCAAAGATCCAGATCATACAGGATATTGCTGCAGAACTTCCTATTGCACCGATAGTTTCCTACTTCCTTTGTGACAGCTGGTATACTTCAGCCAAAGTCATGGATTGCTTTGCTAAAAAAGGATTCTACACCATAGGGGCTTTAAAAACCAACCGAATCCTCTATCCTTGCGGAATCCGTCAGAAAGCCAGTGCATTTGCCCTTCACTTGCGGAAAACAGATCCAAACATCAGCCTTGTGACCGTTGATAAAAGGCAGTTTTACGTATATCGGTATGAAGGGAATCTGAATGATGTTCCCAATACAGTGGTTCTACTGAGCTATCCAACACCATGTTTTGGGATTCCAAAAGCACTGCGGATCTTTGTTTCAACGAATGCAGCATTATCCACGCAGGAAATCCTGAGACTTTATACCCAACGCTGGCAAATTGAACTGTTTTTCCGACAAAGCAAGAAAAAGCTTGGTCTGGATAAATATCAGCTGCGTTCCCAAAAAGGAATCCAGAGATACTGGCTGATGATGTCATTTGTCCATTATATGTGTTGCACTTGCAAAGGAACCTATATTTTTTTACATATAGAATAACCAACTTCTTCCCAAACAGGATCCTTTAGATAATCTATTGCATCCGAAATAATAATAAGCAAATCCATATAGCATTTGGGTGATGATTCCTCTTTTTTATATAAACTCAAAATATACTCAAAATAGCCATCAATAAAGTTGACAGACCATTTCTGCGACTCACTACCTTTCATGAAATAACACCTACCTTTATAAATTTAGTCCAAAAGAAACCAACGATATCAGCCATGAAACTCCAAAATAAAAAACAAATGACATAATTCCAGCTGTATTAAAAAAAACTACTAATCTACTTTTTTCAGAAATAATTTTTTCTAATAATTTCTTTTTACAATAATACAAATGTAAAAGTATATTCTTCTTACTACAGAGCAATAGCAGGATTAAAAGCATTAAAAAGAGTCCTGCATTTAATAACATGGTTAAAACCATATTCATTGAAAAGGAAAACAATTTATTTTCCCACAAGAAAATCCCCAGATTATGAATAACATGAAAAGTAATAGCATACCATAAATTTCCTGTGAGGCAGACCAAAACACCTGAAAAAAAACCAATCAAAAGAAATATTAATAATAACCCCTGACCATGCATTATAGCAAACAGTATAGTTGTTGCTAAAATTGCAAATCCCTCCCCATAAGACTTCAGCTTAGACCATAGAATTCCCCGAAAAATCCATTCCTCTACCAGAGGTCCCAGTATTACACCTGTGAAAATATCTAAACCACTGTGTAAACTTTTATCATTCATCATTACGATGTCTTGAAATACTTTTGCATACAAAAACAAAAAGAATGCACAAAAAACATGGGATAAAAATATTACAAATGCCGTTAATAAACCTTTTTCCAATACGGATAATTCATATTTGTTTTTAGAATAACATGTATCCAGCAAAGACAACCTTCCCCATTTTTTCATTCCCACCCATACGATACCAGCCCAAAATATATAAAAAGCCATATTTTCAGCAAAAATCGGCATTATTCGCATAAGTATTAGCGAACCCAAATACGCAATCAATAAGATCCATCCTATTTTGCCGGCAATTATTTTTAATTCACATTTCCTTTGTTCGTCCATCGTGCATATATTCTCCATATAAAAATGTCCCATAATTATCCTCCTGGTTTTAATTTGCTCCTTGCAACTTTTAAGCAAAAATTATACTATAACTTATTAAAAAACTCTTCACGTTTCTTTAATGTTCGAATAGCAATCCTGATTAGTTGCAGATATTTTGCTTCTAAATTTCTCTTTCCAGTTAAGCGGTTACAGAGCATGTGGCATATTGAAAGCAAAATGTGTTGTTTTGTCTCAGTTAATGTAGGTGCAAAATACAATGCTTTTTTCAGGAATTGTAACTTTTCTTTTCTTTTTAAATAAATTGACAAACTTTCTTTTAATCGCTCATCAATATTTTCTATAGCTCCCTTATCCAGTTGGAAAAGTATCATTATCTTTTCCGATGTGCAAAGGAAAGTCATGACTTTAGCACTTTTATGAAATCTATAGCGTAGTTTTGTGCAATTTTTCAAATTTGCTCATTTATAGTATTAGAAAATATCTACATTTTTCATCGACAGTCAACATACCGGTTTTTATCTCTGGTGTCAAATCTAATATGGTCTCTTTATTTTTATTTTCTACAATAACATGGATACTTCCTTTTGAGACATCGCCATCCAACTTAAAAGTATATTCACGACTTTCGTTAAATTTTATTACCTTTTTTACATATCCGCTACAAGATGAAAAAGAAACTTCGCATTTATTTTTCCCTCTGAGAGAACCAACAAATAATAAGGCTCGTTTTGCGTTCAAAATCATATATCCGTTGACCCATAAAAAATAAAACAAAACCAACATTGAAATAAATACAATCGCTAATTTCATGAATTCACTCATGCCAACACCTCACAAAATTCAATTTTTCGCATCCAACCACTGTCTACCTAATTGCACCCCAGCCTGAGTATAAGTTTCTAATATGTCCTGCTTCTTTTCTTCAATCAGTTCCGGTTCAGCATCAAACAGCACCTCATAGATAGCCAGAGCGTTCTTAAAGTGTGTGGTAGCTTGCAGCACATCGCCGATTGACAGACAGATATTGCCCATAGCTTCTTGTACAACGGCATAATCACCGGACACATCAGAGTTAGATTCTTTGATGACACGAGACAGCCTTTGTAATGCAGATAACCCGAGGTACGGCTCACCCATATCCGTCAGCAGTACCGCATAATTGGTGATTTGCGGAATACTGTCATGATAAGGCGCCAAGCCGTATTGCTCAAGCAAGTGAATACCCGTTTCCATATGCTGCTTTGCCAGTTCCAACTTACTGGTCTGCTTATACAGACCGCCAAGGTTTGCATGGAGATTCGCTGCAAGAAGGGCGTTCTCTGCGGTCACTTCGGAGATCAGCGTCACAGCTTCTTTTTCCAGCTTGATTGCCTTTTCCGGTTTCTTCTCATTAGCGGCACGGAAGTCCAGAAGCAAAGCACGGTCAGAAACAGAACCAATGGTATTGTCTTTCAGCATAGAAGCCAGTTCTGTCAAAATCAATTCCATTCCAGATTCATAGCCATACTTCTGCATATACGGAAAGGAATCTTCCAAAAACCGGAGATAGGATGCAGTATCGTCTTTTTCAATCGAAGTCACGATATTATTGACCGTCTGGAACAACTGTTTGTAATAGGAAACTTCTTCGCCATGCCGTAGACAAAGTTCCTGCAAGCTGTTGAGCAGGGTGTGGCAGTTCCGGACAGAAGGCTTGGTTTCTGTAATTGCTACTTCCTGAATCATCGGATGCAAGGCAATCGAATGACAGGACTTTGTCTGTATGAATCCTTTTTCCACCAGATCGTTGATGGTATTCATATTCCGAAGCATCAACCAGCCTGCAAACACACGGGAACTGATACCGGTTGTCGGTACAAACGCCATGCTCCGCATAATATCCTGTTCATCACCGGCAAGCTGATACAAGGAAAACAATGTATGGATATGGTCATAGTAAGTTGCCTTGCGGCTCTGACCGTCCTTGGTGATGCCGATTTTATCATCAGCATCCAAGGATGTTTTTTCTTCTTTCAGCTTTTCCAGCAAATCCATCGGCTCCAGAATACCCGTTTCAAGCAGTCGAGCTGCCAGTTCTACCGCCAACGTGTGACTGTGAACCGTATCAATGATTTGTTCCAATACACTCTGGTATTTTTCTGCGTCCGAGAAAAAGCAACCGGCAATGGATAATAACGCCTGCTTGCCTGCAATTTCGGTTACTTCCATGGAATCGTAGTTATCAAATCTGCTGCGGGTCGTGAACAACATACGGCAGCGATATTTCATCACAACAGAAAGAGTGCTGTCCTGAGAAGCCGTAGTATTAAAATTATCTACAATAAACAGCGTATCTTCTTTCAATGTACGCAGGAAGCGATTGTGTTTGCGGAAGCGTTCCTGCTCGCTGTCATCCGGAAGGTCATCAGCAAAATCCATATCCGCTATATCCTGCATCAGATTACCGGTATAGGTCAGATACAGAACATTGGTGTATTCCTTGCGGTGCTGCTTTGCATAGGCTTTTGCCAGTTCGCTCTTACCGATACCGGCGATGCCATGAAGAAATACCTTTCCATGCTCCAATAACAATTCGTGAAGCATTTCCAGTTCTTTTTCACGTCCGCAGAAATGTCGGCAAGGCTTTGGTGCTCCTTCATCAGCAATGAAATCACTGAGAATTGGAGAAAGCTTTCCGTCAGCAAGGAGATTCTTTACCTTTGGGTCACGCTTGATAAACTCACGCTCCATGCCGAAGCAAAGAACATCCGCTATAAACGATGCTTCATCCTCTCGGCTATCACAAGGATAGTGCCGGGAGCATTCTTTTTTTACTCGTTCCGAAATGGTATCATCCTGCATTAGCAGTCGGTATACTTCCTGTGCAGCCATAGAACTATCATACATTGAAAGCAGTACATTGTTTTCCAAATCTGCTGCCAGTTTTTCACGATTGCCATCTCTGGAATAAAACTGCGTTATTTTCGGACTGATTTTTGCCTGCCCGGTGAACCAGCGGCAGACCAATGCCATATCAAATGTAATCGTTTCCTTTGTTTGGGTAAACAAGGAGCTAAAAACATCTTCTAACAATGCAGTTTGGTTTGTATCGTAATCGTCGCTGATAAAGCGTCGAACAATGGTCATGACTGAACTGAAATCACATCTTTCCATAAACAGCCCTCCCTTCGAAAAGTAGTCAATTTATGGTCAATTGGCACTCAATGTGCCTTTGACAGTTTCTTGATAGAATGATATCACGAAAGAAGTTCCGAATATCTTACCTTTTATTATAGCATCAATTCCTATTTTTTGAAGTAGCAAAGCGGCTGCAGTAATGTGGTTATAGCGGACAACTTCTCTCTCATAAACTGAAATACCGAGGGAGGTGCGTGGTATCGCAAGAAAGAGTGCTCCAATCAATGTAATTGTCCATTATCCTAAAACAGAACAGGGGAAACGTGAATTGGCAGAGCGAGTAGCCGGTGTCCACGCAGATATGGTCAATCAGTATATCAAAAAATTAAATTGTCCATCCGATCAAAAGGCGGAGTTGCTGGGTGCGGTTATCGCATCCGCAAAAAAGGAAGCAGGTGAGCAAACCGATTAAGGCCCCCTCACCTGCTTTTCTTATGCTTTTATTTTCCCTTTGAAATACTTGTTCCAGGAATTGATGTTCATTCGCTTTTGATGATCTTCCCATGCTCGAAGCAGATTAGGTGAAATTCCCATCAGCCGAGCAAACGGTTTCTTTTTTAGTCCCAAACTTTCACGATATTCTCGTATCATCTTTCCTTGTCCTTTATATAAGAAGCGATTGTAATCATCCAGCAGGTCATCCACCGGTACTCCATATAGCTCTGCCAACTTGTCCACAATCTCCTTTGGATAGTAGTCAACATATCCGACTTCAAAATCTATGTAATGTCCACGGCTGATACCGATCAGCTCTGCAACTTCCTTTTGCATCAGGCCCATGTGATGACGGCACCAACGGAGCCTGTCCGGTACATTGGGAATATCTTCGTAGTTCTGATACTGCTGATTGAACAGCTGTGCTTCCAAGATCTTGCGAGGGGCGATCGGTCGGAAACTATGGATATACATAGGTGCATACCTTACGCAGCCGTCCAAAGCAGAGCAAAGGATATACATATTCTCGGATACCTGTGCCAAAATACGCCATCTCGGTTCTTTTCGGCTCTGGGGATACTGGTTTGGAACCATAAACGCATCCGTGAGAGGATAGCATTCTCCACGCACTTCGCTGCATAGGTGGCAAGTCGTGATCCTTTCTCCACATTAAAGGTATTTACCGCCTTTATAAGTCCTATGGTCCCCACCGACAGGAGGTCATCCATATCGTATCCGGTCTGCTGGTACTTCTTTATGACATGGGCAACAAGACGGAGATTCCGGTTGATCAGCACTTCTCTCGCTTCCAGGTCGCCCTCTTTGTAACGCTTCAGGTACTCCCGCTCTTCCTGTATGCTCAGTGGTTTCGGAAATGTCTTCAAAGAAAGCCGCCTTAAGCTTCATTACCTTATTTTATGCGGGCGGATCTGTTCAAGTGCTTTTACAACTTTTATAGTTTTTCATGTCCGTGAGGATACGAAATAACCACGGTTTTCGCCGGCAACTCATCACATTTTCTCCCGCCTGCTTAAGATTTCAAAGTTAAAAGCCGTATATTTTCCCACGTTTTGTGCAAAAAACTTGCATATTTATATGGTCAGGAGTATAATAGGTACGCTTTTATAAAATTTTTATAATTTTAATTTTTGTATAACAATTAGATTGGAAAATGGAATGCAGTACACAAGAGAATCCGCTATCTCGCGGCTATTAAAGAATTATGAACCCTTTTACGATATTCATATGATGATCAATGGCGACCAATCCCCGATCACAGCCCGCTGTGATTTTTTTGAGCATTCCGGACAGTATGTCATCTCAAAAAAAGCGGAAATATGGTCCGCGGAAAACGAGGAATTCTTATATCTCGTGAATATTCCGCACCTGACGCTGGATCTATTTGAAAGCTTAAAGAATGAGATCCACGAGGATGGCATGGGCCGGATCCATGTTGGACCGGGCCATATGGCTTCCTATATTACGGCAGTCTTTGTCTGCGATACCTGTGATGAGGACGCAAGGAAAGCCTTAAAAAAATGCCGTATTTACAAAAGTTTTCATTTTTCCCTGCATGGCTGGATGAATTTTCATGCGGCGTTGGTGGAGGTGGCTGACGGGAAGGTCACTTCAAACGCAAGCGGTCACCATGTTGCGAAAATTTTGAAAAAAGTATTATATGATACCAGGGGGAAAAGGTCATAAATCCGATGCAGGCTTGCCTGCAAGAGGTTTTTTGACCTTGGACCCCGCCAAAAACATGAATAAGCAGCCATTTTTCGCAGAAAAATGAGCGGATTATGAATGTTTTTGAGTATTGTGAGAGCACAAAGTGCGGAACAATACGGTATCAAAGGGGTCAAAAACTTTTGACCCCAACATTATTATATTTTAAAAGAAAAGGAGATAGCAACAATGAATTCATTAGTACTTCTCATTGTCTGTGTTGCCATTCTTGGCATCGGCTATGTCTGCTACGGCGGCTGGCTGTGCAAGCAGTGGGGTGTAGGCGAAAGCAAAACAGAGACACCGGCTCATACAATGGCAGACGGTGTTGACTATGTACCGGCAAAAGCTCCGGTTCTTATGGGACACCATTTCTCATCCATCGCAGGCGCAGGCCCGATCACCGGACCGATCGGTGCAGCTATGTTCGGATGGCTTCCGGTGACCTTATGGATCCTCATCGGAGGTATTTTCTTCGGCGGTGTCCATGACTTCGGCGCACTGTTCGCATCTGTCCGCAGCAAAGGACAGTCCATCGGAGAGATCATCTCCGCAAACATGAGCAAACGTGCAAAGCAGCTCTTCATCATCTTCTCTTACCTGACACTGATCTTAGTTGTAGCAGCCTTCGCTTCGATCGTTGCTTCCACCTTCGGCGCAGTGTACGATGAGAGCGGCGCACTTGATATGGCGAAATCCGCGACTCCGGCAACCGTAGCGATGATCTCTATCCTGTTCATCCTGATCGCGATCGTATTCGGTTTCTGTGTATACCGCCGCAACATGCCGATGGGCATCGCTTCCGTAATCGGCGTTCTTGCGATCGTTCTGATCATGGCGATCGGAATGAACTTCCATCCGATCTACCTCTCCACAAAGACATGGATGTGGATCGTTGGTCTTTACATCGCCATCGCTTCTGTAACACCGGTATGGATCCTTCTCCAGCCGCGTGACTACTTAAGCTCCTTCCTGCTCTACGCGATGTTGGCAGTCGCAGCGTTCGGTGTCATCGTCGCTCATCCGACCTTCGACTCCACCTTCCCAGCTGTGACAAGCTTTGCAGTTGACAATGGAAATGGTACTCAGTACATGTTCCCAGTACTGTTCACGACTGTTGCCTGCGGTGCGATCTCCGGTTTCCACTCTCTGGTTTCTTCCGGTACCACATCCAAGCAGCTCGACAAAGAGACTGACGCGAAGCCGATCGCTTACGGCGGAATGCTCTTAGAGTGTGTTCTCGCAGTTTTAACTCTCTGTGCCATCGGCTATGCTTACAAGTGGAACGCGGTTCATCCGGACCAGGCGTTAAAGGGCGCGACAGCGATCTTCGGCGGCGGTATCGCTCACATGATCGACGATATCATCCCGGGAAGCTACAGCATTTTAAACTCCTTACTGGTACTTACATATTCCGCGTTCTGTCTTACTTCTCTTGATACCGCAACACGTCTTGCGCGTTTCATGTTCCAGGAATTCTGGCTTGAGCCGGGTGAAACTGCTGCTGACATCAAAGAGGGCTGGAAAAAGGTTATGGTAAATCCGTACTTCGCTACGATCCTCACGGTTGTTCTTGGCATTCTTCTCGGCATGAACGGATATGGAAAGATCTGGGGACTGTTCGGAGCTGCCAACCAGCTTCTCGCGGGTATCGGCCTCTTAGCCGTTGCCACATGGCTCGGAAACATGGGCAAAAACAACAAGATGTTCCTGATCCCGATGGCATTCATGATCATCGTTACGATCACCTCCCTTGCACTCACAGTTAAGAACCAGATCGGCATGATTGCCGCAGGCGGCGCTGACTGGGGTCCGTGGGCACAGACGATCCTCGGAATCCTTCTGATCTTCCTTGCGATCATCCTTGTTATTGAAGGTGTACAGACACTGTCCAGACAGAAGGCGGCCAAGGCTTAAGTGCCGGGTAAATGATCAGATATTTTAAGAATTGAAAAAGACACGTCATCCAGGTTTTAAGTGAAATCTGTATGGCGTGTCTTTTGTTTTACCGGATCTTTTAATCCCGATTTTTCTGTTGTCTGTCAACCAGCCGCCTCTCCATGTGCGGCATTACAGTGGAATTTTTCTGCCGCTTTCCAACCTGCCCGCCTGCGAACCGGCAACTCTACAAATAGTTATTTTACCAAAGTTCATACTCCTCAACTGCTTTTGTGAGCTCTTCCCTAAAATCCGGATGAGCGATCTTTATTAATTCTTTTGCACGCTCTTCTACCGTAAGTCCCCTAAGCCATGCGATTCCATATTCGGTAACAACATAGTCCACATCATTTCTGGATGTTGTTACAACTGCTCCTTCATGAAGGAACGGAACAATTTTTGATTTTAATACTTTATTACCGTTCTCGTCCTTTGCATAATATGTGGAATGCATTGCCAGAATTGACTTTCCTCCCGGTGACATCTGTGCGCCCTGAACCGTCTCAGACTGTCCGCCTGTTCCGGACCACTGATGATATCCAACGGTCTCGGAAGCCGCCTGCCCCATAAGGTCCATCTCCAGTGTCGTGTTGATTGATACAAATTTATTGTTCTTTCCGATCGTATATGGATCGTTCGAAAACGTGCTTGACTTAAACAATACGCTCGGATTATCATCAAGGAAATCATAAAGTCTCTGGGATCCCATCGTAAAAGAGCATACTGAATAACCGTTGTAAAATCCCTTCTGTGAGTTATCAACTGCCCCACACTCGATCAGGTCGACCATAGTCTCCGTGAACATTTCCGTATGAATTCCAAGATGCTTCTTTGTTTTCAGTTCATTTGCAACTGCATTCGGAATGTTTCCGATTCCAAGCTGGATCGTTGAACCATCTTCCACCAGCGATGCTACATTCTTTCCAATCTTCTCGTCCACATCCGTATACGGAACGACCACCGCAGTCGGAATCGGTCTGTCACTTTCAACAAGAACATCTGCCTCTGAAACATGAACCAGTGTATCCCCAAATGTCCTCGGATAATTTTTATTTACCTCAAGAATCACATATGCCCCTGCGTTAATCAAATCACGCTCATAAATCGCGCTGATGGAAAGTGTCATATATCCGCAGTCATCCATCGGAGAAACTGTCGCCATGACCACCGGTCTTCTTCCCTCAAAGCGTACCCGATCCAAAGTCTTTTTTAAGACGGTTGTGGAACACTGTGGAACTGCGCTGACGAGCTTATTCGGTCTTTCTTTTCTCAATGCGGCGCTGAAAAACCATCCATGGTGGGACATGATCTTCTTCATTTCCGGATCATGCAGCGCCGGATAGTCCATCGGAAGACAAGTGTTTAATATAATATCCCGAACTCCTGTATCTTTTAAATGCTGCAATTCCTGTAAAATTCCTACAGGCTCCGCTGCTGCCTGGGCTGTAAAGATCCAGTCACGATTCCGAATCATTTCGATCGCGCCTGCCGCTGTTTTCTTTTTCTGATTATATAAATCTGTGTATTTGCTCATATATTTCCTCCATGCTGATATTTATTTAACCGTTAAAACCACATCGGAAATGTTCCGATTGAATTCATGATAAGGATCAGGATAAAGCTTACCACTCCCGCAATGGTCGATGGAATACATACAGCTTTTACCGTATCTCCAACAGTCAGTCCAGACGCGTCCTTCATATACCAGAAGGTTACATCTGTCGGAATAAGAAGGACAAGCTGTCCAATTCCGCAGATAAGACCAAATGCCATTAAAGAAGCTCCGCTGTCAACGAATGTTGACATAAACAGTGAGATTGCTGTGGATCCAGCAACTGTTCCGGCTCCGGTTCCCGCATGAAGGGCTACAAGAAGGATCAGGGCAAGCCACAACAAGTTGATACTCGTATTAGAAAGCATTCCCACGATATATTCACCAACACCTGCTGCCTGAAGAACTCCTGCATACACGTTTGCGAAACCAAGCATGGTAAGTACAGTTCCGGATTCCTTGATTCCGTCCGCAAAGATCACAGTTGAAGCTCTCGGAAGATAATTTCGAAGTGTCCACATAGAAATCATAGTGATGATAAACATGGATATTCCGGTATTACCGATAAAGGAAAGAAATCCTCTCATAAAGCTGCCATCCGGCGTAAAATACGGTGCGAAAGAACCAATTGTGATCGTTGCGATCGGAATAAGAATAAGGGCTAGAACTAATAATGCAGATGGTTTTGTCGGATCTGCGCTTAAATCAATTGCCTCAGCATCGATCTCATCCACGTGTCCTTTTTTCTTGAGATGGTTTGAAAATAAATAAGCAAAGATCGTGCTAACGATCGCGCCAGGTATCGTGATCAAAATTCCATAGATCATATACCAGCCGATATCGATGCCAAGAAGTCCTGCGAAAAGTACCGGACCGGATGTCGGTACGACCGCGCATGCTGTAAGCAGAGACGGAACGACAAATGCTGTGAGGTATGCCGGAACCGGTCTTCCTGTCAGTTTTGACATTGGTCGAAACATTGGAATCACAATTGCGCAGGATGCCAGAAGTCCTACCGGAATGGAAAGGATATATCCGACAATTGCCATCGCGATCAGATCATATTTGTTTCCCACAATGCGTACCATGAATTTTGCAAATTCTGTTACACCGCCTGACTCATTTAAATACTGGCTGAATGTAAACGCAAAAACCATCAAGATACCCGTGCTGACTAAAATACTTCCAAATGAGCTATTAAACGTTCCGGCAATCAAACCGAAATCAACTCTTCCAATAATGGCTGCCACGATTGCGCCGATAAAAAGACAGAGTGACGGATTCAACTTTTTCGACAGGATCAGGACAATGATCACTGCCAGAGAAATCACGAACGTCCAAAGTAAATACATATCATTCATACATTTTCCTCCTTCGTGTCTTTATGTATTTATTTGCTAAATTCAATATATCATTCTTTGTTTTTTTAGTAAAATTGACAAAATTCATC
>ERZ780144.735-NODE-735-length-42931-cov-4.490368_pt1 | contig 42931 bp, 61 predicted proteins | sample MGYA00511380_ERZ780144 | MGnify/ENA primary metagenome ERZ780144 (study PRJEB29588, sample SAMEA1965858) | human gut metagenome | biome: human gut; feature: human-associated habitat; material: faeces | place: Denmark | collected 2008/2010 ... | reverse complement strand
GCTGGAGCAGGGTGAATACCTGCCGCTCTCCGTTGACCTCCTCCCACACGGGGGAGCCGATGGCCCAGCTGGAGTAATCCTTCGTGCCGTCGAACTGCGGCACCTTGGCCTCCTCTGCGATAATGGCCGTTCCGTCCAGCTCCGGCGCTCGGGCGCGGAGATCCAGTGCGTCGGCCTTGCCCTGGGCGCGCATTACGCCCAGAATGAGTTCCTGATTCGTCATCATGCGCTCTGCACCCCCTCCTGGTACGCCGCCGCCATGCTGTCCCATACTGCGGCGACCTCCTGCTTGTCTGCCTTGTTTTTCTCCACATCCTCCAGGCGGCTCTCTGGGGTGACCTCGTTCTCCTTTGCCGCCCTCAGATAGACCTCAAGGTTGCCCTCGATATCCTCCTGGGAGATGGTGGGCTGTTCCAGGTGATATTCGTCATACTCCCAGCCCGTGATGGTGGTCTCGTCCAACTGCTCATGGTATTCTTCGACATTCTCATAGAACCGCACCAGACACCATCCGGGTTTATTGGGCATGGCCTCAATGGAGAACGTGCCGGGGTCGTTATCGCCTCTTACTCTCATGATTTCACCTCCCGGAACTGGAGACGAGCGCCGAGGTCGGAGTTCTTGTCCGATGACGTGTTACTCGCGTCGAAGTAAAACTGACCGCCATTCAAGCGCTTACTATAGGAACCTCCGACATTAAGCACACGCCAGCCGCCGCCGGAGTACATATAGTCCGGGATGTAGGTAGTCGAACTACCTCCGGGCTCATTAGGTAGATAGGCCCACGGAAAATCGGTGGATAGGCCCAAGCCTTTGATCCAGCCAGTGGTGGAGCTGAGAGTGACACCGGTGGAGGTATAGTTGGCGGTGGTGTCGTCAGCATACTTGGTAGGATCGGTGCAGATATAAGCAGTCCGGTTTTGGAAGTTGATTCCATCTACCCACTCCCGAACATTCCCCCACGGGTTCTCAATCCAACGGTACTGCACCGCACTATTATCACTCGAGTTTGCTCTTCCGGTGTGGTAGACCATGGCGTCGGTCAATCCAGTTTTGTTGACTGATGGGTTGTTGACGAGGCCCTGAGCTATCTTCTTTTGACCCTCCCAATCGGCGTATTCGACCAGATACAACAAATCATAAGCACACCATGCGGCGAAGTCGTAGAGCTGGAAGCCGGTGGCTGTTACTTTTGCTGTATTGCGAAATCCGGATCTTGTAGTCGAAGTTGTAATAAAGTTTCCAGAATAACTTGTAAACGTATTGGTTCCGTTAACATTATTATTACTGATCTCGTATCTTGCTACGTAGCAACCGCTTCCAGGGTGAAGTGAAAATCCACTTGCCGGCCCGTCTGCGATGTAATATCGGAATATATTGCCGCTCTTTTCGATTTTGTAGTAGAATTCCGGTATTTTAACAAATACAGGCTTATTGGGATTAGTCCGTTCAAATCCATCTTCACCTTTTTTGTATAAAGCAGAAACTTCTCTTGGTGGAGCAGAACCAACAAGGGATGCACAGTACTCCTCCATCCCCATCCACGGCATATAGCTGTCGAATGGTGAGGAGCCTGAGCCTGTCCCAACTGCGGGTACTGGCTCGGTTGTGATGTCCACAGTGACCAGCTTGTTGGGATCGTTGGCTTTGGTCAGACGGGTCAGGGCGGTGGATGGTTGGGAGCTGTCCCAGGAGACGCCGAAGACGGAGGTAAGGGATTCGACACGGACATAATATCCTGGGGTGGAGCTGGTGTAATTGCTTCCTGCGCTAATATGGACATAAAATACTGTGGAATTCGCTGCTAATCCATTGGTGCTTTTAAGCGCACTTATCGTAATGGTGCCAGAATCAACATCAACATTTGTACTTATGTACTCTTTGCTTTGCTGCGACTCGATAAAAAATGTTGTTGATTCAGCGTTAGTCTGCACCGATACAACAGCCGTTTTATTGTTTGCTCCTAATACAAGCGGGGAACCTGGACCTGACCTTGGAGAAAATGAAACTACAAGAGGTGCCCTCCCAATCGTCCACGTCGCGTTTTTCGTCTCCGTAGTCCCATCCCACCACTGATATCCGGGCTTAGGAGTAAATGTTGCGGTGTAGGTCCCCGCATTGGTGCCCTTGACACTTCCTCCAATGGTCAGCTGATCCGGGTCGTAGTTTTTCCATGCTACTGTTTGCAACGTATATGGTTTATATGTCAGGCTTCCGCTCTGTGTTGGCACCACCGGAATGATAATCGCAAACTGCACCGCCACGCTCAGAGAGGCGCTGGCCGCTGTGTAGTTTGTCCCCTCGCTGGCCGATACCTGGATGGCCGTGTTTCCGGTCTCCACACCTGTTACTGTCAGGGTGGTCCCCTCCAGGGATGCTGTAGCTACGCCGGAGTTATCAGACTGTGCGGACAGAGTGCCGTCCCCCGTGTAGGTGACAGCCACCGCCTGAGATGTGGTGGAGGTATCCAGGCTCACAGATGCCGGGTCAAACGTGATGCTGGGGGTTGCCTTAGCAATAGACCACTGGATATCCTTCGCCTCCGTGCTCCCGTCCGACCACTTGTACTGCGCTGTGGGCGTGACCACCGCTGTATAACTCCCGGCGTTTGTGGCGGATGTGTCGCCGGAAAGGGTCATCTTGCCTGCGTCATATCCCGTCAGGGTGGGGCTCTGGGCTTGTCCATTGTATGTAAGGCTCCCGAATACCGTGGGCACAGAGATGGTCCCACGCTCCACAGTGATGGCCTGCACGGCGGTCTTTGTTACCCCGGCCTCGGTGTAGATGATCTCCACCTCACTCGTCCCCTCCGGCAGTGCTCCGCTGGGAGAGTAGGTCCAGCCGGTGGCCGTCAGGGTGGCCCCATTGGAATACGATGCCGTGACCACCATCCCCGCAGGGTCAAAGACCTCTCCGGGGAGATATGTGATATTGTCAGGCGGTGTGGTGATTGCAATGCTCTTCAGCTTGATGCCGCCTCCTGCGCCGCCCACCATGTTAAATACCATCTTGCGCCTCCACTCTAAGGATATTTACCACAAGGTCCGATTCGGGTGTCTCCGTACACACAAAGGTCATTTGTCCGTTTGTGCCCACATCCTTTGCCCTCACAATAGCTGTGGCATAAGCCATATATGATTCTTCAGCTGGACATACGATGTAGGAATAGGCGCCCGTTAAAATCTTATCGTGGCTCACCGTTTGCTCGTTTTCGGCCCATCCAGATCCCGTAAGGGTCACCGAAAACGGCTCTGCTTTCGGACCGGGCTCCCCTTGTGGTCCCTGTTCCCCTCTGGGACCTTCCGGACCAATGGGCCCCTGAGCTCCAGCAGGCCCTTCAGGTCCTCGCTCTCCTTGATCTCCCTTCGGACCCTGGTCGCCAGTGTCTCCCTTTGGCCCTTTTAGCCCTTCAAGCTGCTCAGGGGTAAAATCGTCATAAGTAAACGGGTCTCCTTTGTCTCCCTTCTCGCCGTGAGGGCCCTGCTCTCCTGTTGGGCCATGGATGCCTTGCTGGCCTCGTGGCCCCTCTGGGCCCACATCTCCTTTTGGACCTGTCTCCCCAGGCTCTCCCTTATCGCCTTTAGGACCCTGCTCTCCCTGCGGACCGGCGGGGCCTGTATCGCCTTTCGGGCCGATCTCTCCTTGTTCCCCGGGCTCTCCCTTTGGACCTTGATCTCCCTTCGGCCCCTGCGGTCCCGCTGGCCCTTGGAGCTTGCCGATGCTCTTCCAGTTCATCAGGTCTTCCGACCAGATGTAGATCGTGTTGTCATCTTCCGAGCCCACGGCATAAGCATCCCCAGGCTCGCCAATGGGGTGGGCGGATTTCAGCTCCTCCAGTGTGTCAAAGCGGTCTCTCACTACAAATGAGGTCCCGTCTATTCCGGCGGGTCCCTGCGGACCGGGTTCTCCCTGGTCTCCTTTAGGTCCTTGCTTTCCCTGTTCGCCCTGGTCACCTTTCGGACCCTGCGGCCCTTCCGGTCCACGCTCTCCCGGAGGTCCCTGCTCGCCGGCTGGGCCTTGTTCGCCGGTATCTCCCTTCGGCCCTTGTAGGCCAACTGGCCCCTCTGGGCCTTGCGGTCCGGTCGGTCCCGGGTCCCCCTTTGGTCCAGCAGGTCCCTCCGGCCCCGGGTCGCCCTTCTCACCCTTTTCTCCTGCTGGTATTTTGAGCTCGTCTGATGTTTTATTCCCAATCAGTTCCACGCCGTTGATGCTGGGCCTGTTTTTGAGCTTATTGTAATCCGTGGTCCCAACAGTCCCACCTTCCGCGGGGAGAGGGATATCAGACTCCTTGTACTCCATGTCATCAGGGTCCCAGATCAGCCAGTATCCATTCTCGCCGGGTTGGGGCGGATTGTTGTTGATGCTGGTGAGCCTGTCCTCCATTTGCTCAAATTCAGAGGGCAGGGGAGGGGGGAAGGCGTCTGTGGCGTTGATGGAGTTATGCACATGGGATAGAAAAATATTGCTGTGCCGGACCTGATCTCCCAATGTCCCACGCACCTGCATCTCGTAGACCCCATCATCCGCCAACATGGAGGAGGTGAGGAGGGCATAGTAGACGTTATCTCTGCGGTTGAGCTGGATGATGTTTTTCTCTCCATCTTTTGCCACATCGACCTTCAGGTCCCAGTCCTCTGGAAGATCTGTGCTGATCTCCAGGGTAACGGCATTGTTGTCCCCCTCAAACCCCAACGAAAAATCCGCCGGGACACAAATATGCCAGTCCTGCATATAGAGCACAGCGATCACCTCCATCAAATCTTGCCTAGTTTCGTGTCTATCTCTTCACCGCTGTATTTGAGCATGTAATAGCCAGAGGGAGCCGCGGCCAGAGCATTGACTCCCGCACTGGCGATCTGCCCCCGCAGCTGCTCCACTTCCGCCCTGAGCTGTGCCACCTGGGCATTCAGTTCGTCTATCGTTGCCATGTCTACCCTCCTATACGATGAGCCGTCTGCCGTACTTGTCCAGCAGCATCAAGCCGTTTTTGTCCTTGAGCTGGCCGTCCTGGACCGGAGTCGTAACGCCGTAATACAGGATGATGCAGCCGTCCGCGCCAGCTCCACCTTTGCCACCGGCTCCGCCTTTTCTAACAGCGGCACCGCCAGCATTATTGTTGATTGCAAAATCAGTTCTAGTTTCAATTGTGATGTTATAGACGTAATACTGCGCTGAGACATTTGAAGATGCAGAGCTATCTCCTCCGGCCCCGCCGCCTCCTCCGGCACCAGAACCAGAGCATCCATAGACGGATGCATCAGCCCCATCCGCACCGTCTCCACCCGTTCCACCCCTGTTTGGGTACACAAATGCGTTTATGTATCCTGTTGTGATGCTTAAGCGCACACTTCCGACTTCTGCATCACCCCCAGGAGTTCCGAGATTGTTGCCGGAGTTTCCTCCAGCCCCTCCTCCGCCGGCGGCTCCAAGGGAGAAATTTGCGGTCGCGTCAATGTCCATAGATATATTTGAGCGGCGTTGTGTATCAGAATCGCTTCTGGTTGCCGAGCCAGAAGGCTCCTGTTTCCCTCCTGACACGCCGCCAACACTCTCGCCATCAGCACCCGAACCGCCTTTTCCGCCGTCTGCTCCGCTGTCACCGCTCTTAGCATATGTGATACCACTTATGATGTCCGTATAGCCCGCAGAGCTCGTGCTGCCACTGTTCGATGAATAACTTCCGAAGGTAGTTGCTCCCCCGAGAGCTCCATTTGAGGTGCCTTTAGACCCACAACTGTACGAGATCCGAGAACCACTGCTGGGGCTGAATGTCACCTCATACACCTTTCCCGGCGTTCCGGCGGCACCTCCTGCTCCTCCGTTCCCGGGCGTTCCCGCTCCTCTGTTGCTCACATTGCTGGAGTCGCTTGCCGAGGTGGTGGGGGCAGTCAGGTTGATCCTGGTCGTCTTGATCTCTTCGTCCTCCCAGGTCTCGGTCGAATCTCCACCTGGGCTCCCATCAAACCCAGCACCACCCGCACCAATCAATACAGCTCTTACCGAGGTAGTGCCTTCCGGGACGGTCCAGGTCCCAGAGCCTGTGAGAATTTCGTGTTTATCGTATGTTTGATTCTGTTCGAATTGGGGAGGAGCAAAACCAATCAGAAGTTTTTCCGTTGCCTTTAGTGTGTTTGAAAAATCAATATCCGCAGACTCCAGGCAAGCGGAGACATTCTTTTTTTCGTATGGATGCCATGCAGTAACACAATCCCCGCAACTTTCTCCTTGATATATTACGGGGGAATCTATTGTCTCCGTCCATTTGAAGTAGTTTACAAGTCGGTCTGCAACTGAAGCAGAGTTCACAAGTGATACCAGGGTCGCATTTTTTACCCTCTTAACATTCTCTTCTTCTGCCGCCGCTACATCTCGCACGATCTCTCGTGTATTATGGATGTATGCTCGACCTGTAAGCTTTCCAGACCCACCTGATAATTTCGCATAGTTGCTCCCTCTTTCGAGGATCGAGAAGCCTTGAGCCGATAAACTATACATGGGATCTCTAAATGTAATAATATCTCCTTGTGCTGTGACACCTTCAAATAGACTTGTCTGTTCTCCTCCCTCTACATATTGATGCTCAGTAACCACTACCTGGGTAATTTTTGCTGTTTTCGAAATCTTTGAACCTTTAAGGAGATAATCTTGATTGATGTTCTCTGATATTCCGTCCCAAAGTCCTTCAATCCGCAAAACCCCATTTAGATCCGTTTTTACCCAGGCACCTATTGCTATAAGCACTTGAACCAGATTGTCTCTTGGTGTAGATACCGGGAGCCACCCGTAAAGTTTGATATCCTTATATTTGTTCTGGATCGAAAAAGGAATGGTTCCACAGATGTCAGAGATTACCGTTTGAGCCGTCTGCCCGTTGTAGATCCCCCCGTAGTGGATTCCTTCAGTCAGGATTCCGATGGCCGAGGTTGCGTACATGCTGTAACGTGCAGGGCCTATCCGCTCTACCTCTTGAAGGTAAAAAATCCCTTTTTGCAACCCATCATACAGCCATTTAAGAGGAGTGTTTCTGGCAAAATTAGAAAATGTATTTCCAGAATCCCTTACCTCTGCGGAAAGGGTATTAGCTTCCAAAGAAGAGGATCTTAGAGACATGGAGATCCCAACATTACCGGAAAAGATGTCCTTTGACGAATATAGCTTTCCGTTGTAGAGAATCTGATTCATGTTGGCACCCTCTTTGGCTCTCTGGCGTAAAATGTGACGGTTAGCCCTCCCCAGCATGTTCCATCATCCATATACTCCACTTCATCTTCTACTATTTCGATATATGCCTCATACGATAATGTGGTTTGTCCGTATGGGACCACTACCACATGGCTGTCAACAGGGGCCGTAAGAACTTCGTAGAAAGAATCATATTCCTCCCTACTCATTCCATCCGCAGAAATGACGATTTTATAGTCGTAAAATGTCCCTTGTAAATCGCGCCAATGGTATCCTGAGAGTGCATCATCTGAATTTTGGCCGTCCGCAATTCTTGCTTTTCTGGAAATGGATTCTACTCCAACGTTGTACCCAGTCCCATCCAATGTAAAGATATAGCTCATTATTGTCTCACTCCACCAGATCTTCTCCTGTGCGCTTATCTTCGCCTCTCATATACGGTCTCAGGAACTTCGCCGCCTCCCTGGGATAAAACCCGATATCCAACTTGACTCTCTGCTCCCCGCCGCCAGCCCGGCTCGAGCCGCTTTCGGTCTGTTCGCTCTGGGACCGGGGAACCGATGCTGAGACGGAGGCGGGGACCATTCCATCGTTTATCAAAGTGATACGCCGTTCAAAATTTGGCATAGACTTTTCTAATTCACTGAGCACATCTAAGTTGGATACGGCGTTTTTAACCGCCGATATGTTGCCCTCCAGTCCATTAGCTAGGCCCTGATCTATATTTTTACCCAGCCGCTCTCCTCGCTTAGATGGGGAGTGTACTTCTGCCTCTTTTTCTGCGGTCCCAAAAATCGCATCGATAACAGAGCCGATGGCATCTACCACATTCCCGACCATGGAGAGGAATCCGTCTATCAAACCTTGGATGATATTGACACCAATATCGAAAAGCATGCCAGGAAGTTGAGAAAGCCCGTCGATAATGGCTTCAATGATATCTGGTATAGCAAGAACAATAGATGGGATGGCTTGAATTAATCCGCTTACCAGGGCGAAAATCAAATCCATTCCAACGCTTACAATGGATGGAAGATTGTCCACTATAAAGTCAACAATTGCGGAAATAATCTGAGGAAGATTCTCCAATAGGCTTGGAATTGACTGGATAATTCCATCAGCTAATTTATATATAATATTTACTCCCGCATTTGCTATTTGGGGAAAATTTTCGGATAGAATATTCAAGAAAGATGTGATGATGTTTGGTATTTGTTCTACCAAATCAGGAAGTCCATCTTGAACCCCTTCCGCTATATTTTTCAGTATCTCTATCCCGACATCCAGGAACTCCGGAAAGACCTCTTGCATGTATTCCAGAAATCCGGTAATAATTTCAGGTATTCTTTCCGATAGTTCAGGAATGCCTTGCTCTATTCCTTCTGCAATATACGTGAGTAATTGCAGCCCAGCATCAACAAGGGATGGAGCTAATTCAAGTAGCGATGCTCCAATTTCTTGGACAATCTGGACCATGCCATCCAGCAATATTGGAAGGTTGTCAATTATGCCCTGGAGAATTGCTTGGAGAACATCAACGCCAAAGGATAAAAACTCTGGAAGCTTCTCTACTAGTGCCGTGACCATATTACCAATAGCACTAGAAAGAGCCTCGTCCGCTCCATCCACCCCATTCACTAGGTCGTTAAAGGCTGTAACGACGCTGGCAATGGAGGGAAGGAACTCCGCCAACAGATTGTTTTTTACCCTGGATACGGTCTCCCCCAGCTGGGCCAGCGTATCATCGAGCAGGATCTGGTTCTCCCGGGCCTGGATCAGCGCCTCATTGTTCCGGTAAAAGGCTTCGCTCGCTTCGTCATAGGTCCCGGACAGGGTATCCATAATAAGCTGGTTGCGCTCGCTCTCCGATGTACAGGCGGCCAGCTTTTCATTAAATTCATCCTCGGAGATACCGGCCCAGTTAAGTGCATCAGCCAAGACACCGGTTACCTGACCGACCTTCGCTGTCTCGTTGGCGCTCTCAATCAAGCCCTCGATTGGAAGAGAGTCGCCAAAGGTGCCAAATACGCCGGCGGCGATATTGGTCCATGTGGATACATCCTCTTCATTCTCCGCCAGCTTCGCCAAAAGTTGGGACGCTTCAGTGGCTGTATCTGTATCCCCCAATATTTTATAGAAGTCACTGTATGCTTTGGAAGCAGTCTCTGGACCATAACCGGCTGCTTCAAAAGCTGTGTTCAGTTTGCCTTGTGCAATCCGATATTCTTCGGTAGCTGATTCTAGCGAAAGTAGACCAGCAACGGCACCTGTTGCGGCTGCAGTAACGCCTGCAATAGCTGTTACAGTGCCCTTTACCGCTGTTTTTGCAACACCGCCCAGTTTAGAGAGGCCAGACTTAAACCCTTTGTCATCAATATCGGTTCCGATTTTTACAGTGCCGTCATTCGCCAACTATGCCACCTCCAGGGGCTATGGCACTACGGCACTTTTAACTCAAATATTTTTTTGCAGATTTTGCACTTCATCCAAATGTCAATTGATTTAGCTTTTGGACCCAGCATCACCCGACTGTCCACCACCCCGCAGTAGGGACATACGAATTTGCGCTTCTTCGTATCGTCTTTTAACATAGTCCTTCATGTCCTGTTCGGTTCTGTATGCGGGATTCCCGCCATTTAAGGCATACCGCGCTTTCATCTCCCGATAAAATTGTTTTTGATGCTTTGGGACATCTTTCATGTCAGCTGTCCGATATCCCATGATGCGGCATATCTCACAGTCCTGTGGCAAGGACTTGAACAACGCCTTAAATCTCCACCAATGCAATTTGACTATACTAAGGTCGATCCCATAGCACTCCCAGAAAGCGGAGAAAATGAACTCGCTGTCCTGTTCAAAATCAAATGCCTGGGGCCGTGCTTTGCCTGCTCCTGGCTTTTCCTGTGATGCTGCTGAATAAAATTCCATCATGGCCTCCAGGGACTCTTGAGAGGGCGGAAGGCCCAGGGATTTCATAAATCCACAGAGCCGTTCCGCTTTCGTTGTGTCATCCTCTTTAGCCACGAGCATCCCCTGGAACTCGATCCAACGGCGAAAATCCGTATCTACTGGATATTCCTTTCCTTGGACCGTAACGCTTTCCGGCGGCTCCCTATACAGGCTCATTTCTTCAAATTGTACAAAGCGAGAAGCTTCTGTAACTCGGGCCGATTCAGAGCCTCCCGCGCTTCGGCCATCTTTGCTTCAATCCTGGCCTTTCGCGCCGGAGCGTCATATGCTGTGATGATATCCTCACAAGCCCTCATCAGATCGTTGGTGTCCACATCTTCCACATCAGGGAGAGAGCCAGGGGCCAGATCATCAACGAACATATGCAGCCTCTGAACGGCTTCCCGCCGGGTGATCTCCCCATTGCGGTATTCCTGGTCGATTTTTGCCACAGCTTCGATTTTTTCATCTACGGCCAACGTCCGCGCAGGAAGATCGTAATTCTTTCCGAGAATAGAAACTTTATAGTTCATTTCGCTCTCTCCTTATACGGCAGAATAGGTGTACTCAGTAGGTGCGGTCCCAACGCTCCGCAAGTCGATGGAAATAGAAGAATTTTCGCCAGCGTTTCCGCCGCCGTCAGAATTGACGATAATAGAAACCGTACCCTTTTCTCCCTTGCCTGTCAGAATGGAGAAATAAATATAGGGAACGACTACTTTCTGTCCGACTCCGTGGGCAATATTGATACCGAAGCAGTAATCTTGGAACGCATCTCCGATATATCGATCTCCGGTGATCGCGAAGGTGCGCTGGGTCCCGGTTTTGGAAGTAGAGAGGCCGGTTCGAATGTACTGCTTGTCCTGAGTCACGGGGTTCATCTGCGGGTCAAGTCCCGCAATACCCTGCTGTACCACGGTGTAGTCTTTTTCACTTGTGGTCTCTCCAATACCAACCGCAAGGACCCAGTCGTCATTTGTGGCAAACCCTTCAAATTCATCATCGGGAGTATATCCAGCCATCAGCTCAGATACTTTCATGATTCTTTCACTCCTTTTGTGTAATACCTAACTCTGACCTGGAACATATACTTGGCAACCGTTCCCGCCTCGTTTACGCCCGCCAGATTCGGCATGTTTTGTAGATTTTCAATACTTAAAACTTGACATCCTTGAAATTTGGGGAAATTTCTGACTCTGTTCTGATCATCGATCCAGTCCATAAAGTCTTGGACGGACTGTGCCTGCTCTGCGTTCGTGTCGCTTGTACCCTGATCCTGCGGCAGCATTTGCACAACAGCAAACTCATAGACCTTGATCCCAGAGTTACGCACAAATCTCTTTTCCCATACATCACTGTACACGGTTTCGACACTGACGCGCCCAGCTTTGTCCGTTGAACTGTTAAAGTAGAGAAAAGACTTCACGGCGGGGCATTGCTCCAGAAATTCTAAGATCTCCTTGTTTTTGTTCGCCATAAAGTCACTTCCTCTTGATGTACTGTTCGATATCCTCCGCCAGTTGGCCGCCTTTGGCTTTCATGGCAGCCCGTTCCCAGTGAGAGGTCGCAAGTGGGTGTTTGTCTGGAGAGTATTTTAGATGTCTATCCGTAGCGTGTTTGCTGGTATTCCGTTTTGCGTAAGTGCTGCCTCTTTCATCCACAAACACCTTGCCATCCCATTGAAAATGAGCATATGGAGATTTATAGTGAACATAGTTAGGAGTGATGTCTACCGTCTGGTCCAGCGCACCACTGTCCATTGGGACGTAGGGAGAGCAATAGGCATGCAGTCGGGTATGGGCATATTTCCTGACTTCATCCGAAAAAATGCGCTTGAAGGTTTTCTTCGGATTAAAAACCTCAACACTGATCTTCATACGCCCTCCAGATGGATGTGTCCCAATGGCAGCCCTGTGTTGTCCCGGACGGAGCGGACGGTCATAAACTCGTATTTTCCAATCAATTCCCGTATATTGTCCGGGTTTACGTCCTCCGTCACCTTCCCATGTACCACGATGTCACCGACAGAGGCCGTGAATCCCTTCATGTTTCCTTTCCACTCCTGGTACGGATGATAATTCGGCGATTCCGGAATGCGGACGGTCACCGTCTGCCCTATAGATACATCGGCACCTGAAACACTCCTAACGGTGGTACGGACAAACACACAGCCGGTCAGTACGGTTTTCTTCCAGACATCCAGGCCGTCTCCATCCTCCGCCACCCGGCGATTCAGGATAGTCACAGTCTCACGAAATAGGGGGGTCATGTCCAAACCTCCAAACTGACCAGCTCAACGGGAAGTATCTCCACGATTTGGTCATATACAGAGCCCATCATTTGCTCCTCTGTACGAGCGGAAGCATAGCTGACAGTCAGACCATCGTTGTTGGTACTTGCTACATTGACATATCCACTCTCAACCTTCTTCATGGCGTCAATGATAAGAAACATACAAAGACGGATATCATCATCTGATTCTTTGATCCTTCCTTGTGTCCAGTAATCCAGCTTTTTCCTTGCCAAAATTTCAAGGCGGGGGAAGGCGGATGCATTAGCTTCCCCCCCAAGCGCCTTATATTGGTCATAGGTGATATAGCCACACATCATGCCTTCCCCCTTCACATTAGGTCTTAGAGGCCACAGTGGTGTTCCCGGAGTTCTGCGCCTTATAGGTGCTGTCCGCCTCGACCACGGTGATCTTGTGTCCAGTGGTGGCGGTGATGTCAGACACACCATCCCAGGTAGTCCAGTTGCGTACGCTCTGACCGTAAGTAACTACCGGAGCCGTAGAGGGATCGGTTTTGTATTTATAGACATTGGTCGCCGTCTCCTTCGCCGGGGTAACAGTCAGTTTGGTGTCGCCGGAATCGGTTCCCGCCGCACTCTGAACCGTCAGCGTCCCAAGGGTGGGCGTGGTGTCCACATCGATGACCGCAATACCATCCAAATACTCCGCAAACAGGGTCATGCCCATGATGGCAAAGCTTTCAGACACGGCGGTGTGGTAATTCCCCTCCACATGGAAACCAATCAGGTTCGTTTCTCCGTCCGTGGTATAGACCAGACCAGCCCTTGCAAAGTCACTGGTAGACGGGTCCACATAGTAGAGAACGATGTTCTCCACAGGGGTTGCAATCACTCGGCCACGGGGGATCTCCTCGTCAGACAGCAGGAACACGGTGGAGAAGCCCATGAAGTTCTGCACATACTGGAAGCCGAAAGCTGTCTGGACGGTGATATTGGCGTCGCCCAGATAGTCGTAGAGGTCCAGCACATTAGCAAATCCCACTACATTGGTGACGGTCCGGTGGATCTGCTTAAACTTGTTGATCACAAGACCTTTAGCCATAGCAAGAGCTCTCTGCCAAGTGGTCTCAGAGCTGGCAAGTTTGCCGGTGTTCAAGTAGGCGTAGAAGCGTCTGGTCACGTTGTCCTGAAGCTCATACAGAAACGCATCATCAGTCATGCCAACGGCCACGTCATATCCATAGGTCTTGATGGCCTCAATAGACACAGCCTTGGCATACTTCTCCACAGTCATTTCCTCATAGGGGGTCTCAATGACCGTAGCCTTGGAGTATGGGATCTCCTCGCCCTCTCCAACGTTCCCGCTCTGAAGGGTAACAGAGGCAGTCTTGCTCTTCAGGATCGCGCCCGGCTCTTTGCGGATAGGGCGCATGATGCCCAGGATCTCCCGCAGGTGCTCCCAGTTCCGGGCGAAACGGGTCACGAAATCAATGACGCGCGCGGTGGACTGGATGTCAGCGGTTTTGGTCAAATTATCTTTTGCTGCCATGGTGTTTATCAATCCTTTCTAAATAGATCTAGGTGTTCGGCGATAGCGGCCTGACGCTCTGAGGCATCTTTAATGCTCATGATTTGGTCCTTGGTCATGTTGCCGCTTGTGTCGCTCTTGGTCACTCCGGCAATTTTCAGCGGTTCATGCTGTGGGTTTCGGAAAATGCCATCCACGTCTTTGGTCATGTCGGCAAACAGGTCGGCGGGCTTTTTACCCTTGTTGGCAGGGTCTTGGATCGCTTTCTTCAGCTCTCCCAGGAAGTGAGCGCGGGTGTACTCGTTGACAAACTCCCGGCCCTCCAGGGCGCTCTCTGCGGTCTGTGTGAGGATCGCGTCCATCTGCGCTTCTTTCTCCTGCTTGGCCCGCTCGGCTTCGGCCTGCTTGTACTTCTCAAGCTCGGCCTGGACAGCAGCGGAGTCACCTTTAGCCTTTTCCAGGTTGGAGATTGTCTCGTCCTTTTCGGCCAATTGTCGCTTTAAGAACTCGATTTCCTCCTTTTGTTCCTTGTCCTTTCCCTTTGCCACATATTCACCTGTGGACAAATCTGCAAGTTTCATTCCCTTTGTCTTTTCGTTGAACTGTGCCAGGGTCAAAGCCTCTCCGTTGAAAATGCTGGTAAAATCCATGTTGTTCCTTTCCGTTCCCTAAAGGACTTTGATTTATAAATCCGGTGCGCCCACACCGATATGGGGAACGAGCGTAGTTAAACCTCCACGCTAAGAGGGAAGTTGTATAAAATCCGCGGGTGCGGGTTTTATCAAAATAATCTGAAATTTCCCTTGACATAGGTATATACCTATGCTATACTATAATCAGAAAGGGGGAAAATTAAATGCCTACTGAAAACGAGCGCAAGGATGTTCAAAAGGCTATGGCGTATGACTTACTCCGAATTTTGAAGCAAGACCCGGATAAGACCTACACCGCCGCCGAGCTGGAGAAGCTGATTGATGCCTATATCACAGGTTCCCAGCAGTAATCACCACGGGGCCGGGGAACCGGCCCCAACCTTTTGAAAGGGGCCGATACCCATTAAAGAACGGAAAGAAACTCCGCAGGACCGTTATCACAAGGCGCACACAAAGATATTGACGGTCCGGTTGGTGGAAACCACGGAACAAGACATTATTCAGAGGTTGAACAGTGTTCCCAGCAAAGCCGGATATATCAAGAGCCTTATCCGCGCAGATATCGCTAAGTGTGCAGAAATCTAATTGAGAATGAGCCATCAGTCGCCGAGTATTTATCGGTAGTTGATGGTTTTTCTCATATTAACCATCAAACTCTCTGCACCGTTGGTCCCGTCATGGACCTTGTCCTTTCCGGTCTTGGCGTAAGCCCCGCCTGTTCGCAAAAACGCTTGTACTCTGCGCTCAATTCCGCTGATTTCTTTCGGGCCTGTGTAGCCCCCAGCTTGTCCCCTGCGGCTATCATGGCGTCCCTTTCGTCCTTTGCATAGCGGATAGCAGTCTCCATCTGCCTTTGTCTCTGGCTGGCCTCGTATCGGCTCATCTTCTGGCCCTTGTACTCGATCCGCTCAGAGGAGCGTCTATTGATATCCGTCAGCTCTTTGCGGCTATAGACTGGCTTGGACACCCCCAAAACGATAGGTGTTGCGAAGTGCTGGCAATTCAGCGTCCCCAAAGGGCGGTCGAGGCTGCGGTTGATGCTCTCCCACTCTTCGTTGGAGAACTGCCGTCCCTGGATGTGGCGGTGGTCGGGGGCGCAGAGGCCGTGGGCGGAAATTTCCACACCATCGGCTCCAAACTCTCGTCCGGTCTCCTCCATCATTTGACTGTTGAGACGCCGAACACCCTCCAGGATATTCATGCGGGCGGAGGAATCCAGGCGGCGGGAGTATCCGCTTTCCCAGGTCACCCGGCGCAGTCCGCTTCTGGCCATCTCCTTGACTGTTGAGCGCATGGCGCTCTGATAATCAACTACTCCGGTCTGTACATAAGTGATTGCCCGGTCAATGGTGGATATATAGTATTCTCGCAATGGGACAGTCTGTTTCCCACGCTTAAATCCGACCATATAAGTGTTTGAGATATTGGAAGTCCCGTCCATGGCCTGACGCATTGCGGCCTCTACAAAGGAGGACAGCGCCGACCGGGATGTGTAGCTCTGGAGCGTGTCCATATTTTTGGCCCTGTAGTATGTATTGGAAAACTCCACATTTTCTTCCGCCACCTCCTCGAACAGCCTTTCCACTTCCTGCTGATTCATGCCCATAATGCGAGCCACCTCTTTCTCAATTGCCTTGAGGTCCGCCCCCGCATACTCAATGGCGGTTTTCAGCCGATTGGCATCTGCTGCCCCTATGTCTCCAATCTTTTTGATTCGCTCACAAATTCTCTGGACCACATAGTTGTTTAATGCTTCAAGGTTTGAAACAATGTTGTCCGGCAGGCCCTCCAGCCAAGATTCATTCAGCAGTCGGCTCATTTATCACCGGCTGAACAGCCGCCTCCTCCATGTACTGGCGTCCAGTCTCCTCTTCGATCTCCTCTACTCTGGCCTTTGCGGTCTCGTAGTCCTCATCCATCATCCAAGCTCGGACCTCCGCCTTATCCACGGCACCAATTCCCTCGGCCACCGTCAGCTGATTGAAGTGCTCGTTCAGCTGCTCGATATAAGAAGCGGACCAATCGTATTGTGTATCCCAATCCCCGATTGGAGCCAAATTATTATAGTTCGCGATCACATCTACCGCCCGGAGCAGGTCATCCGTCCCCCGTTCCAGCGCCCGGCGAAACTTAGTGATGACTGCGAAGGTGGAATTGAGAGCCGCCCTCATTTCCGTGGCTGTAGCATAGGACGTAGTAGGCGGAGTCAAGATTCCGGGAGAGAGGCCGCACAGAAGCTCGACCATTTTGTTATTGACTGTGATCCCAACCTCCAAGTCGGTTCCACGTATCTCGGGAGAAAATTCCTGAATCAGCTTCCCAGGATTTGTATTGTCTCCAACTCCCCGCATCATTTGGAGAAAACGCCGCTTTTCCTGCGGAAACACAACATTTCCGTTTTCGTCCTTTGTCAACAGGGTCTTGTCCGCAAAGATCATTGTCTCCTTGGCGCTGTACTCCCGGTTAAATCGCTCATACGCCTCCACGGCTTTTGCCATAGGACCATCCACACCAGCTGTGATCTTCACACCATTTACGCCGTTCACGTCTGCTCGGTTGACTGCGGGCGACTTATACCGGCCAAACAGTGGGCGGTCCACGTTTGGAATGATCTGTTCCTCTGGAATGTCCCTCCAAGCTGGTACTTGCTCTAGTCTGATCTCGCTCGAACCCTTAAAGGCTACATTCCGAATGATGAGCGCGCTGGTCTCCTGTCCGCTCTCAGTCTGCGCCTCTTTGACCATCTGAATCTCGTACCGCTGATATAGGCCGGACTCGTTTTTGATCTCTCCGACCTTCAAAATACAGGAAAGAATATCGTTTCCAATGGACTCGCATACAGCAAAGTCCCCATTTTTCACGATATCTACGCCCAAGCGCTTTCCATCGGTATATGGCTTCACGATGCAGTCTCCAGTTCCCAGGGCCACCTCTGCCGCTACATCCATTCGGTCGCCCAGGTAGTAGTCTAGAAAACCTTGCAGAAATTTCGCTCGTGCGCTCTCTCCCTCAATGGTGATGGTGCTGTCCTGCATGGCTAATGTTGCCACCTTGTTTGCAATAACTGCCGTCACGGAGATATTCCCCATATCGCTGTAATCATCCCGATATATGGGCTTGTCCTGCAACTCTAACCCTACCTTCTGAGCTAGGTAGAGAAGAATGTTTTTTACAAATCCCGTAGGTCACACCTCCTTAGTACATATACTGCTTAACAAAGTGGTTTATGGAGTACCGAAGCTCGTCCATTGCGTGATTGTAGGCGTCTACCGGATTCCCATGTTCATCTACACAGTACATCCCGATTTCCTTCAGAAAATCCAAATGTCCATATTCTTCATTTTCCACTAAGAAAAATCGTCCATCCTGGATCATGTTTTGGGCGTACTCAATTCCTACCTGGATTCCCTTTCGACCGCCTCTAACATCGTGACCATTGTTGTCTGCATTGAGTGCGTCGATCCCGTATAGTTCCAACTCCTTGCGCAGCGCCTTACATGCTGGGTCGATATACCATGCGTCCTCTCGCATATTCCAGCGATCACGGCAATATGGAGCGAACTTACCGGCGAGCTCTCTTGCCTGCACGCTCATGGCCTTGTTGCCGCCGTCATAATACCATCCCGCTACACGATACAGAGCCAGTCCCTTCTTTGTTCGGCAAACCAAGTTGCATGACACACTTGTGGCGTCCGTCAGACCACCGTCTCCGGAAAAGTACATCTCAATAGGGTGGGCATCATCCGGCAGCCGGGGCAAGATGTGCTTCTTTGGGTCGAACATAGAGTAAATCACACCCTGGGGGATACACCGTTCTCCCAGCCAGTCCCGCTGATAGAGATATGGATTTCTCTCCAGCGTCCGGCGTAACTCTTCCTTTCGCTCCGGTGTGATAATCGGGTTGTCATCCACCGTCCAATGCGTCCAGCGAGTGTCCTGCACATCGAACACGTCTGTAATAACTGGATGCATGGGCGCGGGTGGGTTCAGGTCAGCCAGGTGCCATCGGATATGCGCGGCATATGTCCTTCGGAAACACTCCTGTATCATGTTCATGTGGAGAATATCGATTTCGCAGAAGTACACTCCACCCAGGGAGAGTCCACGTATAGCCTTGTCGCTGTCCGCCTTGGCTCCGCCCTTGTAATAAATCTTCTTTACGCCGGAACAGGTCAGAGCCTCCAGGTGGTCCCCATGGTCATCATGCTTCAAGTTCGCTTGCCTTCCAAACAAGTGGATCAGGCCATTTCCATCACCATCCATGACCAACCGAAATGCCTGCTGCTGTGAAGCACCGACCACCAGGAAATTGCTGTCCTTGGAGGTGTTCAAGAAGTCATAGAACCGCAGGATGCAGGCCGTGGTCTTGCCGCTTCTTGGCGTTCCCTCCGCCACATCCAGAGTGCGGTCAAATGGGCGATTCAGAAAATCTATTTGCTTTGTGGAAAGGCTCATTGTTTCCTCGATTCGTACATGTCACGCAAAAGTGGGTGGATATCCTGCTTTGGCTCTGTATTCGCCGTGAATTTATCAATTAGTGTGCCTAAAGCTGTCGTAACTTCAGAAGCTGTTTTTGCCGTCTGGATTTTTTCTGGGAGCACAGCAAGCCCAATCTCTATAATGTCGCAAACTTGCTTTCGTCGGCTCTCCATGTAGGCCAGAATATCGGCGGTGTTCTCGTCTTTTTTCTGTTCACACTTTTCCACAAAATCCGCACTTTTCAAAACAATGTTCTTGACCGTGGTAGCGGATACACCGTTGATCTTCGAAACAGCGTTATAACTGCCCAGCTGCACATAGTCAGCAATGATTTTCTTCTTCTGCTTATCCGTCAGCCGTGCAGCCATGCTCACCACCTCATATAAAAACTTTTGATCCCGCCCCCGTCTCATGCGACTGCGGCACGGCATATATACCCCTTTCGGGGTATGCTGCGGGTTTGGTCAGGCTTTCCGCGGGCCTGTCTCCTTGCGGAGCTGGTGCCACCGCCCGCCTCATGCGGCGAGGAGAGGCATATATTCCCGGCAGCAGGAGGCCGACTGCCGGGTGTAGGAAGGAGAAAGAGATCGGGAGCACAGGGTATGCCCCCATGCTCCCATTGTCGCATGTACAAGTCATATTTTTCACAAATGTGTGAATCTATCAAAATTTTTTATGAGATGATAAAAGTTTTTGGCTTTTCGGTGGGCTATTCGGCCAGTCCGTGCGCCCCAATAAGTAATCAACCGAAACATCAAACCGGTCAGACAGTCCTTCTAATGCTTTCCTGGATGGCTCTATTTCTCCTCGCTCCAATCTTCCGATTGCATTTCTATCTAGGTCGCAGCACTCAGATAAAGCGCACATTTTCAACCCATTTCTCTCCCTCAGCCTCCTCAGCCTCTCCGGGAACTCGTTCAAGGGCTATCCCTCCTCGCCCTGGGAGTATAGATTCGATTGGCAGTGCTCTTCTCAGCTTTCCGCACATCACCCAGGAGTCGTTCAAGGCTTTTGATTGTTGGGCGGTTTTGGTCTATCCAATCAAGCACCGGGGCCGTCTCACTCATAGTGTCTTTTGCAGCCCGTCTTTTCTGGCGAACTCCTCTCAGCTCCTTCGATAGACGAGCAAAGTCGTGATAGTCATGATCCTGAAGCTCCAAGCTATGTAGGATATCCTGAGTCTCATTATTTGCTTCCTGCTCGTTCACTTCGGACATATGGTATCGTTGCTCGGTTTCTCGTAGATAGGAGAGAAATGTTTCTATTCCTTGGCTGGTCAAAGGCTATCCCTCCTCATGCTGTCCGCCCTCCCCGTCGTGGATGGAGCCCTCCATCTCAATCAGAAACGCGGCATTACAAGCCAAATGCCACAAGTGAGGCAGGCCGCTTTCCTGATCGCACTTCTCCCCCTTGAGATAGGCCAGCCAGTGCCGGTAGAGTGCATCCCGGTAACGTTGCGGCTCCACCTGCCGCCAGTTCTCTGGGTCGTGATACTTTGCGTTCCCGTACATACGGACCGCCGTCACAGCGTCGATTAGACTAACAGGAGTAAGCGTGGGGCGAGGCTTCCCTGCGTCTGCTTTGGCTTGCTGGTCATCTTCATGTTCCCATGTACTGGTAATGATAACTTCGCTCATTCCGCACCTCCGATTATCTCGTCCATGGCTTGTCTCCTCCCATTGTTTCACTCCATTGTTTCACTTTTGTACCTCTCAACCTGCATCAAACATTATTTCGGGCTTTCCCAGTATCTCCTTTTCAGGAATCCCGTCTTTTTGTTCAAACGGGATGCTGACTTGAAATTCCGGCCTAAAGTCTCCATCCCCATCCGCGTAAAATCCAACGAATGACGAATGGCCGACAGAACCGCAATGTTCCATCCATTTTAGAAGAGAGCAAAAATCATTCACCCATCTTTGGTTCATAGTAGCCGTAACCGTGAATGTAACTTTGTTCATTTCTTTTCCTCCCAAAATTCACAAACTTGGTCTGCGTTCACGAAGTCCGCACAGTATGGGCTATCTCCATTACAGCACACGCCCTGGAAGTCCTCGTACCATGTGCAGGTGGCGCAGCACTTAGTCATGCTCGTCCTCCCTTCGCTGGCCCTCACTACAAAACTTAATCCGCAAACTGGTGCGCATGAATGGGGCATCATAAGCTGGGCAAGCGGTTGTATTCTTGTACACGCACTCTCGGCACCCGACCACAGGCACAGCGTCGATGGTGGGGGCATTATCTATATCCTCTGGCATGATATCAAGCGGTAATTTATCAGCATCAATCAGCCTCATGCTCGTCCTCCTTGTCCATGCGAACGCCGCACCACGGGCAGAAAGTAGCGCCCTTGTCTCCATCGTCGCTGTACTCTTTGCACTCCGAACAATACGGGATTTTCCCTGGTTCAAAAATCCATCTCCCGTGCCTGACCTCCGCAACGTCGGCGGCGGGGAGTTGTACAATCTCTGACCACGCCGCAACATAATCCCCGCTGGTTCGCTTGACCACATCCAGCGCGACCGCCCTCTCGATGTACTCTTTCATCGCTTATTCTCCCTTACAATGTAAAATGCGATTTGAATAAGGCCAAACCCAAAAATAAAAACTGCTGCGGCCCAATTCAGCGCGGTATTACCAGTTCCGTTTATCCCATAGTAAACATTCAGTGCCGCCAGAAAGAAATTCAGGCCAGCGAAAAATATCATTCTGAGCTTCCTCCTTTTTCATCCTGCTCCCTCCGTAGTGCGGCCTTTAATACTTTCATTCGTTCTTCGGCTTCTTCTCGGTTGTATGGTGTCCCACAAATATCAATCAGCGGGGAGGACCATTTCTTTGGGTCAAAATATACAACCGCATACCGCCCATTAAATCTCTGGTCTCTTTGCGGCTTCATTTCTCCACCTGACAGCGATTGTTCAATCATTGCAACAAACGGGCCGATAAAACACCGCCCCTCCCTGTCCGCCTGGGCCAGTTCGCGGAGGCGGTCAATGGAGCCGAGCTTTTGGTATTCTTTCAACAAAATCATCGACTTCATAATTTCGCCAGCGTATTCTTTGGGCAGGACTTCCTCCGGCTCCAGGCCGGTTTCCTCGTAGGCGGCGAGGCGGTCAACCCACGCCCCGGAATATTCTGTGTCGCCAATTTTGAGCCGCCATTTCCCGCCGTCAAAGTATGTCAACCGTTCCATGTCAGTCCTCCTCGTGCCAATTTTGTAATGCATGTTTTAGGGTTTCATTCTCCCGATTCACCTGATCCAGCTCGGCCCGCGTAGCATGGCAAACCGCCTTTTCTTTCTGATACATTTCCCGCAACCTCTCGTTTTCGTGCCAGAGTGTGGAGAGGGCGTGGGCGGCATCCATGCACAGGTCCATGATTTCCAGTGTTGCCTTGTCCTTGTACAGGCTTTCAGTTCGCAGCCGCTCAATCAGCTTCTCAATATCCATCAGGTGTCCTCCTCTCCCTCCGGCTAAAACAGCCGGTAATTTAGTTCATCATCTAGCATCGACCAGCGGAAAATTTTATCATCCACATAGATCATCCCCTCGTCCTCCAGTTGGAAGCGTCTGTCAAAGTCGTGGACAGTGTGGCCGTCTGCCTTGAACGTCACCGGGCTGTCGCTGTCCCATTTGAGCATCAGCGTCCACAAATCCGGGTAATTCCTCCGCAGGAGCCGGAGCTGCTGAACGCCCTGGTTGTGGCAGAACCAGCAGCCTCCACGGGCTGCGGTGGTATAGATTGGGGAGAGAAGGTCGTTTTCCTCGCACCACCGACGGCAATCGGCCTCCGTCCAGCCTAACTCCACCAGTGGAGATCGTTTATTATCGGACAGGCTGTGGAACCTGTTCGGCTCGTCTACGGCGATACCTACATACTGGATTGCATCTCTCGGAATCCGCGCCAGTACGTGTTGTTTTAATCGCGAGTTGCACCATGGGCCTCTCTGATAGGGCCAACCATAGATTTTCCCGCCCCGTTCCCCGTCGCTCTCACAGGTCATATAAAAAACATCCTGATAACACCGCTTCGCCCTGACGTGCTCCACCTCGATTCCCCACCGCTCCTTGATGATCTTGTCGGCCTTGGACTTAAACTCCACCATCGGCGGCAGGTCTGCAGGGATGGTATCTGTGGCCCAGACATCGGCTGTCACAACTCTGTCGATGGGCCATCCGAGCAGCTCACACGCCCCAAAGCAGGCCATAGAGTCTTTTCCATAACTAAGGGACAAGATATGTTCAGGCATCGGCCTCTCCCTCCGGCGGGCGGCGGTAGAACACCCAATGCGGGATTTCTTTCACATCGTAAATGCTACCTGCCGGTGTGATGATATGCCCATGCTGGCACAGACACCAGTACCCGTTCCCGCCCTCGATGGGTTTGCAGGCACCCCATACAGGCTCGTCCATCTCCCGCAGCTCCTCCAGCGTCAGCGGCTCGTTCGGCGGGGCGAGGGTGGGCATATCGTAGAGTAACTGCATTGCGCCTTGCCATGCTTTTGCCGCTTGGTTATTGCCCATAGACTTATGATGTAGATACTGCTCTTTGAGCAATTCCATGTATTTCTCTGCATCAATCGGTCGTACTTCCATCTTTCAACGCCTCCCATCTATCACCATCTCCACGGCCTCGTCCGTCATGGGATCGCCGCACCATGCGCAGAAAGGTGTTTCTACATCAGGGGTTCTCCCGCATTTTGTACATCGGCACTGTATATTTCCAGCTCCCAAAGGCGGTAAATAGTGTTTCCACACCCCCCTCCAGACCTTCTCCACCTTCTCCCGGCTGATTTTCCCCATATATCTACAAATCCTCCATTCTGTGTAGTATTATTTAACTGCGTGGAAAGTGAGGTGATTTCATGGTCATGCATCCAGTTTCCTCAACGGACATAGCCAGTATCGGATATGAAAATGGGACTCTCTACATCTCATTTCATAAGGGTGGCACCTACGCCTATTTCGGTGTCCCGCAGTCTGTATATGCTGGGCTCATGTCCGCAGGGTCCCACGGAAAATACTTCCACTCATTTATCAAGGGTAGGTATGGATATTCCAGGGTCTAATCTATAACTACCAGCACCACCGCAGGGCCGTTTACTGAGACTGTCACATCTTGGTACGGCTCTGCGATGTGTGTTTCTACGCCCTCACGCTTTCTTAGTTCGTCTACCAGATCGCAAGTTTTAAACTCAGATAGCTGCTCCCGGCTGACGGGGCGGAGGGCGGAGAGGGCCCTTTGCTCTAATTCTAGCATAGCTTTCCTCGCTTCCTCAATATGGCCTTATATCTCCTCAGTGTATCAAGCGGCATACCGCCCATCCTCTGGCAGATCTCCGCCTCTGTCATTCCGGCCCTAGCCAACAACATCACCTTGTCGATGTCATATTTGAGCCTTTGACCGCCTCTCTCTTCCGGGATATCCCGCTTTGGCTCTGGATCATACTCCGGACACGACCTTATGTAGTAGCTCTCTATGTAGCCGCCCTTTGTGCCGCCCTGTCCTCGTTTTTTCGTTTTGTTGGCCCTCCATCCCGGAACAGGGGAGAAGCTGCGGCTCCAGGAGCACCCTCCGCATGCTTTCTGACAGGTCCAACATGGATTTTCATGCATACGGCCTTCCCCCCGGCATGATCTCGACCTTGATGGCGCCCCCATCCCAGAACTCATGCGACACCATCTTGACCCATTTCCGGTTATCATCCGGTAATATGTAGCCTTTCATTGCGTCCAGAAACGCTTTCCCTAAAACCGCATGATTATCGCAGTCCAGGCCGTCATCCCAATAAAATCTCACCTTCACCGGTCGGTCTAGCATCCTGTTCCTGATCCCAGCTTTATGCATAGCTGCTCGGGCGATCATGTGGAGCTCTTCGGCATCCTTCCGCCGCTTCTGTGGATGCTTGCCCGCATAATAGGCGTTCAGGCCAAATCTTCGGTTCCATTCTGACTTCCCTTTTTTGGTCGTTGGGTAGTTGATGATAAAACTCAGCATTTCTCCGCACCCCTTACTCTAGCGATTTGGAATACGAATCTAAAACTGTTTGTAGGGCGACTGCTACCTCTTCATACATTTCCGAATATCTATCAAGACCTTCTGACCTCATAAAATCTCTCTGAGCACGCTTTCTTTTGATTTCGCCCATGACTAATTCATAGACCCTGTCCACGTTTCCGCGCCTCCTCCCATGAATAGCACTTTATCGGCCTCCCTCCAGCTTCATATAATCTTCTGGATGGCTCGTTATATTCAAGTTTGATCCTTGCTCTAGCTCCGAACTCTCTATTTTTCAAAATAGTGAGTAGGGAGGAGTACCCAAGTTCCTGTTCTCTCTCCTCGGGTACTCGTTCAACCTTGAATACATTGTCAGCTCTGTTTGTAATGTCGCTGGAACCTCCGACATCATCTGCCTCCAAACGTCTGCCCTCTGTCTTCCTTGGGTGTGCCACAAGGTGCACATGCACGTCAAGTCTTTTGGCAAACGAAACCAGACGCCCCGTAAATGCGGACTGAGCCCTCCAGAATCCAAGGTTTGATTCATCTTTCAGCTCCGCAGTCATAATGTTATCTACGAGGAACGTATCTGCTCCATATCGGCGGTTGGCATACTCAAAAATCTTTAGAATGTTTGCTTCATCGTGCGCCTCTTTTCTTTGGATGTCTGTTAAGAAAAGGCGCTCGTTCCACCATTTGTCGATATAAGGAACGACCTCTTTATTCACGTCAAACAGGACCCGACCGCTTCTCTGATCCACTCTTCGTGTCACATTGAGATATCCAGCCGCCTGCTGCAATAGCCCGAGTTTAAACTGCTCTTTGGGCAGTTCACCGGAATAGGCACACACAACATGGTTCTGATTGACTGCATCAAGCAGGATCTGCCCCAGAAGTGTGCTCTTACCTTCTCCACGTTTCCCTGTCCAAACGGATAATTCCCCAGAAGAAAACCCACCGATCGCACTGTCTAGTTCATGTAGTCCAGATATCACACGCTTTGCATTTTTCCTCTTCTGGCAATCCACATCTGCAAGGTTGATGATCCCATGGACAGGAGCCTCTTCTCCGTTCAGCAGAAGATTATCCAAAGCTCTTATACCACGGTCTCCCACCAGGGAAAACAAGCTCTTATACCCCTGAAAACTATCTTCTGTAGGGATGATGATCGGGATAGACACTCTTGCCTCCAGCTCTGCGGCTGCTGTATCCTGTTCCAGCCCCGGTGGTATCACGATCAGGATGTATGGGAAAGAGTTGATATACTCCATCCACGGCTCGAGCTCTTTCCACTCAGCCAGAATCCCTTTGCACACAGCGTTCATTCCAACAGTCTGCATGTCTTCTGCGTCCTTACACCACCACAGCCCAGACGGCTGTGATGGGTCCATCATATCAGGTCGGAACAGCAGCGAATCACTTGCTCCAGTAGTCATCGCCATCTGATTGCTTCCTCCTCTTTTCCCAGGTCCTTACTGCGGCTTTCCAGTCCACGACCGGACGACCTGGCCCGTACTTCCAGCCTCTTGCCGCGTAATAGTCTACAAATGCTTCAGGGTCTATTCCGTTCTTCTTCCCCTCGCAATATTCCCGAACTTCGTCTACTGTGGGAGGATCAAAACTTTTTCTTTTAGACCCCGAAGGGGTCTTTTCTTTTGGATTCGGATTGGATTGGATTACGGAGACATTTGCTTGCAATTGCTTGCAAATGATTTCAGATGTACTCTCGCTGAGATCAGGAGCTGGATACTTGCTTTTCTTCGCACGGATGGTTTGGTGGACTTCCCATGTTGGGAGATATAGGTACGGCTTACTGTCACACTCGTACAGCCTCACGATGCCTATATCCGCCAGCTTCGTCAGCGCACTGGACACATCCTTCAGAGTGATCCGATCCTTCAGCGGGAAAAGCCTTGCTTTCAAAACCGCCGGTCTTGCATCAAAGCGCCCATAATCATCACAATTCACGATCAACCGAAAGAAAAAGACTTCTTCAAACCAGCTCAATCCATCAAGACTTTCACTTGTACAAATCGATTCTTTTATAATTCGGTTCGGCACACTTCATGCCCCCTTAAAAGGGCAAACTGCCATCATCATCTGTAAGCTCAGAAAACTGCTCCTGCTCATCATTTCCATATTGAGCATCGGACCCAGGATCTCGTTTGGAGTCCCCGAAGTAGACATTGTTTGCAATGACCTCAGCACTCCGGCGTTTGTTGCCGTCCTTGTCCGTCCAGTCACGGAGCTGAAGGCGGCCATCTACCACGGCCATGCGGCCTTTTGTGAAGTAGCGGCTGACAAACTCGCCGGTCTGCCGCCAAGCTACCACATCAATGAAATCGGTAGTGCAGTCTCCAGTAGCCTTATCCTTAAAGTCCCGGTCCACCGCCAGAGTGAAGGAGGCCACAGCCGTTCCGGTCTGGGTGTGCCGGAGCTCTGGATCTCGGGTCAAACGTCCCATAATAGTGATATGGTTAAGCATTTCTATTCTCCAATCTGTATTCGGCATAGCTGACACTATCGCCATACCTGTTTTTTCCTGATACCATACGGCGGGAGATAGGATGTCCAGCATGACGCAGGTCCCAGATACGGGCCCCCAGGCGGTAGCATCCAAGGTCCTGAATGGCCTGCATGGGGTTGATGGTCCCAAAGTCCTCCATATAGTGCAGCACTCGCTCACACTGTGTCAGTCCCATTTTTTGTACCTCACCTTCTCCTCGCTCCAGTCAGGGTAAAATCCTTTGAGGTAGTCGATGATATAAGTACGGATGTCCTCACGGCTGTTAAATCCCAACGGGCGAAGCCGGTCCATAAACAGCCCTTCATCAAAAGCATAGTGACATTTATCACAGAGGGTGACGATGTTCTCCTCAACCCCCATTCCGCCCTGAGATCTGCGCACCACATGACAGTGGGGACCGCCAGGAGCACCGCAGAGGATACAGGTTGCCGGTCCGTTGGTACAGTCTCTTTCGGCCACAGCAGCCTTTACCTTCACCGGAATGGATGTTGCCCTAGTCTGACGATGCACGTCCCCATTCCTCCTTCATAGCCGCAAGCTTTTCAGGCGGCAACGTCTCAATGCCAAGGTCTTTGCAATCCTGCACGATGCTGTCAATGAGTCTGGACATCTGCTTTGTGTTATAGGTAGAGGAACCATAGTAGGCCCTCACCACCACCCGGTCTCCGTCTCGGCCATAGTCTACCTGTTCTGTGGGCCATCCAGTGCCAAGCTTCTCCCATGCCACTCGGAAAGTCTTTGCTTCATCCTCGGTCAATGAAAAGTCCTTATATGGACCAACTTCCCGAACCTTCTGGAGATAGAGTTCCTCCTTCGTGGAGCGGATAGCGTCCGCCAGCTTGTCCAAAAGGACCCAGCAGTAGGCATTGGCATCCAGGCTCCGCTTTTCCCGGTGCTCCTTGATCTCGCAGTCATAGAGACGATTTTGCTTGTCCAGGATGAAGGTTCTGGCTAGAGCTGGCTCATTGACTTTTATACAGAGCCATACTCCGCCGTCCATCTGTATCTTGGCATCTTGAAATGTAAGATTCATTTACTTGCCGCCTTTTCAGCCGAAAAAGCTTTCTTTTGGCACGCCGGACATAAGGGACGCCCAAATCTTCCGGTGGAGTATGTCACGATCTCTTGTGCAGGCCAATCGCTTCCATCTCGTTTCAAAGTCCCAAATATGGTTTGTCCACAGTCAGAGCAAAGCGTCCCATGGTGTGATTCATTCCCTCTTCTGGTCCGCTCATTATATTCGTCCGTGTCCGCATCCTTGGTATCGTCAATACAGAACAGACCATTCAGAGCGTATTTTCTAGCATAGCTGGATGCGGTTCCGGTAATCTGAGCCTCATCCATTCCCTTCTTCTCAAACGCTTCACGAGCGTATGCGCTGTTTTTAATGGCTGCTTCGCTGTCTGTATCCCTAAGTGTTGCGGTAGCGCAGATATAATACCGGTCGCCTACATTCATCAAATCGTCTCCGACCGTGAGGACAAGCCCATATTTCTTCAACAGTGGTTTTACTGCTTCCAGAATATCCTCACAAGAGCGGTATTTATAGCCACCAAATTTATTTGTCTGTCCTTTAGGCGCTTTCAGCTCTGATTGCAGAGCCAAAACTCGTAAAATAAAGCTCTCCATATCTTCCTCCTAATTCAGCCATTCCCGGTAGTCCGGTCCGTTCATTTCAATGTATTCCTCTAAGATATCCGGGTATCCAAGGCGAAGCCATCTGATAAGGAGATCGGGTCTCTCATTGATAAACTGCTCCCGATTCTCTGGGCTGTCTTGATTCTCTGAGTTCACATATTCTGGATATCCCGTCCGCATGGCGGCGGTGATGTCTGGATGTTCGATGATCTCCATTTCATCCCCCCATGACCCAAAAAGCAAATGCCATACCGCCCCAGAAGGTCAGGCAGAGCATTGCTCCTATTCCAATCATCCACCGGACCTCTCGGGCCCTCTGGCGGCGCTCTTCTCGTGTTCTCATTTCTTCCTTCTCCTATCCCATATGTCCCAAATTATCAGCGCCATTGCTACAATAATGCAGGCGTATGCGCCCACGAGCATCCAGTCACGCAAGCTGCTTCCCTCCCAACGTCATCAAATAAAACCACTGCTCCTGAGTGAGACGAACCTCCTGCTCGTCCAGGATCTTTGCAATAGAGCCTTCGCCGCATCCGATCTCATGGGCAAGGCCCCTTTGTGAGAGCCGGTGCCGCTCCATAGCTCGCTGGGTAATGCGGCGGATGGCCTCATTCGGCGTCATCGTCACGCCTCCAGTTCTGACGGATAAACTCTTCCATCGTAAATCCATAAACTTGAGTGGTTAGCCAATCTACTTGTGCTTTGACATCACCACCAAGCTCTCCGAGCTCCTTAATGGAGCTGAGGCGTCCAATTTTTGTCTCTTTCTCTGCCATATTTTTTTCCTTTCCGGCTTGACAGAGAACGAATGTTCTAGTATCATATATCCATCAAGCCTAATTGCCTACTCAGTTAGGTTTGCCAGCCCTCGTCAGGTGTCCGCACGCCTGGCGGGGCATTTTTATTTAGTTCTGATTGGTTACTACGGTATCAGCGCCTTGCACCTCAACCCATCCATGTTTCAATCGAGCTTCAGCCTCTTTCATCTGAATTAGTTCCGGTGTGATGGACTGAGCAATAATTCGGTTTGCGTCAGCCTCGGCCTGAGCCTCGATTACCTTGACTTGCGCCTCAGATTCAGCCACTACCTTGTCAGTCTCTGCCTGGGCTTTGGCTGTCTGTTTCTCTAGTTCTGCGATTTCTGCGTCCTGCTTAGCCTGCTCCTTAGCCTGTACCTTTTGCTGGAGAGTCTCGTCGAGCTGAACATCAATCACTAAAGCGCTGGAGACGTTAATACCATATTCCTCAGTAAGGCGCTCGTTGAGATATGTAGTAATGGCCTCGTTGACCTCACTCTTTTTGTCGCTGTAAATATCCATGACTGTAAACTGTGGAGTAACTTCTTTTACATATGCAATGATGCTGTTTTGGACTCGGCTTTCTACAATGGTTTCGCCAGACATACCGTTAAACTGTTTGTACACATCTACTACTCGATCCGGGAGAAAATTGTAATTGACAGTCATGTTGATTTTCACCATTCCGCCGTTAGCCGGAGCATCGATGGACCAGTCTGCGTGCTCCTTTTCGTTGTAATCTCCCGGATTGTTGCTTAGGACAAGCTGCTGCTGGGAGATGGGGAATTGTTTGACCGACTTGAAAGGACTCATAAAGTGCCACCCTTGGGAGAGTGTCTGGTCCTCCACGCCATTGGCGCTATAAACAACGCCCACATTGCCAACGGAGACACGTTCAAGGCACAGGATCATAAATATCGCACAGATAATAGCGCAGATTACAGCGCCCACAACCGCAAATACTTTCTTCATGTTTTCCTCCTATTTTCTGAAAATGAAAAACCAAAAGAATAAAAAGAATATTGATGCCACTACAATAAATGTTGAAATAATTGGTAACATATCATCCTCCTAGTTGCCCTCTCCCGTGTGCCACCACGGGCGGGGGCATCCTTATACCATCCCACGGCTCTGTACGATTGCCTTAGCCACAAGATCTGTTTCATAGCCTCGCTTTCTTGCTCCAAGGCGGACGGCTGGAACATCGTGTTCTTGGGCCCATCGGTCCCCGCTGGATGGCTTTGGATAATATCCCATCTCCCGTGCCACGTCTACAGGGGACATGATCCCGCCGTGTCTCTCATACAGCAGCCGACGCTTTTCAGCTATCTCTTTGCCCAGCGCACTTTCTGTTCGCTGGGTCTCTCTTCTTTGCATGGCTCCTCCTTTCTCGTGCCTCGCCCCGTCAGGGGCGGATTATTTTTCCATTTTTATGGAATAGTCCGGTTTATTGTGCTTCTGCGCTGGTATCCTATCATCACCCCGTTTTGAAGCACACCATTGTAACTTTCTTCCTTTTTTGATAGAATGACCTCGAACGGAGGCGAAAGATATGATTACTGAGGATCAATATGCCCTTCTCTTCTCAATAAAAGATGAGCCCATTGAACTTTCATACCCTCTCCCGAAAGAATGGGAACAAGTAAAACAATACTTATATGTGGTCAAAACGTTTGATATGATGTGTACTACAGGGACAAAAGCAATCCCATGGATATGGGCAATCAACGTTCATGGGCTTGACGAACTCGCTTTATATGAGAAGTCCTGCGAGAAACGTTCCAAAAAGCGCTCCCAGAAAAGAGCCGATAAACACAAGAAAATATCTCAGACCGCGGCTCGTATCATCGAGGGCGTTGTCATTGCCTTTATCGCTGCTGTAGTCTCCAAAATCTTTGGATTTCTTTAAGATCATTGGTATCACCCTATCCCTTATTCATCGTCCCGTTTTATCGGACTTCTACTCTGGTATCCTGATTGCAATCCTGAATGTCCAAAATCTCGCAGATGGCCTGGACAATCTTAGGCGTGGAGAGCTGACCTGTTTTAATCTTGTACATATAAGAATCGTCAAAGTACAGGCCGGTCTTGTTTCGGACTTCCTCAATCAACCAGGTCTGTGGTTTGCTCAGGTCAATCAACCGCTTGCTGATGTCCTTTCCAAATTCACTAAGTTTTGCCAAATTATCTTCCTCCTCTCTTTACGCGCATTACTACTTATGGTAATCTTGTGCTGAGGTGAAACTATGATTTCTTCTAACCAAGATTACAGAAACGCCATGAAAGAAATGATCCGTAAGGTACAAAGCGGATATGAGCCATCATTTAACGCAAGTGATGAAGAGCTTGAACTATTATCCGACTGCATTAAAGAGGGATATATTCGCGGACGAACGACATATATTGATGGAAATGGACATGAGCAGGAACTTCGTACACTTGATGGGAAAATGCACCCTGAAATCATCAACCATGTTATCCCGCCAAAAGGATTGGCTTTTTTATCGGAGCAGGATAAACGCAACGAACCAGATGAAATTCATGCAGCCAAAACTAAGAGCGACATTGAGCACCAAAGCCTCAAGTGGTCGAAAATCAACACGATCAGTTCTATCGTCATCGGCCTCTTGGCGATTGTTGCCACAGTTCTTGTTGCCAAGTTTTTTTAAGAATCTGATATTCAAAAAAAATAACGTGCCAACATTTGCTGCATAGCAAAAAATCAATATGAACTCTTTAACTTCGTTCCAGCTAATTTCGACTTCACCCCCTCTCCACAACTTTTAGTAATTAACTGCTCTACCCTCCCTATATCGTGTTGTTGACATTTACGGAAAAGTGTAATATACTCTAGGTGTCAAGAAGAGGATATTTATAGATTTCCGTATGACCATGCTTAAATATTACCACGGATTTCGGTAATAGCCAAGATGGTTTGGTACGGAACTCTATATTTGTCACTATGCACAAATATGGAGGGCCTTATATGTCGGATTTATATAATCGTATTATATCTCTGTGCAAAGAAAAGAATGTGTCAGGGTACAGGATGTGTAAGGATATTGGGATACAACCAAGTATTTTGACAGATTTGAAAATGGGTAGGCAAAATGGACTTTCAGCCAAAAACGCTGATAAGATGGCCGCCTATTTTGCTGTTTCTGTTGGGTACCTTTTAGGAACTGACACAAAAAAAGCGCCCACCCAGGAGGGTGAGCGCGCTGTCAGCGACGATGATATTAAATTTGCCCTGTTTGGGGGCGACGGTGAAATCACCGACGCCATGTATGATGAAGTAAAACGCTTCGCCCAGATGGTCAAACTCCGGGAGGAGGCGGAAAAGGAGAAGAAATAATGGAGACTGCCAAACTGTTTCAAGAGGCGCAGGATTCAGACATTCCCATTATGTATCTCAGCATCCCGGAGAATGGCTCCATGTGTGTACAGACGGACAGGCGGTGTTATATCGGAATGGACTACGGCGTGTTGGAAGATGAGGCCAGCAAACGTGTCCATTTGGCCCATGAGCTTGGGCATTGTAAAACCGGGGCGTTTTATAACCGGTGGGCGGCCCATGATGTCCGGCAGAAGCACGAGCACAGGGCAGACAAGTGGGCAATCGAGGAAATGATACCAGTTGTTGACCTCGATGAAGCCGTTGCGGAGGGACACACGGAGTTTTGGGACTTAGCAGAGTATTTCGGTGTGACCGAGGACTTCGTGAAGAAGGCCGTCTGCTGGTACACCTATGGGAATTTGGCGACCGAACTATATTTCTAGAGACCCCGCCGCCAGAGGGCGGAAAAGATAGAGAGGAGAATGAAAAATGGTATGTCCGAAATGCGGGAGTGAAAATGTTAACGTCCAGATGGTTTCCGAGACGAACCTGAAAACGAAACACAGAAGTATTCTTTGGTGGGTTTTTGTTGGGTGGTACTGGCTTCCAATTAAGTGGCTTATTTTTACCGTCCCAGCCATCATTGTAAAACTATTTCGTCCAAAGAGATATAAAACAACAACTACACATAAAAGTATGTGCGTGTGTCAATCTTGCGGTTATCATTGGGAGTCTTAGCTTTGAGTCTTATCAATATGAACCATCTCACCCCCGAAAATATCACCTCATGGACCGTAGAGAGAATCAAGTCCCTGGACGATGACTCGTTCTGTGCTGAAGCTCGTGCGTTTCTGATGTACGCCAAATCCCGCAAGGGGGAACTGTCAGAGGAGGAGCTGCGGCATATCATCCAGCAGACTGAGCAGATCAACGCAGAGCTGGACAGGAGAGAGAAGAGGAAGAAGGGGTTCTTTAGGCTTTGGGGGAAATAAAAGCCCCGCCCGAGTGGGCGAGGATGAGAAACTAGAAAGGATAATTGTATGGGAGATAAAAAGACAGCAATCAAGTTGTTTGAAAGTAAGGAAATCAGAACAGCTTGGGATTCTGAAAAAGAGGAATGGTATTTTTCAATCCAAGATGTTGTAGAGGCGTTAACCGATAGTGCAGATGTAAAACAGTATATTAAAAAGATGAAATCCAGAGACCCAGAATTAAATTTGAACTGGGGTACAATTTGTACCCTGGTTACAATGACGGCTGCTGATGGAAAATCTAGACGTGTACAAGCAACCGACACAAAAGGAATGTTGAGAATTATCCAGTCTATATCATCTCCTAAAGCAGAGCCTTTCAAACAATGGCTTGCCATGGTAGGTAGCCAGCGTTTAGACGAAACAGCTGATCCTGAATTGGCAATTCAAAGGGCCCTTTATAATTACAAGAAAAAAGGGTATTCCGACAAATGGATCACACAACGGCTTAAATCTATTGAATTTCGCAAAGAGCTTACCGATGAGTGGGACCGGGCCGGGATTAAAGACTTAGAGTATGCAATTCTCACCAACGAATTAACAAAAGCATGGGCTGGAATGACTACAGGGGAATATAAAGCATACAAGGGACTGAAAAAGGAAAGCCTCCGGGACAATATGACAAATACTGAATTAGTCCTTAATATGCTTGCGGAAGTATCCACAACCGAAATTTCAAGAGCTACCAACCCACAAGGACTCGAGCCAAGCAAAAAGGTTGCACAACAAGGTGGTGCCATCGCCAAAAACGCCCGGCAAGAACTAGAGGAGAAAACAGGGAAATCTGCAATTTCCAAGCATACAGCAAAAGACATAAAGGAACTTGATAAATAAAAATCCCCACCCGGCGCTACCAACACCGGGCAGGGAAGGGGGGCAGAAGCTATGGTCGGCAATCTGCCCTTCTATTTTATCAGAATAGGAGGCGTTGTCAATGGGCGAATATATCAGAAAGACCGCCCGGTACAATGGAAAGAAGTACGAGGCAACAGGGAAAACAGAGCTTGAAGCCATGACTAAGCTGGCGGAAAAGCTGGCAGCAGCCAAACGTGGGGAGGAAGCCATTGGCGGTTCGATGACTGTGACTGCATGGTATAAGCAGTGGAAAGCGACCTATAAGGACCCGAAGGGGCTGACCAAGAAATCCCTTGGTATGTACGATGAAAAGTTCAACGGATATATCAAGCCTGCCATCGGCTCCATGAAGCTCAAGGATGTGAAGGACGTACACCTCCAGCGTATTTTAAATGGGCAAGCGGGGAGATCCGCATCCCATGTAAAGAAGCTGCGAATGGTCATGCAGGAAATGTTTAAGAGGGCCAGACAGTCACGCCTTATTCCATACGATCCAGCTGAGCTCCTAGAGCTGCCCCATGTTCAGACGCACCAGCGGCGCTCTATAACGGACGAAGAGCGAGCAGCTATTCTTGCTGTAGCTGAGCATCACCGAGCTGGACTGTGGGTTCTTACCCTACTCTATACCGGAATGCGTCCTGGGGAGACGGCAGCCCTTACTTGGGCTGATGTGGATTTTGCAAATAATGAGATCCATGTCCACGCGGCAAAAGAAAGCGGCTCTCAGGCTATCAAAGGTCCAAAGACGGATTCCGGCGTCCGGGACATACCGATCCATTCAGACCTTCTTTGGAGGCTTCAGAACGCCAAGAAAAATTCCTTCGCTCCTGTATTCCCAACCGGGGCTGGGAACTTTCAGAATGAGAACAGCCTGCGCCGCCTTTGGACTGGCTTCAAAAGAGAATTAGACTTATACTTAGGCGCAAAGACCGAGCGGAATCGAATCGTAGAATCTGTGGTAGCTCCAGATCTCACCCCATATTGTCTGCGTCACACTTTTTGCACCGATTTGCAAAAAGCTGGTGTCCCTCTCAATGTGGCAAAAGAGCTCATGGGACACTCTGACATTCAGATGACCGCCAATATTTACACCCACAGAGACAGCTCAACACTCCATAATGGTATCGCCTTATTGGATGGGACTAGATCAATAGGCGGTGGAAATGGTGGTGGAAATAGAGAAATGTCATAAAGAAATCTCTTAGAGCCACAAGGGTTATATGGTTTTATGATATACTGCTTCCGGTTCTGAATGTTGGGGGTTCGAGTCCCTTCGGCCGTACCAACGGTGAGTCCTTTCAAGGACTCACCGTTTTTGTTTAACACAAAAACTTTTAATGGAATAATAAGAACATTTGGTTGGGGTGTCATACGATGGAAACAAAAGATTGGATTTTAATGGTCGTCCCTATTATATCAAATGGTATTCTAGTATTTATTATCCAATCTATTTTTCAGTCTAGATTAAAACATAACGAACACAAGGACGAAGTAAAACGAAAGATTAATTCTGAGTTGTTCTCTTTGCTGCTGGAATCGAAAAACAATTTTAGGGCTTTATGACATTGTTTGACAGATCATCCAGAAAGCACTGAATTATTTAATCAAAATCTTGGAAAGTTTAATTTTGGTATAAGAAAATTATTGGATTACTATAATGACTATAGTTTCTATCTGAGTAACTATTCTTCTATTATACAGCGATTAGAGTCCACTTACAATGAATATATAGCATTTGGCCGCAGTCATCTTACACTCAACAACGAAAGCAGGCAACAGCTCCAAGATTACATTAATACACTTTTTAAACTGATTTGTAACGCTTCAGAACGTTATATCAAAGAAATCTAACTGGTATCTACCTTTTAAGAGACATAGTCGTTCCTGTTGCTTGAAAACCATTGATATTACTAGGTTTTTCAAGAAATTCTGTATTGCCACTCCGACCACGCCGGAGCAAAGTCCGCTTTGCTCCGGCGTCTTTTTATGCCTGAGGCAAAAAAGACACCATTCATCCGCGCTCTTTCTCCTCTGTTCTAAACCAGACTCACTCCGCTGGGCTCCGGTTCGGGGCCGCCGCTTCGTAGCGGTATTGCTTACGACGAGCTTTTTCATTTCATTGTAAAGCTCCTCGTGCGCTCATTCTGTTTTCGGAATCACGACCACCACGCTGGTCCATGATTCAGAACCATCCCGGACGGCTTTTGTCCCAAGTTTGGCTCACTTTGGTCCCGCTATTTTTCCAGAGCCCGCCGCAGGCGATCCATGCCTGCGGCGGGGTTTTTTTTTTTTCGGTGCCTGCCTCCTTTTCCCACTCCCTCCCGCAGAAGCGTGAAATCTTGACTGCACAGCTTTGATCCGTTCTCTTCTGGTTTTTTTGAAATTATTATGACATTTTCAACTCAAGATTACCCTTTTGATTATCAAGGGGTCTCAGAACGGGGCCGTTAAAAAGCATTCTGTGATTTTCTATTATAAACTTCAAAATATTACTTTGATTTTTTAAAAATCGTCATTACTTGGCCAATATTGCATCAAAATATCAAACAATTGTCATTCATTTTTAGTCGTCAAAATGTAAAATTGCACAAACTTTAGATGAAATATTTGTTTCAAAATTGAATTGACTATTTCTTATTTTTAAATTAAACTGTTCTCAATGAAATAATTATTTCAATTCGACCGATCTCAGGAGAAAGGAGAATACCCCTCCCATACAGGAGGGATCGGTGAACGGATCTCTTTGCCGGACAGAAGTTTCCGCCTCACCAAAGCAGCCAGAAACAGAAAGGAAGAACTGACATGACATTAACAGACGTATTGGTTGACTTCGCACAACTCAGCGTACTCATGATCGTTGCTGCCTGGTTGAGAAGAAAAATTTATGCTCTGCAACGCTTTTATATTCCCGCCGCCCTGCTGGCGGGCATCCTTGCGATCCTGTGCGGCCCCCAAGTCCTTGGCCAGGTCTCTCCCATCCACATGGAATTTACCACGCTGGGGCAGTGGTCGGGCGTCCTGTCCGCCATCGTGTTCAGCTGTTCTTTCCTCGGCCTGAAGCTGAACAAAGTGGGGGCCGGCGCCATGCAGACCTATTTTCTGGGCGGCACCATCCATCAACTCCAGATTGTTGTGGGCCTGACACTGACCTTCCTGCTGGGCTTGTTCATCCAGGACCTGCCTTTGGGCTTTGGTCTGTTACCTGTCATGGGCTATTATGGTGGCCACAGCATGGCCATCGCCGTTGGCACCACCTTCGTGGAAAATGGCTATATGGAAAGCGGCATTGAGCTGGGCACCACTTTCGCTACCGTCGGCCTGTTGTGCGGCGTGATCTGGGGTATGATCATCATCAACCGCGCGGCAAAAAACGGCAAGACCAGCATCAAGATGAAGATTGAGGACCTGCCCAAGGATATGCTCACTGGCTACTATGAGCCCGGACACCGCCCCTCTCTGGGCAACAGCGTCACCTCCTCCGCCACTTTAGACCCTCTGGGTGCCCAGTTAATGATGGTCGGCCTGATCATCATGGGGGGCTATCTGCTGCGCACCGGCCTGATGGCCATCAACCCCTTCTTCTCCAATCTGCCCCTGTTTGCCTGCTGTCTGATCTTCAGCGCTGTCTTCTGCATCTGTACGCAGAAGAGCGCCAAGATCAACGACATGATCGACCGCCCCACCGTAGTACGCATTTCCGGGACTGCGCTGGAGTACCTGATCGTCTCCGCTCTGGCTACCACAAACCTGGGCGTATTTGTCACCTACGCCGTCCCCCTGATCGTGGTCTGCATAGGAGTCTCCATCGTCACCTACTGGGCCTGCTTTATCCTGGGCAAGCGGGTCTTGCCCAAGAACGGCCAGTTTGAGACCGGCATCGGCCTGTTCGGCCAGTGCTGCGGCGTTCTGGCCACTGGCCTGCTGCTCCTGAAGATCGTGGACCCCGACTACAAAACCAACGCAGCCACCAACATCACCTCTTCCTCCACTCTGGGCTACACCTATCAGCTTCAGTACACCCTGATCTTTGCCACCCTCATCATGACCAGCCCGCTGTTTACTTACATCTGGAGCTGGCTGCTGCTGGCTGTGCTGCTGGGCTGCGGGCTCTTCTTCGGACGCCGCATCCACGCTAGAGGGGAATGAGCGCTCCTCCCTGTCCGGTGCTCCGCCGGAGCTACGGGCAGGACTCCTTTCACGGATCACATCCCAAATGCGATGAAACACAAATATATCAATAGGAGGACTGCAATCATGAAAAACACCAAATGGATGAAAGAAATGACTTCCGCCGAACTGGCTGAGGCAATCAAGAATGGCACCGACACGGTCATCATCCCCGGCGGTGCCTATGAGGTCTACGGGCCCCAGCTCCCACTGGGCTCCGACACCATCGTGTCCCTTGCTGTCTGCGAGCGGGTGGCCGCCAAGACCAACGCCATTATCGGCCCTTGCTTCGAGGTGGGCGAGTCCGCCTCCCTCTATCAGTTCCCCGGCACCATCAAGATCATGCCTGATACCTACTATAGAGTAATGGAGGACATCATCGACTCCCTGGCCCACTGGGGCTTCAAGAACTTCATGTTCATCAATATGCACGCGGGTAATGTTCCTATCATCTCCCAGCTGGCCCGGGAGAAGCAGCGCCAGTACGGCATCAAGTGCAATCAGGTGGACTGGTGGCGCTTTATCCAGCCCAACTCCACGGACATCTGCGAGAATAAGGGCTGGCGTGCCCACGGCCATGCCAGTGAGAGCGGCACCAGCGTGATGCTCCACCTACACCCTGAGTATGTGGAGATGGACAAGCTGTACAATGTGGAGCAGGACCCCTCCCTGTACAAGTGGCCTGACTTTATCACCTACCCTGAATTTGCTGAGCGCACTCCCAACGGCACTCTGGGCGATGCCACCTTGGCCAGCGCTGAGAAAGGCGAGAAGATCGTGGAGCGCTGTGTGGACCGCATCGTGGCCTTTATGAAGGAGCAGTTCGGCTGCTGAAGAGCTGGCCCCCATTCGGTTCCCTGTCCCCTGAAAGCGCCGGCGGGACCGCTGGCGCTTTCAGGACGGGGCCCTGTCAGGAAGTGGCATATTGAGATCGAATACAAATCTGATCGTCCGGGGGACGGCTTACAGCATCCTGTCAGCCGTCATCTTCGGCTTCAACCCCCTGCTGGCGCGTCTGGTGTACGCTGGCGGCGGAAACGCAGCGGTGCTTGCCCTTTACCGCATGGTGATCGGGAGCATGCTGGGCCTGATCCTGCACAGGATCTTTGAGAAAGACTCGGTTTCGGTAAAGGGCAGAACTCTGCTCCAGCTAGCCCTCTGCGCCGCCGGCTATGCAGTCACCCCCATCCTGCTATTTTCCTCCTACAACTATTTAGACTCCGGCATGGCCACCACCATCCACTTTGTCTATCCGGTTCTGGTCATCCTGGGGTGCGTGATTTTTTATCGGGAGGCCATCTCCAGGCTGAAAGTGGTCTGCGTGGTCCTGTGCACTGCGGGAATCCTGCTACTCTATACGCCAGGCGGGGGTGTGAGCCTGCTGGGTATCGCCCTCTCCTTTCTCTCCGGCGTCACCTACGCCTTTTACGCAGTCTATCTGTCGAAGAGCGGCCTGCAAAAGATGGGGGCCTTTCAGCTCATGTTCTGGCTGAACCTGCTCGCCACGGCCTACATAGGCCTCTTCACCGCAGTCAGCGGCACATTTACCATCGATATCCAGCCCTCCGGCTGGGCGGTGGTGGCACTCTTTGGCATACTCTCAGGTATGGCCGTTCTGCTGTTCCAATTAGGGGCAAAATATATCGGCGCACAAAAAACTTCTCTGTTTTCTACTTTTGAACCATTGACCAGCGTCTTGATTGGCATTACAGTATATAAAGAGGCAATGACCCCGCGTGTCGTATGCGGATTGGTCTCCATCCTGGTCGCGGTCGTCCTGCTGGCGGCCGTCAAGGAGAAACAGAACGCCTCAATCTGCGAATAGTTCGGAAGTAGGGATCTGCAATGTCAAGCCTGGTCACAAAAATCGGAAAACAGGTCAACCAGATGACCAAGTCCCAGAAGAAGGTAGCCAACTATCTGCTGTTCAACATGGACAAGCTACTCTTCTTCACTGCAGACGAGCTGGCCAAGGCTGCCAACGTGAGCACGGCGACAGTGGTACGCTTCGCCCGGGAGCTTGACTTTGAGGGGTACACCGATATGCAGAAGGCGGCACGGCTCCGCTTCCACGACCGGGAAGAGGAGCCGGAGGACCTGCCCCAGTCCAGCCCGGAAGAGGACAGTTCCGAGTATCTGCTGGAGAAGTCCTTCCGCCAAGACATTCAAAACCTGAAACGGACGTTCCAGGACCTGTCCCGGGAGGACCTGGAACGGGCCTGCACCCTACTGAAGACCTCCAGGCGGGTCTATCTCGTGGGCATGCGCATTTCCCGCTCCATGGCCACATATGCCTATATCAACTGGGGGATGCTGCGGAAGGGCGTCCATCTGATTCACAATGAGGGCCTGGATTACGCTGAGGAGCTGATCGAGATCAACTCAGAGGACCTGATTGTGGCCTTTTGGGCGCCGCGGTACAACCGGGCCACCTATCAGATGCTCTCCCATGCGAAAAGGCAGAAGGCCAGCGTGCTGCTCATCACCAACCGGGAGTTCAATTTGACCATGGAGGAGGGCGATTTCGACGTCATTCTCCGCTGCTGTATGGAAAATTCCTCCTATCAGAGCTCTTTTGTAGCTCCTGTTACCCTGGTGAACTATCTGACGCGGCAGCTGGAGCTGGAGTTCTCCAAAGACATCGCCGCGCGGCTGGCCAACTGGGATTCCCTGCTGGGCGATGACTTCTTTATGATCTGATCCGGACGCCGCCGGAGCGTGGAGCGGCCGTCCCAGTCCAACGTCCTCCACGCACGAAAGAAAGGTGAACGATGATGAAAGTAAAACGCGAGAGCACATTCGTTCTAGCTCAGATGGCCTCCGACGGATACCCCGATCACAACCTGGAAGAGGCCCGAAAGGCGATGGCAGAAGCACAAAAATATGAGCCGGATATGGTGATCTTCCCGGAGTTGTTTATGAGCGAGTTTCCCCTGGGCACCCCTGTCGAGGTCTGCCACAGCACCGCCCAACGCCTGGACGGCCCCTTTGTCACGGAGATGCGCGCCTTGGCCAAGCAGTACGGGACATGGGTGGTCTTCGGCATGAACGAAATCGTGGACGATCCGGACGATGACCGCAACTATAACACCAGTGTGGTGGTGAACAGTGAGGGCGAGATCGTCACTCACTACCACAAGACCCACCTATATGACGCCTTCGGCAGCAAGGAGTCCGACAAGATCAAGCCCGGCGACCAGCTCTTTGAGCCCATCGACACCCCCTTCGGGCGCATCGGCCTGTTCGTCTGCTACGAGGTGCGCTTCCCCGAGGTAGCTCGGGACCAGCGAGCCAAGGGCGCGGATATCATTATCATGCCCACCGCCTGGGTCTGCGGCAAGATGAAGAGCCTCCATTTCCGCTCCCTAATTACCGCCCGAGCCATCGAGAACACCGTCTATATGCTGGCCTGTGACCAGGCCAACGACAAGTCCATCGGTGAGAGCGTGGTGGTCGATCCCATGGGCGTGCCAGGGGCCTCCGCCGGTGGAGAAAAGCAGCTACTGGTCGCCCGCGTCAGTCTGGATCGGGTGGACGCCGTCCG
>ERZ780144.724-NODE-724-length-43483-cov-6.596412_pt1 | contig 43483 bp, 52 predicted proteins | sample MGYA00511380_ERZ780144 | MGnify/ENA primary metagenome ERZ780144 (study PRJEB29588, sample SAMEA1965858) | human gut metagenome | biome: human gut; feature: human-associated habitat; material: faeces | place: Denmark | collected 2008/2010 ... | reverse complement strand
GGCTGTAATGGTTTCGACGGGGAGAGAGAGGCGTGAGCAGCGGGCCGTGGCGGTGACCCACGATAAAAGCGCCAACTTAAATTAACTGACAACAATTATCCTGTTGCCGTAGCTGCCTAATTAGGCTCTACCGTTCTGCCCGCGTTAGTACCGCGCGGGGTCAGGGCGTCGATTAGGTACTGAACGTGAACGGGCTTAAGCTTTGCGGTCCGGCATGAATTTATGAAGCTACCGCGGTGTAGTGCGTGTGTGTTCGCCCGCACCAAGGGAAATTCAATAAGCACGCTGCGCCCGGAGATACTCTAACCGATTTCTTTTCGGACACGGGTTCGACTCCCGTCAGCTCCACCATTCGGGCCGTACTCGAACACGTGAGTGCGGGCCCTTTTCTCGGATATTGTAAAATATCAGCGCCTCATCGTTGCGGAGCTCGACTCGGGCGATGAACGTGTCAACTAACCGAGCGCGGAAGTCGTCATCCGTGACGTCTCCGACGCGGAAGGAGCGCAGCCAGGCCTCGACCACCTCATGGGTGAGTCGGGGCCTTTTTATTTCTGCCCGCTGGATCTCCAGCACCAGCTGCTCCTCCTCTTCCTCCAGGGCAGCCAAACGAGAGACCAGGCCACGGGCCCCGCCTTCTTCTATCGCGTCCAGCAAGTTCCGCTGGCGCTTTTTATTTGAGTCAAGACGCCGACGCAATCCCACCACGGGATCGTCGGCGTTTTCCTGTTCCTGGACTTCCAGGATCCGGACGGTCAGCTTCTCGATCATCTCATCGGTCAGCATATCGTTCACCGTGGCCAGGATGATCGCATCCTCCAGGTGGTCCTTCGGGAACGGCTTCAGCTCGCAGGCCTTCCCGCGCTTTTTGTCTCCGCACTTGTAATATCGGTACACTTTCCCCAGCTTCCCGGTGCCGGCCTCTGCGCTGATCATCGAGCCGCAGTACCCGCAGAACATTTTACAGCTCAGCAAATAGTTCACCTTCGCCCTCCCTGCCGCATTGTTGCGGCTCGTCTTAAAGTGCCGGGCAGCTTCCAGGAAGGTCGCCTGGTCGATGATCGGCTCCACGTTCAGCTTCACGTCCTGGATGTAAAACTCGCCCAGGTACTTCTCATTCCGCAGCATACGATAGACGACCGCATTGGAGACCGGCTTCCCGCGCCGGCCCATGACCCCACGGTCGGCAAACAGCTGGACGATGTCCCGGATCTGGCCGCCGGCGATGTGAAGCTTGAACGCCTCCCGAACGACTGCCGCCTCGCGCTCATCCACGACGATGTGACGCTCGGCGTCTACTTTGTAACCTATCGGCAGAGACTGGCCGCAATACTGGCCCTTCTTCGCCGTTTCTCTCATGCCTCTGATGACCTTCTGCCGCAGGTCGGCGGAGTAATACTCGGCCAGGCCCTCCAGCACGCTCTCCAGGATGATCCCCTCCGGGCCGTCCGGAACGCTCTCCCGGGCATACATCAGCTTGACACCTGCCCGCTTCAAGGTCATTTTTCCCATAGCAATGTCCTGGCGATCCCGGCCGAAGCGGTCGATCTTCCACACCAGGACGCAGTCGAAGCGCCCCTTCTCTGCGTCGCGCAGCATCCGCTGGAACTCGTCGCGGCCGACGACGCTCTTGCCTGAGACCTTCCGGTCTGCATATATCTCTATTATGTCAATGCCGTGCTCCTCAGCATACTGCTGGCAGTCGGCAACCTGGCCCTCGATGGACTGCTCCGTCTGGTGCGGGCCCGGTGAATATCTCGCATAAATGACGCCGCGCATGGCACCGTCCTCCCTTCCTGGGGTCCCCCCGTTAAATGTGCAGGATCGCTCTGATCGCCGCCTGGGTCTCAGCTCCGGCGTGCCGGTATGCTTCGATCAGGTCGATCTCGGCCAGAGTTACGGCCAAGAACTTATTGGCAGCAGGATCCGTTTCATCGCCTGCCGGCTTCTCTATTTTATCAGTAAATCCCAGCAGGTAGTTCATGTCGACGTGGAAGATCTCGGCCAGGGCTTCGATCATCTCGAAGCTCGGCTTGCGCTTTCCGTTCTCATACTGGGAAATGGTCATTTTATTCAATCCAACGCGGTCGGCCACGTCCTGCTGAGACCAGCCACGCTCTAATCTTAAAGATTTTACAATCTGAGAAAACTCCATAATTCTGTCCCCCTGAAAAAATGTTTATTTTCCTCTTGACAATTATAAACCAAGAGTTTATTATAGTCAATGTAAACTAATAGTTTACTTCAAAGAGAACACCGGTAAACAACACCGACAGGAGGGCACACAATGAACACCTACAAGATTATTTTTACCCGCGAGAACGGGACCCAGGGCACCGACCACTTCACCGCCGTCAACGAGCGCCAGGCCCGCAAAGACTTCGGCGAGTGCTACCGTCACGGAACGGCCACCATCATCAGCATCGAGCTGGCCAGCACCAACGCCCCGGCCACCAAGCAGCAGGAGCGCGACACCCTGGAGAAGATCCGGAAGATGGTCGAGCAGCTGGGCCCGGACTCCTACCTGGCCACCGCCTTCGAGGGCTGCTTCGACCTGGCCGCTGAGAACATCGACAACGACTGGGCCTGCTCCATGGCCGACCGCGCTCGCCGCGCTGAGAAGCGTGCCGCAGAGCTGGAGGACAAGCTGGCCGAGTCCGTGAAGGACTACGAGGCCGCCCATGCGGTCGCCGAGGAGAAGGACGCCGAGATCGCAAAGCTGAAGGCTCGCATCCAGGAGCCGCTGGAAGATAGCAAGTACGGCTACGAGTCCATCGGCGAGCTGGCCAGCCGTGCCGGAGAGGCTCAGCGTCGCGCTGAGACCGCCGAGGCCGAGGTCATCCAACTGAAGGCTAAGCTCTACGACCTGCTGGTCGCTGGCAAGTAAAGGAGGGCACCATGAGCAAGATCGCTACCATCACCCGGATCACCAGCAGAGTGTTGGACAAGTACCGCAACTCGATCCCGCGCAAGGCGTTCATCGACGCCATGGAGCAGGTGGCCGCTGAGGCCATCACCTCCGGAGAGAAGCAGCTGGGGGCTCCGGCCCCCGGAATCGAGATCCTGAAGCGCCCAGACGCCACTGCCGGCGAGCTCGCCGATCTGATCTCAGGCGCCTGTCCTCCGTTTCCCAACGGCTTCAGCGAGGTGCACTGCGACGAGCAGAGCTGCCGCGCCTGCTGGCTGGCCTGGCTCACTACGGGCAAGTCACCCAGCTGCAAGGAGGTGGCGGACTGATGGCTGCATATATGAGAAAGACGGGGATCCTCCCCGTCTGCACCAATAACGAGGCTCGGGCCTACTTCGTCGGCAAGGGCCTCACCTATGCCGACGTGACCGAGGGCGACATCCTCACACTGGTCATGCTGCTGAACAAGCACATCAAGAAGGCCAACGCAGACTGCGAGACCTCGATGGGCTCCATGTACCTGAGCCGCCGGATCGACCTCAAACGGAAGACCAACGGCGCCCTGATCAGCTGCTTCCTCTACGTCAACAGCCACTACTTCGAGCGCCGGGAGTGCATCAGCTTCAACGCTGACGGCTGGATCGGCTTCGCCGGCTGGGCTGACCAGGGCAACACCAACCCCATTTTACGAGCATTTATCGAGTGGTGCGACGCGCTCGCTGCCACCAAAGAAAAGGAGGACGCACAACTATGACCCGCTTCAAGTATTATTCCAATTATCTCGCCTGCCTGCTGGGCACTCTGATCGCCTTCGAGTTCTGCTGGATCGGCGCTAAGTATGTCATCGAGGGCGAAGTGATCCACACCTACCTCGACCACTTCATCGCCGTGTGCGGCTCGTTCTACCTCACCCGTGACACCATGAAGCTCTGGCTGAAGCTCCAGACCAAGAGCCAGAAGGTGCAGCACTAAGGAGGCCACCATGAGGAAGGACATCCCGCTGCACCAGTACCCGAAGGACGTGCAGATCGCGGCCCACATGATCGGCCTGAACTACAAGCGCCCCTACATCCGGCACGACCGGCGATACTACAAGCCATACCGCGACTACTTCTACTCGGCGCTGTCCGGCCCCGACTATGAGACGCTGCGGAAGATGGAGAAGAAGGGCTACGTCGTGAGCGGCAAGCCCGGCGAGAAGGGCATCTATTTCTGGATGACCCGCGAGGGCCTGGACTGGCTGGGCGAAAAGCTCCGGATCCAGATCCACGACCCCAGAGACTAAACCAAGGAAGGAGGCAAAACATGGCCACAGTAAAGACTATTGACGCCCAGACCATCGGGGAAAGACTTCGCGCTCTGCGCGGATCTCGCACCCAGAAGGAAGTCGGCGACGCCATCGGCGTGACTGCCATGGCGATCTCTTTCTACGAGCGCGGCGAGCGAGTGCCGGCCGATGACATCAAGGTGGCGCTGGCCCGTTATTTCAACAGCACCGTGGAAGCTATTTTTTTTACATTCTAAGTAAACTTTAAGCTTACTTTTTCAAAGGAGGACACACATGGGAAGAAAGAACAGACAGCGCAAGCCGGAGCCCTTCAAGTGCTGCGAGACCTGCGCCAATATGCAACCGATAGGAGAAGGCGACCACATTTGTGACGCCTGCTGCAGCCACGATGGCAGCCCGACCGCTCTCGTCCTGGAGAGCTACATCCCGGCCGACGACTACTTCATCTGCGGAGGAAGCAGGTGGACGCCACAGTGAGGAGGGTGAGACCATGGAAGACATCGACCTGACAATGCTGGCCCGCTCGGCCTACCGGGCGATCCTGAGAAGCATCGAAACCCCAGAGGCCGAGGAGCCTGAGACCGTGAAGGAGGTGGTGCCTATGTCTGCACAAAAAGAATGAGCCCCGGAGCTAATGCCCCGGAGCCCAAGAGAACACAGTCCCATTATAGCACAAACAAGGAGGAAATAAAAGCATGAAGGTCACCGTCGAATTTGCAAATCTGGACGAGTTCAAGCAGTACATGGGCATCGAGTCCCCGAGCCTGCTCGCCCAGGCATCCAAGGAAACAGAGGGCGCTCCTGCTCCTGCACCCGCTGAGACCGTCCAGGAGCCCCAGGAAGCACCTGAGACCCCTGCCCCTAAGAAGAACACCAAGAAGACCGAAAAGGCCGCCCCTGCGGCAGCTGAGCCCGCTCCTGAGCCTGCTGACGACCCTGCACCCGATGAGAGTGCTCCGGCAGTGACTGAGGACTTCCGCATCACCGTCCGCAAGCAGCTCGCAGCCCTCAACAAGAAGTGCGGCTACAACCGCGCGGCGGAACTCATCAACGAGCAGACCGGCAAGGGCAAGCTCACCGAGGTCGCACTCGCTGACCTGCCGAAGCTCATGGAAGCAGCAAAGGAGGAAACCAATGCCGACTAAGCACGCCCGCTGCTCCGCATCGGCCGCATACCGCTGGATCAACTGCCCCGGATCCGTCGCCCTGTCTGATCAGTGTCCGGATCCCGGCTCCAGCAGCTACGCCGACGAGGGAACAGTCGCCCACAACCTGGCAGAGCTGAAGCTCCGCCACGCTCTGCACGAGATCACCGACGCCCAGTACAAGAAGCGCCTGGCCAAGATCCAGCAGGACGACTACTACAACGGCGAGATGGACGAGGCCACCGACTTCTATGTCGAGACCGTCCTGGAGGAGTTCGCCGCAGCCGGCGAAGGCGCCGAGCTGATGATCGAGCAGCGCCTCGATCTTTCCCAATGGATCCCGGAGGGCTTCGGCACTTCCGACGCCGTGATCATCGGCGGCAGCATGATCCAGGTCATCGACCTGAAGTACGGCAAAGGCATCAAGGTCGAGGCCAAGAACAACCCCCAGTTCCGCCTCTACGGCCTGGGCGCCGTCTCTCTGTTCGGCGATCTCTACGACTTCGACACCGTGAAGACCACCGTCGTGCAGCCCCGCCTCGATCACGTTGACAGCGAGGTCATCATCCTGAAGGAGCTGCTGCTCTGGGGCGAGGAGGAAGTCGCGCCCCGCGCCATCATGGCCATGGAGGGCTCCGACTACTTCGTGGCCGGCGACTGGTGCCGCTTCTGCCCGGCGAAGGCCCGCTGCCGCAAGCGTGCCGAGTTCAACCTGGATCTGGCCCGGATGGAGTTCCAGAAGCCCCCGCTGCTCTCCAACGAGGAGATCGGAGAAGTGCTGGCCAAGGCCGACCACCTGAAGAAGTGGGCCGAGGAGGTCAGCGAGTACGCTCTGGAGCAGGCCCTGGCCGGTGCGCACTTCGACGGCTGGAAGCTGGTCGAAGGCCGCAGCAACCGCAAGTACGCCGACGAGATCCAGGTGGCCGACAAGCTGAAGGCCGCCGGCTTCGACGAGGCGATGCTCTACCAGCGCAAGCTCTACGGCATCACCGAGATGGAGAAGCTCGTCGGCAAGAAGAAGCTGGCCGCCACCCTGGGCGACCTGCTGATCAAACCCGCAGGCAAGCCGGTCCTCGTGCCGGAGTCTGATAAACGCGAAGCCATCAACACAACCGAAGCGGCCAAGGCCGACTTCACCACCGGCGACGACGAGGTCGCGCCGTTCTAAATTAAGGAGGATTATAAAAATGTCTACTACCAAAGTTATCACCGGAAAAGTTCGTTTCAGCTATGTGAACATCTTCAAGAGCCGCGCCTTCCAGGCTGGCCAGGACGCCAAGTACAGCGTGTGCCTGCTGATCCCTAAAGAGGACAAGGCCACCATCAAGAAGATCAAGGCAGCCATCGACGCAGCTGTCCAGGACGGCATCAGCTCCAAGTGGGGCGGCAAGAAGCCTGCCAACCTGAAGCTGCCCCTGCGCGACGGCGACGCCGAGCGTGCCGACGAGGCTCCTGAGTACGAGGGTATGTACTTCCTCAACTGCAACAGCACCCAGAAGCCCGGCATCGTGGACAAGGATCTGAACGAGATCCTGGACCCCGACGAGGTCTACTCCGGCTGCTGGGGCCGCGCCTCCATCAACTTCTTCCCCTTCAACACCAACGGCAACAAGGGCATCGGCGTCGGCCTGAATAATATCCAGAAGCTGAAGGACGACGACCGCCTGGGCGCTGCCCGTGCTTCCGCCGAGTCCGACTTCGGCGGCGACGACTTCGAGGACGACGAGGACTTCTAAGGAGGACATACAGATGCACCGAGTTATGGGCGTGGATATAGAAACCTATAGCTCCGTGGATCTGACCGAGGCGGGCGTCTACGCCTACGTGGAGGCGCCTGACTTCGACATCCTGCTCATCTCGTACATCTTCGACGACTGGGGCGAGGACGACGTCAAGACCATCGACTGCTTCGATGCTGATCCTGACATGATGGCCGAGTTCTGCGAGGCCCTCCTCGATCCCCAGATCGTCAAGACCGCCTTCAACGCGAACTTCGAGCGCACCTGTCTGGCCAAGTGGCTCCAGAAGCCCATGCCGCCGGAGGAGTGGCGGTGCACAATGGTCAAGGCGCTGACGCTGGGCCTGCCGGGCAACCTGGCAGGCGCCGGCGAGGCGCTGGGCCTTCCTCCAGAGAAGCTAAAGGACCCCCAGGGCAAGGCCCTGATCCAGTTCTTCTCGAAGCCGTGCAAGCCGACCCGGACCAACGGCCAGAGGACGCGCAACCTCCCGCGGCATGACCCGGCCAAGTGGCAGCTCTACAAAGGCTACAACCGGCAGGACGTCGTGACCGAGCAGGAGATCCTACGGAAGCTATCTATCTACAAGACACCGGAGTCAGAGCAGGAGCTCTGGGCTCTGGACCAACACATGAACGACAACGGCGTGGCGCTCGACATCCCCATGGTCGAGAAGATCGTCGAATATGACACCCGGCGCCGGCAGGAGCTCCAGGAGGAAGCCCAGGAGCTCACAGGGCTGAAAAACCCGAACAGCCTGGCCCAGCTGAAGCGCTGGCTCGCAGAGCAGGGCGTGGAGATGACCAGCGTCACCAAGGACACCATCGCCGAAGCGCTGCGAGATCCGGAGCTCCCGGACGTCGTCCGGAGAGTGCTGGAGATCCGCACCGCCCTGGGCAAGACCAGCGTGGCCAAGTACAGCACGATGCTGGTGGCACACTGCCAGGATCACCGGCTGCGAGGCATCCTTCAGTTCTACGGCGCCAACCGCTCCGGACGCTGGGCGGGCCGCCTGGTGCAGACGCACAACCTGGCCAAGAACACGCTGCCGGATCTGGCTCTGGCCCGCGAGCTGGCGGCCGAGGGAGACTTCGAGACCATGGGCACCCTGTTCGGCGAGACGGCCTTCGTCTTCTCCGAGCTGATCCGGACGGCCTTCATCCCATCAGAGGGCTGCCGCTTCGTGGTTTCTGACTTCTCGGCCATCGAGGCCCGCGTGCTGGCGTGGATCGCCGGCGAGGAATGGACCCTGGAGGCTTTCCGGCAGGGCAAGGACATCTACTGCGAGACCGCCTCCATGATGTACCACGTGCCCGTGGAAAAGCACGGAGCCAACAGCCACCTCCGCCAGAAGGGCAAGGTCGCCGTGCTGGCCTGCGGCTACCAGGGCGGCGTCGGCGCCATGAAGCGTATGGACAAAGGCGGCACCATCCCGGAGGACGAGCTCCAGAGCGTCGTGGACCAGTGGCGGGGGGCCAACCCCAACGTGGTGAAGCTCTGGCGCAACTGCGAGCTGGCAGCCAGGACAGTCATCGAAGAACACCGCACCGTCCGGCTGAAGAACGGCATCGCCTTCGGCTACATCAACGGCAACCTGTTCATCAAGCTGCCCAGCGGCCGGAAGCTCTGCTACTGGAACACCCGCCTGAAGATGGACCCCAGGGACGGCCGCGAGCACATCGTCTACATGGGAGTCAATCAGGAAACCAAGCAATGGGGCGAGACTGAGACCTACGGCGGCAAGCTGGTCGAGAACATCACCCAAGCCATCGCCAGAGACTGCCTGGCCATATCCATGCAGAGGGTCGCAGCTCTGGGCTATAACATCGTGATGCACGTCCACGATGAGATGATCGTTGACGTGCCAATCGAAGACACCGACGCGCTGGAGCGGATCAACGCCTGCATGGGCGAGGCGATCCCCTGGGCGCCCGGTTTACCACTACGGGGCGACGGCTACGAGACCCCGTTCTACATGAAAGACTAAGGAGGACACACAAATGAAAATCACCCGCACCATGACCATCGAAACCAACGACATCCAGATCGGCGACCGCATCCAGGTCGGCCACTATACCGCCACCTGCCAGAAGCTGCCCGAGGAGGGCCTGGCTCTGTTCTTCCTGGATCAGTATCTGGACAAGGCCATGCAGATGAACAAAAAGAACACCAACGCGGGCGGCTACGACGCCAGCGATCTCCGCAAAGAGCTGAACAGCGGCAAGATCCTCGACGAGTTCGCGCCCCTGGAGCTGGTGCCCTTCGAGAACGGCGACCTGCTCCGCCTGCCCTTCTACGGCGAGATGTTCGGGCACGACGACTGGTACAACTCCGGCGCCGTGGAGCCTGACAACTGCGAGCAGTGGCCTCTGATGAAGGAACGCGCCAACCGCGTCGCCGAACGCAAGGGCGAGAGCTACGAGTGGGGATGGCTCCAGAACATCCGCCAGGGGTCCGCGACGGGTTTCTGCCTTGTCTACGACTCCGGCGCTGCTAACCCCTGCGGCGCCTCGAACTCCCTCGGCGTCCGCCCGGCTTTCCTGATCAAATTATCATAAATCCCGGGGGCCTCGTGCCCCCGCCATAGACTATCTACAAAGCAAGGAGGACAACGATGGAGCCTATCACTATACGCTGGGAGACCGGCTACATGACCATCAACCCGGACGCCTTTTTCCCAACAAGTGCAGCCAGGATCCGGAAGCTCCTCCGGGTGGTCGCCCTGGACTTTGAGCATCAGGACGACATCCGGATGCAGCTGGCCGGGGCCTGCGAGAGCCGCGCCCAGGAGATCCTGGACGGCCGCAAGAGCCTCGCCAACGAGGCAGTAAACCACCACCAAAAAGCGGCGGACCTGGAGCCGCAGATCGAGACGGCCAAGCGCCGGATCACTACCCTCCGGGCCTGCATCAAAGAGCAGCCGAAGAAGGCCCGACAGCTGGGCTACCCTGAACGGCTGCACGAGGAGCGGGAGCAGCTGAAGAAGCTGACCGCCGAGCGCTCCGGAGCCCTCTCAGCCTTCCGGAAGAAAAAACGCGAGTTCGAGGCCGCTGAGGCCACAGCTGAGAAATTAAGACAGAACGCGGAGGTGCTGAGACCATGACCAACACAGCGGAAAAACTCACCCTGCCCCTGTTCATGGTCAAGTACAACGGCGACCTCCTGATCTCGACCGGCCGCAGCCGCTTCGAGACCTCCTGGAAAAATAAGACCATGAGCTGGGCGGCTCTCCTGAATAAGCTCTCCCGCTCCATGGAGACCACGGAGACACACGCCGAGTACATGAAGATGAGCAAGGAGCAGCAGGACAAGATCAAGGACATCGGCGGCTTCGTCGGCGGTCATCTGAGGGACGGCCGCCGCAAGACCGGCTACGTCACGGCCCGCCAGCTGCTCACCCTCGACCTGGACTTCCCTCCGGCCGAGTTCTGGGACAACATCATCGACAACCTGGAGATCGACAACGCCCTGGCGGTCTACTCCACACATAAGCACACCAAGGCGAAGCCCCGCTACCGTCTGATCATGCCTCTCGACAGAGAGGTCACGCCGGACGAGTACGAGGCCATCGCCCGCAAGATCGCCGAGAAGATCGGCATCGACTACTTCGACGACTCCACCTTCCAGCCGACCCGTCTGATGTACTGGCCGAGCCATAGCGTGGACGTCGAGCCCTTCTTCCAATACTACGACGCCCCCTTCCTGGCGGCTGACTCCATCCTGGCCGAGTACCCGGACTGGACCGACACCAGCTACTGGCCGGAGTCCTCGCGCATGGCCGGGATCCGGAAGCGCCAGGCAGACAAACAAGGCGACCCGCTGGCCAAGAAGGGCATCGTGGGCGCCTTCTGCCGCACTTATACGATCACCCAGGCCATCGCCAAGTTCCTGCCGGACGTCTACACCCAGACGGCCAAAGAGGACCGCTACACCTACGCAGCCGGCTCAACTGCTGCCGGCCTCGTGGTCTATGACGGCGACGTCTTCGCCTACTCCAACCACAGCACCGACCCGGCCGGCGGCCAGCTCTGCAACGCCTTCGACCTGGTCCGCCTCCACAAGTTCGGGCACCTGGATGACGGCAAGGAAGACAAGAGCGGCAAGGACCGCCCGAGCTACAGCGCCATGGCCACCTTCGCGAGCGAGGACCAGAGCGTCAGCCTGACGCTCGCGAACGATACCCGAGCGAGAGCCGTGCTCGACTTCGAGGCAGATCTGCCGGAAGACGACACCGATGACAGCTGGAAGGCCAAGCTGGTCCGCACAGAGAACGGCGACGTCAAGCCGCTGATCACCAACGCCGTGCTGATCCTGGAGAACGAGCCCGCCCTTCAGGGGATCCGCTACAACGAACTGAGCAACGGCATCGAGGTCAAGGGCAAGCTGCCCTGGCCGCGCCCGAACAAATACTGGAGAGACGCCGACGACGCCCAGCTCTACACCTGGGTGGCCGACCGGTACGGCGTCCAGTTCCCGGAGAACCGCTTCAGCAAGGCGCTCACAACCGTCACGGACAAGCGCCGCTTCAACCCGCTGCGGGAATATGTCCAGCAGCTCCCTGAGTGGGATGGCGTCCCGAGAGCCGACACGCTGCTGATCGACTACCTGGGAGCACCGGACACCGAGTACACCCGAGCCGTCACCCGCAAGACCCTCGTCGGAGCCATCCAGCGCGTGCTGCAGCCTGGCTGCAAGTTCGACACCGTCCTCGTCCTGGACGGCAAGCCAGGCATCGGCAAGAGCACCCTGCTCCGGAAGCTGGGCGGGAAATGGTTTAGCGACTCCCTCAGCCTGGCCGACACCAGGGACAAGACCGCAGCCGAGAAGCTCCAGGGCGTCTGGATCATGGAGATCGGCGAGATGCAGGGCACCCGCAAGGCCGACGTGGATATTATGAAGGGCTTCATCAGCCGCCAGGTGGATGAGTACCGCGCAGCCTACGGCCGCGTCGTGGAGCGTCACCCGAGGACCTGCATCATCTGCGGCACCACCAACAGCACCACCGGCTTCCTGAGAGACACCACCGGCAACCGGCGCTTCTGGCCCGTGCCCGTCAATGGCGGCGGCCGCCTCAGCGTCTGGGAGATGACCGAAGACACCCGCGCTCAGATCTGGGCCGAGACCATGATCCTCGTGGCCGAGGGCGAGACCTCTTACCTGGACGCCGCGATGGAGCTGGAGGCTGCGAAAATGCAGCGCGAGGCCATCGAGTACGACGACCGCGAGGGCGAGGTCATCGACTACCTGGAGACCCTGCTGCCGGCGGACTGGTACAGCTGGGACATGGCGAAGCGCGTGGACTTCTTCCAGCAGCGTGACGTCCTGGACGTGAAGGTGGACTGCACCATGCGCCGGACTAAGGTCTGCGCCCGCGAGATCTTCTGCGAGTGCTGGGGGCGGCCGAAGAACGCCTGGAAGCGCCAGGACGGCTACGACATCGCCGGCATCATGGCGAGGATCCCCGGCTGGGAAAAGACCGGCAGGGAGGCGAGGGTCCCGGGCTACGGCCACCAACGAGTGTACACAAGAGCCGAGGAATGATGTGGATCTGAACTTGTGGACGCTCACACTTGTGGACACCTGCACGGAGTCCACAAGCTGACTTGTGGGCAGATATGTGGACACGGAAAAACCGTGATTTTACAAGGCTTTTCCACAAGTCCACAAGTGACCACAAGTATTATATGAATTTTTATTATTACGACCGCAAAGAGCGCCCGCAAAACGCCCTCGCACATATACACAGGGCCTATATAGAAAATTTTCGGCGAAACTTGTGGACAAGGAGGACACCCATGGAAAAACGAGAACGAGACATAGAAAAATGGCTGCGCGAGAAGATCCAGCAACTGGGCGGCGTCGCGATGAAGTTCACCAGCCCCGGCAATGATGGCGTGCCTGACCGGATCGCAATACTGCCGGGGGGCCAGGTGTGGTTTATCGAACTGAAGAAGGACGGCGAGGTCCCGACAAAGATCCAGGAATGGCAGATCGAACGACTCCGGAAGCTGGGCTGCAACGTGGCAGTGATCGCAGGCATGAAGGAGGCGCGAACCTGGATCTGGGAGGTGATCTGCTGATGAAGTACACCCCCCACGACTACCAAACCAGGGCCACCAACTTCATCCTGGAGCACCCGAAGGCCGGGATGCTGCTGGAGATGGGCCTGGGCAAGACCGTCATCACCATGACCGCCATCGACATTCTGATCAACGAGATGTTCGAGGTGGATCGCGTCCTGGTCATCGCACCGAAGCGAGTGGCCGAGGACACCTGGACACGAGAGCACGCCAAGTGGGACCACCTCCGCCACCTTCGCGTCAGCAAGGTGCTGGGATCGCCGGAGCAGCGGCGCCGGGCTCTGGCCACGGACGCTGACATCTACGTCATCGGCCGCGACAATGTGGTCTGGCTGGTGGATCTCTACCAGAAGCTGAAGACCGGGTGGCCCTTCGACATGATCGTGATCGACGAGCTCTCCAGCTTCAAAAATCCCCAGGCCAAACGCTTCCGGGCTCTCCGGAAGGTCATGCCGAGGGTGAGCAGGGTCGTCGGTCTGACCGGCACCCCTTCGGCCAACGGTCTCATGGATCTCTGGGCTGAGATCTACCTGCTGGACCGTGGCGAGCGACTGGGCCAGACGCTGGGAGCCTACCGCGAGAAATACTTTCGGCCGGGAGCCCGGAACGGCTACATCGTCTTCAAGTGGGAGCCCCTTCGGGGAGCCAGGGAGAAGATCGAGGCCGCCATCAGCGACATCTGCATCAGCATGAGCGCGGCCGACTACCTGAAGCTGCCGAAGCGGATCGACAACCGGATCCCGGTCAAGCTGAGCCCCCAGGAGATGAAGCAGTACAAGACCATGGAGGCCGAGCAGCTGCTTCACATCGACGACGAGGACGTGGTCGCTCTGAACGCGGCCGCCGTGATGACCAAGCTCCTACAGATCGCCAACGGCAGCGTCTACTCCCACGAGGGCAACGTCGTCCGGCTGCATGATGCAAAGCTGGAGGCGCTGCTGGAGATCATCGACACCACCGACAGCCCCGTCCTGGTATTTTACAGCTACAAGCACGACCTGGCCGCCATCCAGGCAGCGATCCCCGGAGCCCGGACACTGGACGGCCCGGAGGACATCGCAGAGTGGAACGCCGGCAAGGTCCAGGTGCTCCTGGCGCATCCGGCCAGCGTGGGCTATGGACTCAACCTTCAGGAAGGCGGCCACGTGATCGTGTGGTACGGTCTGACCTGGAGCCTGGAGCTCTACCAGCAGGCCAACGCCCGCCTCTACCGGCAGGGCCAGGACAAGCCGGTCATCATCCACCACCTGATCGCTGAGGGCACCGTGGACGAACAAGTCATGGACGCCCTGGAGGCTAAGGACACCAGCCAGGCGGCACTGATGGCCGCGCTGAAGGAAAGGAGAACACACAATGAAGAACACACTGACAGATCTCAATAACCACCTCTTTGAACAGCTGGAACGTCTGAACGATGACGAGCTGGACGAGGCCCAGCTGGAGAAGGAGCTGAGGCGTGCAGAGGGCATGACCAAAGTCGCCACCCAGATCATCCAGAACGCGGAACTGGTCTACAAGACCATGGTGCACATGGCCGAGTACGGCTACGACCGCAAGGAAGCCAGGGAGGTGCTGCCGCCGATGCTGGAGGTGAAAAATGGCCAATAGATACCCGCCAGAGGTGCATCAGTTCATCGCGGTCAATGTCGAGGGCCGCACCTGCAAGGAGCTTGCAGAGCTGACCAACCGGGAGATGGGCACCGCCTTCACCGAGACCATGATGCACAGCTACAAACACAATCACGGACTGAAGTCCGGGACGAAATGCGGCAAGCCGAAGGGCTGGAGCCCGACCTACCCCGAAGGGATGGAGGACTTCATCCGCAGCGTGGCAGAGGGCCGCACGGTCTACCAGATCGCCGACCTGGTGAACGAGCGCTACGGCGCCGGCACCATCGACGCGGTCAGAGTCCGGGCCTTTAAGAAAAACCACGGCATCGTCTCCAACCTGAACACCTGCTTCAAAAAGGGATCCACGCCCTGGACAAAGGGCAAGAAGCAGACCGACTACATGAGCCCGGACGCCATCGAGCGCACCAAGGCCACCCGCTTCCAGCCTGGGCAGACTCCGGCCAACCTGCTGCCGGTCGGCGCCATCGTGAAGAACGCCGACGGCTACCTTCTCCGGAAGAAGCAGATGGACGGCAGCCAGTGGGAGCGCTGGGAGTTCCTGCACCGGGCAGTCTGGGAGGAACACAACGGCCCCATCCCGGAGGGCATGATGGTCAGCTTCAAGAACGGCGACAAGGAGGATCTGGACATCGACAACCTGATGCTGATCAGCAACGCCGAAAACCTGGAGCTGCATCGGTCCGGCCTCCGCTTCGATGAACGAGAACTCACTGAGACCGGGCTGACCCTGGTCAAGTTAAAGATAAAGACCCGAGAAAGGAGAAGAAAATGATCGGATATTTAAGCGGCCCCATCACGGGCCAGAAGAACTACCGCCAGCAGTTCGCCAGAGCTGCCGGTGCACTGAAGGAGCTGGGCTATGTCGTCATCAATCCCGCAGAGCTGGGAGCGCTCCTTCCCTTCGACCAGATGAGCTACGAGGACATTATGAAGATCGACATGGAGCTCCTGGCCACTGCCGACTACCTGGTGCAGCTTCCCAGCTGGGAGCGATCCATCGGCGCCAACCGCGAGCTGGGCTTCGCCCTGGGCACCGACAAGATCATCGTCAGCCTGGAGCAGCTTCTCACGAAGGAGGTGACGCCGTCATGACTTTAGACGAGACCTATGACTTCCTGATGCAGATCCGCCGCAAGGGGATCATCATCAGACGGAAAGAGACCCAGCGGGACGAGCTGAGGGCCTGCCTGCTGCCTGGCGCCATCCGCTATGACCGCGACAGGGTCCAGAGCACTCCGACCGATAAGATGGCCGACGTCATCGCCAGAGTGGACGAGCTGGACCGAGAGATCGAGCAGCTCCGGCGTGAGAAGGCCACCCTGGTCATCGAGATCAGCGACGCCATCGAGAAGCTGGAAGACGACAACGAGAAGACCGTGCTGACCGAGTTCTACATAGCACGGGCACCGATGACCGAGGTGGCCGACGCCATCAACTACAGCGTCCGCAGGGCGTATCATTTCAGGAAGATGGGCGTCACCCATCTGGGGGAGGTTTTAGGATGATACGACTCCTGCATGGCGACTGTCTGGCAATGCTGAAAGAGGTGGAGCCTGGCAGCGTGGACCTGATCCTCTGCGATCCTCCCTACTCCTCCGGCGGAACTCATGCTGGCGACCGCAAGGCCAGCACGACGGCCAAGTACACCGACAACGACTTCAACGGGGCCGCCAGGCTCCCGGCCTTCTCCGGCGATAACATGGACCAGCGGAGCTTCACGGCCTTTATGCGATGGGTGTGCAGCGAGCTGAGGCAAAAGACCAGGGAGGGGGGGGACCCTGGAGATGTTCGTGGACTGGAGAAACCTCCCCGCGATGACGGACGCCGTGCAGATGGCCGGCTGGGTGTGGAGGGGCGTCGTCGTATGGGACAAGGGCATCAGCAGAAACCAGCCGGGACGCTTCCGGAACGACTGCGAGTTCGTGGTCTGGTGCTCCAACGGCGACCTGCCTATTGACTGGAAGGCTGCCAAAGGCACCAAGGCCATGCCGGGCGTCTACCACGTCCCCATAGTGGCACCGAAGCAGCGCTTCCATCAGACTGAGAAGCCCGTGGAGCTGCTGGAGAGTCTTCTGGCCATTTGTCCCCCGGGCGGCACTGTCCTGGACGCCTTCATGGGATCCGGCAGCACCGGCGTGGCAGCCGTTAAAACCGGCCGGAGCTTCATCGGGATGGAACTGTCCGACCAATACTTCGACACGGCCACCAAGCGCATCCAGGAGGCCGAGGACGAGCTGCTGAACGACTTTTAGAAAGTCGGCGAACATTGCAAACCAGAATGTGTTATACTGATAAAGTGGAATTGTGAGAGCAGGCAGTGGCCTGCTCTCTTTCTATACAAAACATCGAATAAGGAGGCGGCGAGGTCATGCCCAAGGCAAGGAACTCGAAGGTAGACGAGGCCCTTGCACTCTACCAGCAGGGCCTCAAACTAATCGAAATTGCACGGAAGCTGGACATCCCGGAGGGAACTGTCCGACGATGGAAGTGCACATATAAATGGGATAGCGAGCGCTCGCAACCTGAAAAACCGAACGCTCGCAAACGAGGCGGCCAGCCCGGCAACAGAAACAGGGCCGCACCAAAGGGCAACAAGAGGGCCGAGAAGTTCGGCTTCTACTCCAAGTATTTACCGGAGGAGACGCTGGAGATCTTCGGAGAGATCCAGGACGCCGATCCGCTGGATCTGCTCTGGGACCAGATCCGCTTCTCCTACACGGCCATCCTCCGGGCCCAGAAGATCGCCTACGTCAAGGACGCCGAAGACAAGACCATCGAGAAGATCGAGGACCGCAGCGGCGCCGAGTCCTGGGGCGAGAAGTGGGAAGTGCAGCAGGCCTGGGACAAGCAGGCCAACTTTATGAAGGCCCAGGCCCGGGCGATGGACACGCTCCGGAGCCTGATCAAGCAGTACGACGAGATGCTGCACAATGACTGGGAAGCAGCCACCGAGGAACAGAAGGCCCGCGTGCAGCTGCTGAAGGCGAAGCTGAACGACGGCTCCGATGACGCTGGGAAGGTGGTGATCATCAATGACACGCACGACCCGCATCAGTGACCTGATCATCCCGAAGTTCTGGCCAGTCTTCAACGATAAGGAACACACCCACAAGATCCTGACCTCCGGCCGAGCGGGCACCAAGTCCTCAGAGGCTGCCATCGAGGTCGTGTATAAGATCGTCAGCGAGGAGGACTGCTCTGCCGTGGTCATCCGCAAGCGGCACAACAAGCTCCGGAAGACGGTCTACAAGGAAATCAAGAGAGCCATCAAGAGGCTGGGCCTCGACGAGCGGCTATTCAAGATCACCGTGAGCCCCATGGAAATCGCCTACAAGGCCAACGGGAACACCATCTACTTCACCGGATCCGACAGCATAGACGACACCAAGGGCATCATCGACGAGAACAAGCCCATCAAGATCGTCCTGCTGGACGAGGTCAGCGAGTTCTTCACCGACGGCGAGGGCGAGGACGAGCTCCAGAACATCGAGGCGACCTTCATCAGAGGCAACGCCGAGGGCTTCCAGATGCTCTACCTCTACAACCCACCGAAGAACCCCAACGCCCCCGTGGTGGTCTGGTGCCGGAAGATGGAGAAGCGCCCGGACTGCATCCACGTCCATGTGGACTACCGGGACGTCCCTCCTGACTGGCTGGGTGCCAAGCTGATCGAGTCCGCTGAGATCCTCCGGGAGCTCGACGAGCGGCAGTGGCGCTGGCTCTGGCTGGGGCTCTCCATCGGCGTCGATGAACTGATCTATTATATGTTCGGCGATGCTTCCATCGCCCGACCGTCGCAGGATCGCTACCGGATCATCGGCGTCGGCGTGGACTATGGCCAGCAGAACGCCACCACCTACCAGGCGGCAGGGCTCAATGAGTCGCTGCACCGGCTGGAGGGCCTGGGCGAATATTATCACAGCGGCCGGGAGTCCGGCACGCAGAAAAGCCCGAGCGAATACGCCAAGGACTTCGTCAAGTTCCTGGACGAGCTGCATGAGACCTACTCATGCAGCTATTTTTATACCTTCATCGACCCCTCGGCCCGTGGTCTGATGGAGGAGATCAAGCGGGCCACCAGGGGCATCGGCTACAACGTGCTGATCCGCGACGCCGAGAACGACGTGGCGCTGGGGATCTCCCGAGTGCAGAAGCTCCTGACCTTCAAGATGATGACCGTGTCGCCAGACCAGGAGAACGCCGTCCGGGAGTTCGGTCTCTATGAGTACGACAAGAAAAGCATCGAGAGGGGCCGCGAGGAGCCCGTGAAGCAGGACGACCATGGCATGGACGCCATCCGCTACCTGGTCATGGGAATGTGGTCGAAAATCAAGAACTACCTGCCCGTTAGGGATAAAGAGGAGGAGCCGGAAGGAGTCATACAATGAACATTTTCGAGTATTTCAAGAAGAAGGGCATCGACACCATCGACAGCTCCTTCTACAACAAGATCGCCATGTGGGACAGCTGGTACAGGGCGAACGTCAAGCGCTTCCACCAGTACCGCGTCTACCACGGCACCGGGCAGTATGAGCGCTGCCACCGCAAGAGCCTGGGCATGGCGAAGAAGATCTGCGAGGACATCAGCGACCTGCTGCTGAACGAGCGCGTCACCATCACCATCAAGGACGAGACCACGGCCAAGTTCGTCCGCAGCGTCCTCGATGCTGCGAACTTCACCGTGCAGGGCAACGAGTACCAGGAGCGCAAGGCTGCCTGCGGCACCGTGGCCTATGTCCCGTATCTGACCAACATGGAAGTGGCCGAAGACGGCAGCGTCCTGAGCGCTGACATCAAGCTGGACTATGTGGTGGCTAAGAACATCTACCCCACAGCCTGGGAGAACTCCAGGATCACCGAGGTCATCTTCGCATTTCCGAAGACCTACAAGCGCAAGAAGTACGTCCAGCTCCAGCACCATAAGCTGGAGCCCTGGAAGGACGAGGATGGCAACGATCTCGGCTATCAGTACGTCATCGAGAACAGCGTCGTGGAGTGCTCCTCCGGCGCTGGCCGAGATCTGACGCCTGCCGAGTGGAACGCGATCCCGCACTTCGAGGGCCTGGCTGCCAGAGTCGAGACCGGCTCCAATCAGCCCCAGTTCATCATCGACAAGCTGAACATCGCGAACAATGTGGACGAGGACGACACCAACCCGATGGGCGTGGCGCTTTTCGCCAACAGCATCGACGTCCTGGCCAAGATCGACCTGGAGTACGACAGCTACGCCAACGAGTTCACCCTCGGCCGCAAGCGCATCTTCGTGGCGCCTGAGATGCTGACCGACGCCAACGGCTCCCAGGTATTCGACCCCGACGACAGTGTCTTCTATACGCTGCCGGAGGACTACTTCAAGAACACCAAGGAGGCGCTGCACGAGGTCAACATGGAGCTGAGGACCGAGCAGCACGAGCAGGCCATCAACAACGATCTGAATCTGCTCTCCTTCAAGTGCGGCTTCGGCACCCAATACTACCGCTTCGAGCGTGGCACGGTCGCGACGGCCACCCAGGTCATCAGTGAAAACTCCGATATGTACCGCACGATCCGCAAGCATGAGATCATCCTCCAGGACGTTCTCACCGATCTGATCCGCACGATCATCCGCCTGGGCAAGACTGCCAACGTGCCCGGCCTGGCGGAGAACACCGACATCGTGATCGACTTCGACGACTCCATCATTGAAGACAAGCAGACGGAAAGAGCCGAGGACCGCAAAGACGTCGCCATGGGCGCCATGGGCCTGCCGGAGTACCGCGCGAAGTGGTACGGCGAGACGGAGGAGGTCGCAGCCAGCAAGCTGCCTGACCAGTCCGCCGGCGTTCTGATGTAATGGATCAGAGCTACCACGACCTACTGGCCGCCGGCGTCGAGAAGCGCTTCCGGGACCTGGAGATGGCGATCATGGACGACATCATCCGCCGGATCCGGAAGGCCGGCACAATCACCGACTCGGCTGACTGGCAGATCCAGCGCCTCATCATCCTGGGCAACAGCACCCAGGACATCGAGGACCTGATCCGGAAGGCCGTGGACGGAAACGAGGAGGAAGTCCGCCGGCTCTACGCTGAGGTCATCGAGCGGGAATATACCCGCGACCGCAGCCTCTACGAGCAGATCGGCAAGGAGTTCATCCCCTACGAGTTAAACCCCGAGCTTCAGCAGATCACGGACGCCCTGGTGCAGCAGTCCAGCGAGGAGCTCTACAACATCACCAAGAGCACCGGCTTCATGCTGGACAACGGCCACGGCGGGAAAGTCTTCACGCCCCTGGCCGATGTCTACAACGGCTACCTGGACGACGCCATCACCGGCATGGCCAACGGCGCCTACGACTACAACACGCTGGTCCGCCGCATGGTCAGCCAGATGACAGCCTCCGGGCTCCGGACCGACCACGCCTTCAGCGATGGCGGCAGCGACTACGGCGTAGACTACGCCAGCGGCTGGCACAATCGCGTGGACGTGGCCGCCCGTCGTGCTCTGCTCACTGGCTTCGGCCAGCTCACAGGTCACGTCACGGATCTGAACGCCCAGCGGCTGGGGACCAACTACTTCGAGGTCACATGGCACGCCGGGGCTCGTCCGGATCACGCTGCATGGCAGGGCAAGGTCTACACCAAGGAGCAGCTGACGACCAAGTGCGGCCTGGGCACCGGTCCGGGCCTGCTGGGCTGGAACTGCCGCCACACCTACTACCCCTTCATCCCCGGAGTGAGCGAGCGGCTCTACACCGACGAATGGCTGGAGGAGCAGAACGCCAGGGAGAACACTCCGCGCCGCTTCCGTGGCAAGGAGTACACCACCTACGAGGCCACCCAGAAGCAGAGGCAGATGGAGACGGCCATGAGGGCCCGGCGTGAGCAGGTGCAGCTCCTTCGTGCCGGAGGGGCTGACAAGGAAGACATCACCATCGCCCAGTGCAAGTACCAGGCCCAGCTGGAACAGTACCGCAGCTTCTCGAAGGCGATGGGCCTGGAGGAGCAGACGGAGCGCATCTACACGGGACGCACCCCGGGCAGGATCTCACCGAGCCCGCAGGTCTACGCGCAATGGCAGGCCGAGCAGGCGGCCAAAGCGGCCAACCGTGCGAAAGAACGCGCCGAGAAGCAGCGCAGAGCGGCCCAGGACGCCGCTCAGAAGGGAGCAAGCACATGATCCGGATAAACGTCAAGGACACCGGGATCACCGTCTCAGGGCACGCACAGCGGCTCCCCGGGGCGTCTCCCGGGCACAACATAATTTGCGCCGGCGTCTCGGCGCTGACCCTCACACTGATCGAGGGGCTGCGCGAGGTGGCGGGCATCGAGATCCAGGAGAGCGTCAGCCCGGGCAGCACTGTCATCAGCTGGCCGGATCTGAATGAGATCGGCCGGGCGCTGGTCCGCACTTATGTCCTGGGCCTGGAAGGCATCCGGGACAGCTATGGAGAAATAACGATAATTTGAGCGCCGCGAGGCGCTTTTATTATGAGCAGACGCCGGGCTCTGAGCAGGCGGGAATGTTCACGACACATTACAAAAACGGAGGAATGACCCAATGAAAAAGCATTTTAACCTTCAGCTCTTTGACAACGGCGGCGAGGGCGGCTCTGGCGGAGGCCAGGGTGGAAACGCTGGGAACGGCAACGGCAGCCAGGGAAATGCCGGGAATAATGGAGGCGCCGGAGGCTACAGCTTCCAGCAGGCCGAGGAGATCGCCCAGGCTCGTGCAGAACGCGCCGAGAAGGCCGCTCTCAGCTCCTACTTCAAGCAGCAGGGCATGAGCGAGGAGGAAATCAACCAGGCGATCAAGGACTTCAAGGCCAACCGAGAGAAGCAGCGCCCCAATGTGGACGCCATCACGAAAGAGCGCGATGACGCGCTCGCAGAACTGGCCCAGATGAAGAACAGCCAGACCCTCGCCCAGAAGGGCGTCCGCGCCGAGGACACTGACTACGTCATGTTCAAGATCGCGGCCCTGATGAAAGAGGACAGCAAGCTCGACTTCGAGAAGGCCGCCACCAAGTTCCTGAAAGAAAACCCCCGCTTTACTACCAGCGGCAGCGGGTCCTACCGCGTGAAGACCGGCACGGAAAGTTCCGGGGCGGGCAGCTCTGGAAATCAGAACAGCAACGACTTCATCAACGCTGCCATCCGCAGAAAAGCGGGCCGCAACTAACAAAATTATGGAGGAATAACCACATGAAAAAGTATTTTAATCTTCAGCTTTTTGAAACCGACGCTCAGATCATTGACAGATCCGGCGCCGAGTCTCTGATCCCCGAGGACCGTGCTGCGGAAATCATCCAGGGCGCCATCGCCCAGTCCGCTGTCCTCTCCATGGGCCGCCGTCTGGCCAATATGACCGCAGCCCAGACCCGTCTCCCTGTTCTGGACGCTCTGCCCATCGCCTACTTCGTGAACGGCGACACCGGCCAGAAGAAGACCACCAGACAGGCATGGGACAAGAAGACCATCATCGCCGAGGAGATCGCGGTCATCGTCCCCATCCCCGAGGCAGTTCTGGACGACGCCGACTACGACATCTGGGGCGAGGTCCGTCCTCGTATCCAGGAGGCCTTTGGCCAGGTCATCGACGCCGCCATCCTGTTCGGCACTGACAAGCCTGCAACCTGGCGCGAGGGTCTGGTGCCCTCCGCTACTACTGCCGGCGCAGTGAAGCAGATCTCCGCTGATCTCTACACTGACCTGCTCGGCGAGGGCGGCATCATCTCCAAGGTGGAGGAGTCCGGCTACTTCGTGTCCGGCCATGTGGCCGACATCGGTATGCGTGCTAAGCTGCGCGGCCTGAAGGACGGCAACGAGCGTCCTCTGTTCCTGAACTCCATGCAGCAGGCTGGCAACTATACCCTGGACGGCTCCGCCATCCAGTTCCCTCGCAATGGCGCCTTCGACAAGACCAAGGCCCACATGATCTCCGGCGACTTCTCTCAGCTGGTTTACAGCATCCGCCAGGACATCACCTTCAAGCTGTTCACCGAGGGCGTCGTGCAGAACACTGACGGCACCATCGCCTACAACCTGATGCAGAACGACATGGTGGCCCTTCGTGCTGTCATGCGTCTGGGCTGGGAGATCCCGAACCCTGTCAACGCCATGGCCAAGGAAAAGGCGAAGCGCTTCCCGTTTGCCGTGCTGACCCCTGCCGGCGCCTAAGTAAAGGAGGTGCAGCCTGATGTACGTCTCCTATGATTTTTACAAGCATACCTTCGGGGGCACGATCCCCGAGGCTGACTTCTCCAAAGTCGAGGCCAAAGCGGAGGCGGTCATCGGCTACCTGACCTATATCAACGGGGACATCTTCGCCAAAGAAGACAACCGCGTGAAGCTCGCGGTCTGCGCTGCGGCGGAGGTCGTCCATTATCACAACAACCAGGCCAGCGCAAACGGCAACCAGGCTGCAGGTGTGAAAAGCGAGACCAACGACGGCTACTCCGTGACCTACATCACGGAGGGCCAGGATGGCCAGACCGCTGAGGAACTGCTCCGCAAGAAGATCCTCGAAGCGGTCCGCGTCTACCTGCTGCCGACCGGATGGCTGAGCCGATCCCTGAAGGGAGGCTGCCGCCATGTATGTGCAGACTGCGATAACAGTCTTTAACAAACGCCTGGGCGCTGATCGGCGCGAGGTCTACTTCCCGACCTGCATCCGCAGCGCGTCCTTCCTGGAGAACAAGAGCTCCGGCCACTCTACGGACGGAGCTCACTCCCAGAGCCTCGCCTACAAGCTGAGGATCCCGCTGGGAGCGAAGATCCAGGACGGCCGGAGCTACGTCCCGGCGGATAAGTTCCGCCAGCTGGACGAGGACGCAGCCGCCAAGGCGTGGACGCTCCAGACCGGCGACTATGTGCTGCCTATGGCGACCGAGCTGACGGCTCCGGTCGATCAGAAGCAGATGGAGGCGCTCGGCCATCTGATCTACGTCAAGGAGTACGCGGACAACACCATCAGAGGCTCGGCCGCCGTGAAGCACTGGCGGATCGGAGGCGAATAATGGCGTTTAAGCCCATCACCAACCCCAGGGGCGCCATCATCCAGGGAAAGAACGGCAAGGCCGAGCTGATCTGGAACGCCGGCTGCGCCCCGAGAATGAACGAAGTGCTCAGCAAGAAGCAGGAGATCATCGACAGCGAAGTGCTCAGGCTCTGCGCCCCGATGGTCCCTAAGCGCACCGGTGCCCTGGAGCGATCCGGCACGCTGGGCACCGTCATCGGCTCCGGCGAGGTGCAGTACATCGCACCATACGCCCGCCGGCAGTATTACAACACCAGCCAGACCCGCAGCTACGACTCCAGGCGTGGCGGTATGTGGTTTGAGCGAATGAAAACCGCACACAGGACGCAGATCCTGAAGCTGGTCAACAAGTAAAGGAGGCCCGAAATGGTCAAGTCAATCATCGAGGGCGTCGCTGACTTCTTCAAGGACTGCCCTCTCCTCAATGCCGGAGTGTTCCGCGTGGACGCCCTGGGAGACGAGCCGCAGGAGTACACCATCGAGACCGGGATCTTCAACCCGATCATCGAGACGTACATCGACGGCAGCTCCGACCGGCGCTACCAGTTCAACTTCGGCAGCCGGGAGTATTACAGCATGGACCGGCTCCAGAACATCGCCAACAGCACCTTCTACGAGGACTTCGCCAACTGGGTCGAAGCTCAGGAGGCCGCCGGCAATTTTCCGGAGCTGCCGGAAGGTATGCACCCGGAACAACTCAGCGTGCTCTCGTCTGGCTATATGTTCGACGAGTCCATGAGGAACGCACGCTACCAGATCCAGTTAGAACTCATCTATCACAAGGAGGCATAAGCACATGAAAAAGTTCAATCTCCAGCTCTTTGACGAGAGCCGTGCCGCCCTGCTTCGCAACGCCATCGCGGACTATGCCGAGATCGACGGCGTCTTCGAGCTCATGGGCACCGGCTTCACGACTCTGGATGAGAGCCCCAACGCACAGACCGACAGCGAGACCTACATCAACGAGAGTACCGCGTCCACTGACATCACCGGCTACGAGACGGAGTTCTCCTATGAGTCCCGTCTGATCCCTTCCCAGAAGGCGATCTACAAGCTCTGGAAGATGGGCCGCGACCATGCGACCGGCACTGACGCCCAGCTGAAGTACGTCCGCGTCGAGCTGTTCAACCCTATCGGCACTCCTTCCGAGGCTACCGCCGAATACACTGCCCGCCAGTTCACCGTGGCCAATGAGGTCAGCGATAACTCCGGCGCCGGTGGTGAGAAGATCAGCGTCTCCGGCGTGCTGCACGCCGTCGGCGATCCTATCCAGGGCAAGTTCGACACCGTGACCAAGAAGTTCACGGCCGGCGACTTCAAGGGCAAGTACGACACCGCAGGAGCTGCTGCGGCTCAGTCCTAAACAACGCAACAACTGGCTCCGCGCGACTGGCCTGATCAGGCAGTGAGCGACCAGGCACCAGCAGGCCGAACGGTGCAGCCTGCTGGTGCTTTTTAATAACACCGACCAATGGAGGAAAACAGAATAATGGAATTGATCATTAACAACGTCAAGCTCGAAGGCGACCTGATGGACGCCGACTTCATGGAGAAGTTCGAGACCGCGATGATTAAAATGCGCGACACGGCTCAGCAGAAAAGAAGCGAGAACTTCCCGACCGCTGCGGCCAACTACCGCGCACAGTGCGAGGTGGTCAACACCTGCTTCGACGAGATCTTCGGCGCCGGCACAGCTGCCAAGCTGTTCGGCGGCAAGATGAACGTCATGGAGCACCTGAAGGCCATCGAGAAGGTGAGCGAGTGGGCTGCCGGAGAACGCAAGACCCTGAACGACTTCACCAACCGCTACACCCAGCGCCAGCAGAGTGCCGTCCGTAATATGCAGACCGCGCAGTTCGTCTCTCAGAAGCACGGCAAGGGTAAAAAGCACTGAATTTATTGATTGACGGCCTGCCGGAACAGGTCGAGATCGCGGGCCAGATGGTCCCGATCAGCAGCGACTTCCGGACGGGGATCCTGTTCGAGGAAGTGCTGCAAGACTCAGGGCTCGACGATCTGGAGAAGCTCCAGACCGCCCTGCACCTGTATTTCCCCGGCGTCGTCTTCGACTATGACGTGCTCGATGAAGCACTCGGCAAGCTGGTCTGGTTTTATCGCTGCGGCACGGATCCCGCAGAGACGACGGGTGAAACGTCCGGCGCCGCCGACGAGGACCCGCCCTTCTCCTACGAGCACGACGCTGACTATATTTATTCCGCGTTTATGCAGGCCTACGGCCTGGACCTGGCGCGGCATCCCCTCCACTGGTGGCAGTTCCGAGCCCTCTTTAGATCGCTTCCTGAAGACACGCAGCTGGTCAAAATCATCGGCTACCGCACGATGAAGATCCCGGCCAAGATCTCCAAGGAGCAGCGGCAGCACTATGAGCATCTGAAGCGCGTCTATGCGCTTCCTCAGTCGGCTGACCGTCAGCAGCTCGAAAGTGACCTTAACAAACTACTTATGAACGGCGGCAACCCTGCCGCAATTTTGAATGGTAGCGAGGTACGGTCATGGCATCAGATGGAACCCTAAAATTTGATACAAGCCTGGACTCCGGCGGTCTACAGTCGGGGATGGGCAAGGTCGCGAGCATCGCCCAGCAGGCGCTGGGCGTGTTCAGCGGCCAGATGATGACCAGGGCAGTCGATAGCCTGGTCAACCTCGGGAAGACAGCCCTCGACAGCGTGGGCGCTCTCGAACAGAATGTAGGCGGCGTCGAGACGCTGTTCGGCGACACGGCTGACGTTGTCATTGCCGCAGCTGATCGCGCCTACCAGACGGCGGGAATGTCCGCCAACGACTACATGAGCACGGTCACGAGCTTCTCGGCGTCCCTGCTCCAGTCCCTCAGCGGAAACACTGAGGAAGCCGCCAAAGTGGCGGACATGGCCATCATCGACATGGCCGACAATGCGAACAAGATGGGCACGTCCATGGATATGATCCAGAACGCGTACCAGGGCTTCGCAAAACAGAACTACACCATGCTGGACAACCTGAAGCTGGGCTACGGCGGCACGAAGACCGAGATGGAGCGACTGCTGGCCGACGCTCAGGAGCTGACGGGCGTCAAGTATGACATCAACAACCTGAACGACGTCTACCAGGCGATCCACGTGATCCAGGAGGAAATGGGGATCACCGGCACGACTGCCAAGGAAGCCTCCGAGACTCTGGAGGGCTCCATGGCTGCGGCCAAGGCTGCCTGGGACAACTTTATGAACGGATCGAGCGACGCCGACCAGCTGGCGGACGCCTTCGCCACGGCTGCGGACAACATCGTCAACAACCTGGCTGAGATCGTCCCCCGCTTCGCTGAGACGCTTCCGGCTCTGGCCGGTGCCATTGTGTCGCAGATCCCGGATCTGGCCGCTGCCATTGTGCCGGCCGTTCTCTCTGCTGGCCAGAGTATTCTGGAACAGGCCCGTGACGCCGTCCTCGACTTTGACTTCGAGGGCATGGCCGAGATGGTCGTGGAGTCCATCACGGACTTCATCGACGGCGACGGCCTCCGCTCCTTCCTGGGCTGCCTGGTGGATATTTTCACCGGCATCGTCAACGGCATCAGCTCCATGCTGCCGACGCTCCTGCCGGCTCTCGTCGAGCTGATCGCCTACACCGTGACCACCCTGATCGACCAGCTGCCGGCGCTCCTGGACTGCGCTCTCCAGCTAATCATGGGTCTGGCCGATGGCATCCTCGCCGCGCTTCCCGTTCTGATCGAGGCGCTGCCGGAGGTCATCAGCTCCATCGTGCAGTTCCTGATCTCGGCCGTCCCGCAGATCATTGACGCCGGCATCGAGCTCCTGATGGCGCTGGTGGACGCCCTGCCCGTCATCATCGACGCGCTGGTAGACGCCCTGCCTCAGATCATCGAGGCCACCGTGACGGCTCTGATCGCCGCAGCGCCTCAGATCGTCAGGGCTGGCATCAAGCTCCTGGGCGCCCTGGTCGAAGCCATCCCGGTCATCGTGGTCGAGCTGGCGAAGGCCGTGCCGGACATCATCACGGCCATCATCGACGTGCTGGCCGAGCTCCCGGATCTGATCGGTGAAGTCTTCGCCGAGATCGTGACGGACCTCGTCGAGTGGGGCACGGATATGGGCAGCAAGGCCCAGAAGCTGATCAGCGACCTCTGCACAAAGGTCTCCAACGTACTGAGAAACCTGCCGGGGCAGATCTGGACGCACCTGGTCAACGCGGTCACGAGAGTGGTGCAGTGGGGCCAGCAGATGCTCAGCAATGCCTCCACGGCCATGAGCAATATGCTCAGCCAGGTCAACAGCATCATCCAGGAGCTGCCCGGAAAGATCTGGACGCACCTGGTCAATGCCGTCAATAAGGTGGTGGCATGGGGCCAGCAGATGGTCTCCAACGCTTCGACCGCTGCGAGCAATATGCTCAGCAAGGTCGCCAGCACGCTCCAGCAGCTCCCGGGCAAGGTCTGGGACTATCTGAGCCAGGCGGCCCAGAAGGTCGTCACCTGGGGCTCTCAGCTGGCTCAGAAGGGTGCCGCAGCGGCGACCCAGCTGTTCAACTCCATCGTCAACGGCCTGGCAAGTCTGCCGAACAAGATGGCGGAGATCGGCAGCAACATCGTCAGCGGCATCTGGAACGGCATCAGCTCCGGCTGGAACTGGCTGACGAACAAGGTCAGCAGCCTGGCAAACAGCCTGCTGGACGCCGCAAAGGACGCCCTCGGCATCAACTCCCCGTCCAAAGAGTTCGCGGACGAGGTCGGTCGCTGGATCATGCCCGGTGTGGGCAAGGGCCTGGACAAGTCCATGCCTGCAACGCTGAAGGACATGAAGGCCAAGGCCGGCGAGCTCGTCAGTGCCATGCGGGCCGAGATGTCGGCAAGCGCCGGGCAGCTAACCGTCGGAGCTTCGCACGCTGCGGGGCTGAGAATGGCGGGCGCCGGTACTACCGTCTACAATGACAATCGCATGGAGCAGAGCAACACCTACAACGTGCCCGTGGCTACTCCTTCCGAGGTGGCCAAGAAGCAGCGCGAGGCTCTGCGGAACATGGTCGGAGGTGTGAAATGACAGTAAACACATTAACCATCGAGCTGACCTGCAACGGCAAGACCCTCAAAATGGGACCGGGCCAGGACATTGACATCACTGCCGTGTCCGGCCTGGAGTCCTCCGAGGTGGAGATCAGCACATCAGACAACGCCCTGGTGGACGGGGCGTCTGTCGATGGCAAGAAGATCAAACCGAGACCGATCCACATCGAGGCCAGCTTCAGAAGCAGCAAGAACAACCCGGAAAACCGGGCCAAAGTAATCAAGTTTTTCAATCCGAAGTACACCGGCAAGGCGCTCATCACCAACATGGGCGTCAGCCGCAACATCGAGTACGAGCTGGAGGGCTGGACCTTCGCAGCATCGAAGAACATGGACAGCAAGCTGAAGATCCTGGTGGATCTGATCTGTCCGGACCCTTATATGCTCAATGTGGACAACTTCGGCAAGAACATGGCGAACATCACGCCGCTGTTCTCTTTCCCCTGGATCTCCCTCAGCAAGAGGATGGCGACGGGCAAGCTGGACTACAAGCCAGAAGCCCGTGGCCTTCTCCTGGGCGGCAATACTGCCGGTTATAGAACGCTGAAGAAGGAGGTCGTGCTGAGCAACGACGGAGACGTCCCGACGGGCGTCCAGATCCAGTTCATCGCGACCAGGGGCACCGTGGTCAACCCTAAGATCACGAACACCGGCACGGGCCAGTTCATGCGCGTGAATGTCACGATGCAGACCGGCGACGTGCTTCTCATCGACACCAACGACCGGCACCAGGTCATCACTCTGAACGGCGTCAACTACTACCAGCACATCGACCGCCGGAGTGAGCCCTTCCAGCTGGACGTGGGCGACAACTATCTGGAGTACGACGCGGATGGGAACTACACCAACCTGGACGTCAATCTGTTCTACACTCCGAAGTATCTGGGGGTGTAGCGCATGAATTTGATCATCCTCGACCAGAACTTCGACACGCTGGGCGTCGTCAGCGTGTTCAATACCCTCATCTGGGACCGCCGGTATTATGCCTCGGGCCTTTTTGAATTACACACTCCCGCCGAGTTTTTCACGCTGATGAACACCGGCCGCTATCTCTACCGGAACGACCGGGACGAGCTGGGCGTGATCCGCGAGGTCAACTTCGCGAGAGACGCCAAGGGCGCCCGGACGGCCTACTGCAAGGGCTACTTCTCCGAGGAGCTCCTGAACGGCCGCGTGCTCAATACGCAGATCAGTCTCACCGGCACGCCGGAGGCCATCGGCCGGAAGCTGGTGGACCGCTACGTGATCAACCCGACCGACGCCGACCGGAAGATCCCCCAGGTCAAACTGGGAGAGCTGAAGGGCCTCGGCACGAGCGTCACGGTCACGGCCACCGGCGACAACCTGGGCGACAAGCTCTACGAGATAGAGAAGACCCAGGAGCTCAGCCACCGGCTGCGCTACGACTACCTGAACAACGACCTCATCTTCGAGGTGTGGAAGGGCAAGGACAGAACGGACGACCAGACGGAGAACAGCTGGGCCATCTTCTCGGATAGCTTCTACAACGTCAAGAACGCCGTCTACGACCGGGACGAGTCCGAGTATAAAAACTTCGCTTACGTCGCCGGCGAGGGAGAAGGCTCCGCCCGTGTCATCGTGGAGGTGGATCTCCGCAGCAGTGCGGACGAGGAGCGCCGGGAGCTCTACGTGGACGCCCGGGATCTCCAGAGCACCTACCAGGACGACGCCGGCAACGAGCACACGTACACGGCCGACCAGTACAGGGCGCTGCTCCGTCAGCGTGGCCTGGAGAAACTGGCCGAGTACCAGAAGATCGAGACCGTCAACAGCGACGTGGATCCCAACGCCAACCTGACCTATGGCGTGGACTTCGACCTGGGCGACCTCTGCACCTACCGCTACACAGACGTCGGTATCGAGACCACCAAGCGGATCACCGAGATCCAGGAGGTCTACGAGGGCAGCAAGCAGACCCTCTCCGTCGTCTTCGGCAATGACCAGATGACCAGCATCACGAAAATCATCCAAAGGGAGGTATTTTAACATGGCCATGAGATACGGCTATTTTGACTCGGAGATCACCGGCGTGGACTCCGAGGGTATGCCTATTTTTGACAGAGCAGAGACGTCGGAACTGTTCCGCCTGCTCTTTTCCAAACTGCTGACCAATGGCGTGCTGGCCAAGCCTGCCGACTGCTTCAAAGTGCTGGCAGGGGACAACGGCCTGAGCGTCACGGTCCGCCCTGGCTTCGGCCTGATCAACGGCGCCTTCGCCTATGATCCCGCCCCCGCCACTTTCCAGCTGGCCGCAGCTCCTACGAGCTACAGCCGCATCGACCGCGTCGTGCTGCGCTGCAACTACCTGGAGCGCCTCTGCGAGATCATCGTGAAGACCGGCACGGCAGCGGCAACGCCCCAGGCTCCGGCGCTCATTCAGCCCGTCAGCGGCGACTACTACGAGCTGGGCCTGGCAAATGTAACGGTCAGCGCCAACCAGACCGTCATCACTCAGAGCTCCATCAGCGACACCCGCCCCAACAGCGCAGTCTGCGGCTACATCACCCAGTTCATCGACAGCATCGACACCGAGGCCTTCTATGACCAGTTCAATGCCTTCTATGCTGAGTTTGTGGCCAAGTCCAACGCCAGCTACTCCCAGTTCGAGCAGATGGCCAGGGCGGCCTATGACGGCTTCACGGCTGCCATCAACGAATACATCGAGGCACTGGAGACCAAAGGCAACACAGACCTGACCGCCATCACGGAGGCCATGAAAGAGTTCCAGCGCACCAGCCAGAACGCTTTCAACGAGTGGTTTGCCACCGTGCAGGGCCTTCTGGACGAGGACGTCGCCGGCAGGCTCATCAACAAAACGAGCGATCTGGACGAGCGCCTGACCGCTCTGGAATACATGATCATCCACAACGATCTGTTCACTCACATCGTTGACGATGATGGCAACCCGATCCTGGACGACGATGGCAACGCGATCATCGGCGACTGGAAATATAAAACCGCATAAGGAGGAACATTATGCAGATTGACGTAACAAACGGCAAACGCTTCACCGAGTACGACGAGCTGGCTGCCGTGGCCAGCGGGGAGGACGTTCTCCTGGTACGACTCGCAGACGGCACAGGCGTCAAGAGGATCCCCCTCAGCGCCATCAAGGCCTTCATTAACGGAGACCTGAGCACGCTGGAGACTGAGGGCCAGACCAGCCTGATCGCCGCCATCAACGAAGTCTTCGGCCTGGCAGGCACCAACGCCGACGACATCAAAGCCCTGAAGGAGCTGACCGCAATGCTCGGCCAGACCGGTGCATCCAGAGCCAACTCCTTCATCTACGAGCACAGCCTCGGCACCAGCTTCACCGCCGAGCAGTCCGCCGACATCCGTGCCGGCAAGTTCGAGCTGGTCCGCACCGGGGGCTACTGGACCATCAACGGTCGCAAATACTGGGCGGCCCATGCTGACTATCGTCTGCACTGCGGCGACACAGAACTGACTACCCATCATATGCTGGTCATTCCTGACAGGTCCTTCTATAACGGCGTTATGAATGACACTAATGACACGACCGGCTCCTACTACGGCAGCAAGATGAAGACCTCCGGCCTGGCTGATGCTCTGGCCACTGTCAAGGCTGACTTCGGCGCAGACCACATCCTGACTCACAGGGCCCTCCTGCCCAACGCTGTCAGCAATGGCGCCAGCTCCGGCTGGGCGTGGTACGACAGCCAGATCGACCTGATGAACGAGCACATGGTCTACGGCTCCTACGCATGGGGCGGCGGAGCGCAGAACGGCCACGACACCGGCATCGACAAGAGCCAGCTGGCTCTGTTCCAGGCACGCCCGGACCTGATCACGAACAGAGAGGACTGGTGGCTGAGAGACGTCCGGTCCGCGACGTTTTTCTGCGAGGTCAGCGACTACGGCGCTGCTACCGGCTGGAGCGCCTCGGGCTCCATCGGCGTCCGCCCGGCTTTCCTGATCTATTGATCAAAAATCCCGGCCCCTTGCGGGCCGGGTAAATCTAATCAAGGAGATAAGATAGCGTGTCAGACATCCCTAAAAGTAAACGGGCCCATTCTAATCTGGAAGCGCACCACCAGGCTCTCGCAGTCCGTCGGATGATCTCCGTGGAGCTGCTCAGCAGCTTCGCCTACAGCGAGAAGAAGCTGGAGGCGGCCATCAAGAAGCAGACCGCGCACATCCAGGACCCGGAGCACAAGAAGGACGCCGCCGAGGCCATCCGCAGCCTGGAGAACGACTACGCCTGCTGGTTTATCAAGAGGCACCGCGACCGTGTGGACGATCTCGCCTGCGCCATCGCTCAGCACATCAGGGCGGCCAATACCATCTGGCCCTCCTACCGTGTCGAGTACCTGGACAGACGCGACGAGCTCAACCAGGCGCTGAAGTGCTGCAACCAGCTCCAGGACGAGCTCCAGTACATCGCCGAGGCGCTGCCGGCTGACAAAAACCGGTATATGAACATCGTGCTCGAAGTCGAGAAGCTGTTCAACATGGTGAAGCACCTGAAAGATTAACACCCTATAGGGTGGCCTCTGTTTGTGCCGTCCAGTCCGCGACGAATTTCTGCAATGTCAACAACAACGGCAATGCTAACAACTGGAACGCCTCGAACTCCATCGGCGTCCGCCCGGATTTCACAACCGCACTACATTCTACGGGCAAGCTCCCGCGTGCGGCTATGGGAAAGGAGAGGCCATCCGTCCAGCGGGATCAGCTGGTAAATGCTAACCAGGACGCTCCCGGTTACGACCGATGGGGCTATCGCGTGGTTTTTATGAATGTATTTTATGATGCAAATTTAATATACGACGCCGGCACCAAGGCCATGAAAAGCAGCAAATTCAAACGCAGCACGCAGATGTTCGAGATGACGCAGCTCCTCACCACGGCCCACATCCGGCGCGACTTTATGGACGGAGAATACCGCCCAGACCCCGGGAACAAGTTCCCGATCAACGAGCGCGGGCATCAGCGCTATATCACCAGCAACACCATGGTGGACAAGACCGTCAACCACCTCTTTTGTGACGAGGTCCTGACGCCGGCGATCAGCAAGTACCTGATCTACGACAACGGCGCCTCGCAGAAGGACAAGGGCGTGGCCTTCCACCGCCGGCGCTTCGAAGCTCACCTGCACCAGTATTACATGGAGCACGGATCCAACGAGGGCTACATCCTGCTGGTGGACTATTCTGGCTATTATGCCAACATCCCGCACGATAAGTGCATCGAGGTCCTCGACTACTTTCTGGAGCGCGAGGTCGAAGATCCGGAGACGCTGCTGATCTCTGAGATGCTGACGCGCCTGATCTTAAAGACCTTCGAGCAGGACGTCTCCCGCTTCTCCGACGAGGAGATCGCGGCCATGATGGCCGGCAAGGTCAACCCGATGCTCAACTGCGGCGTGGATCCGGAGCTGCTGACCGGCGAGAAGATGCTCAGGAAGGGCGTGGACATAGGCTCGCAGCCTTCCCAGAACGTCGGCATCATCTACCCGTACCGGGTGGACAACTATGCCAAGATCGTCAGAGGCATCAAGCACTACGCCCGCTACACCGACGACTTCTATGCGATCTCAGACTCCAAGGAGTTCCTGGTGAGCGTGCTGGAAGGTTTCAGGAAGGAGGCGGCAGAGTATGGGCTGATCATCAACGAAAAGAAGACCCGGATCGTGAAGCTCTCCTCCCAGTTCAGACACCTGCAGGTGTGCTACTCACTGACGGAGTCCGGCCGCCTGATCCGGAAGATCCACCCGAAGAACATCACCCGGGAACGCCGGCCGGATCGACTACCCAACCGTCGAGAACTCGTTCAAGTCCTGGCTGGGCAGTCACTACAAAATTATGTCACACGACCAAATCTACAACATGAGCAGCCTCTACTATGAGCTGTTCGGAAGGAGACCAAAATGGAAAAAAGGACATGGAAGATTACACTGGCTGATGGCACATCCCTCGACGGCCTTGACCTCAACGGAAACAACTTCATCAGCTCCACCGCTGTCACCGAGGACACCTTCACCGGTAAGCTCTCCAGCGTGACTATCGAGGGGCCTGACGGCGCCCAGACCTATCAGGACATGAAGCTGGTCCAGATCAGCAAGGTCGGCAAGAGCTACTGGTTTATCCTGGCCGAGAAGACGGCCGAGGAAAAACAGAAGGAACTCGTCGCAGCTGCTCTGGCCACCAACGTCAACAGCATCACCGACCTCCAGCTCGCTCTGGCTGAGGTCTATGAAATGATCATTGCAGGAGGTATTTAAGTATGGCTAAAATCTACGCTTCCCTCATCAAGAAGGGGCTCAAAACCATCGACGACGTGCCCGAAAATCTGCGCGACGAAGTCCGCGCACTCCTGGAGGAGTAAGATGATCCGGCGCTTCAGATCCTGGCTCAGAAAGGTGGTGAACAACATGGCAGTCATCTACGTCGCCCTGATCGTCAAGGGCAAGCGTACCTACGACAGCGTACCTGACCTGATCAAGCCCCAGGTCAAGGAGATGCTGATCGACCTGGAACTGGCGGAGCTCGTCACTGAGTAAAGCCCACAACGCCCCCACGGAGATCTCCGTGGGGGCGTAATTCTAAGCAAGGAGCAACTAAGAGATGAAGAAACGAAACAGCATGGAGGGACCTCGCCGATGACTCCCGACCAGCTCACCAACATCATCACCGCGCTGATCGCAGGTCTGACCGGCTCCGGAGGCTGCTCCGTGATCCTCTACCTGCTCCAGCGCCGTGACAAGAAAAAGGACGGCCGCACCGAGGAGGACAAGCAGCGCGACGAGGCGATGAAGCGCCAGAGCAAACTGCTCCTCGGTCTGGCCCACGACCGCATCGTCCACCTGGGCTGCTGCTATATCGAGCGCGGCTACATCACCAAGGACGAGTACGAAAACCTGCACGACTACCTCTACGAGCCATATCTGGCCGAGGGTGGAAACGGCACGGCCAAAAAAGTCATGTCAGAGGTGGATCGTCTGCCTCTGCACGAATAACTGAAAGGAGAAACATCATGAAGAAAATCGACTGGATCCGTAAACTCACGAGCCGCAAGTTCTGGCTCAGCGTGGCGTCTTTTGTGTCCATGCTCATCATCGCCCTGGGCGGCGCTGAGGCGACTGCCACTCAGGTCACTGGCCTGATCATGGCCGGCGCGACTGTCATCGGCTACGTCATCGGCGAAGGCCTGGCCGACGCCGGCAGCGCATCCGGAGACGGCACTGGCGCCGGCGAGGAGTAAGCCATGAAGGCGACAGGGTCCTCCACTGAGAGGACCATCTGGAACTATTTCCGCTGCAAAGGTTTCAGCCCGGCCGGTGTGGCCGGGCTGATGGGCAACCTTTACGCCGAGAGCGGGCTCAATCCGATAAACCTCCAGAACACCTACGAGAAGCGCCTGGGCCTCACGGACGCCGAGTACACGGCCGCCGTGGACTCCGGGAGCTATTCCAACTTCGTCCGCGACAGCGCCGGCTACGGCCTCGCGCAGTGGACATACTGGAGCCGCAAGGAGGCCATGCTCAACTACGCCCGGAAGACCGGCGCGTCCATCGGCGACCTGATGATGCAGCTCGACTTCATGTTCCAGGAGCTGAAGGGCTACGTGGCCGTCTTCCAGGTACTCCGGACAGCCCGGACCGTGAAGGAGGCGTCCGACATCGTGCTGACCAAGTACGAGCGCCCGGCCGACATGAGCAACGCCGTCAAGGTAAAGCGGGCCGGCTTCGGCCAGGCATACTACGACGCCTACGCAAACACCACAACAACCCCAGAGAAGGAGGAGATCACCATGAGCAACAGCCCTCTGGTAACGTACACCAACATCACCAAGAACAAGACCAGCCCCCGCAACCACGCCATCGACACCATCACGATCCACTGCATCGTGGGCCAGTGGACGGCGAAGCAGGGCTGCGACTATTTTGCCACTACCGACCGCGAGTGCTCCGCCAACTATGTCGTCGGCAAGGATGGCTCCATCGGTCTGTCCGTCGATGAGGCGGATCGCTCCTGGTGCACTTCCAGCCGCGAGAATGACAACCGCGCCATCACCATCGAAGTCGCCAGCGACACCGAGCACCCCTACGCCGTGACCGATGCAGCCTACGCCGCACTGATCAAGCTGGTGGCCGACATCTGCAAGCGCAACGGCATCGAGAAGCTGGTCTGGTCTACCAACAAGACCGACCGCGTCAACCACGCCAACGGCTGCAACATGACCGTGCACCGCGACTACGCCAACAAGGCCTGCCCGGGCGAGTACCTCTACGAGCGCCACGGCGCCATCGCTGCGGCCGTCAATGAGATCCTGGGCTCCGGCACTACCCAGGCACCGGAAGCGGCCCCCGAGGCCGTCCGAGGCTTCCCTGCGACGCCCTTCACTGTCCGCGTCATTATCCCGGATCTGAACTATCGCAGCGGCCCGGGCATGAGCTACGCGGTCAAGGGCCAGACCGGCAAGGGCGTCTTCACCGTCACCGAGGTGCAGGACGGCTGGGGCAAGCTGAAAAGCGGCGCCGGCTGGATCTACCTCGAAAACCCTGACTACTGCACCGTCCAAGGCGTCGCAGCGAAGCCGGCCGAGCCGGATCCTGCCGACGTGCTGGCGCAGGAGATCGCCGCTCAGATCCAGGCGTCCGGCCTGGACGCTGCGGCAGTCCTGGAGAAGATCAACAAGATCCTGGCATAGTATGAGAGCCCCGGCACCCGCCGGGGCTCTTTTGCTTTATACGGCAATTCTGAGGACGACATAGTCCCGCAGCACGATGATCTTCGGGGTTCGAGTACCGTCGCGCGGGCTCCACCACAAAAAACGTCGTAGATTCGTTAAAATCTACGACGTTTTTGTTTATAAGTACACACATTAGTACGCTAAGGAGGGTACCATACAATATCAAAAGAACTTGACCCTGCGCGACGGCACGCCCTGTGTGCTGCGCAATGCTGGGGCAGGCGACGCCGAGCAGGTACTGCGCATTTTCAATCTGACCCACACACAGACCGAGTTTCTGCTGACCTATCCGGGGGAAAGCCCGATGACCGTAGAAAATGAGCGGGATTTTCTCGCCCAATCCGCTGCCAGCTCCAACAGTATTGAAATCTGCGCTGTTATCGGCGGCGAAATCGTCGGCACCGCCGGCATAACCCCCATAGGCAGTCAGGAGAAGCTGCGCCACCGCTCCGAGTTCGGCATCAGTATCGACCGGGCCCATTGGGGCAGGGGCATCGGCCGCGCCCTGACGGAGGCCTGTATCGAGTGCGCCAAAACGGCAGGGTATACCCAACTGGAACTGGACGTCGTGGTCGAGAATACCGCCGCACGAATGCTGTATGAGCACGTAGGTTTCACCGAGTATGGCCGCAATCCGCGCGGTTTCCGCACCCGCAGCGGCGCATGGCAGGAGCTTATTTTGATGCGCTTGGAGTTGGACTGAAATTCGGACAAAATTTCCCATTTATTTTTCAAAATTGCTTGACATTTTTGATTTACTCCGCTATAATGAATAAGCTGATTTGAGACAGCCCGGTTCGACCGGGTGTAGCGCAGTTTGGTAGCGCGCTTGAATGGGGTTCAAGAGGCCGTGAGTTCGACTCTCGCCACTCGGACCAAACGTTGGGCTGTCTACTCAGTATAACCGCCAAATCCGAAAGGATTTGGCGGTTTTTTATTACGTCTTTGAGAAAGCGATATTTTGAAAGAACGAACTTGCCATCCGCTGCTACCAGCGTGCAGGCTTCGCCATTGACGGCGGCATCGTTCACCAGGCAACGACCGCCGGGGACGGCGACTTTTACCGCATGGTGCGCCGCTGATTTCCGCCGCACTTATTCCAGCCCATACTCCCGCAAGCAATGCTTTATACCGGCCTGTGTGTCTGCAAATCCCGCACCTGCGGCGTTGCGGAACTTGCTGCCGTCCATCAGCAGGCTGCGCGGCCACTCCTGTTTTTCAATCTCCGGGTGGATGCCCAGCGTCTCACAAACCCGCAACGCGGTCGTGTACATGTTGCAGTCGTTCTCACTGCCAAAGTTGTACACGCCGCCGGGCAGTTCCATTGCCTGGGTCAGCTGCTCCACGGCCTCGCGCACGTAGGTAATGCCGCGGTAGTCACGGCAGGAGAACCGCAGTGTGCCGCCGTGCAGAGCCGCATTGTACAGGTTCAGCAGAAAATTTCCACGGATCGGCAAGCCATACCCGGGCAGATCGTACATCCAGGTTGCACGCAGCAGCACAGCATCGGGCCGGGCATCCAGCACGCGCTGTTCGGCTTCCAGCTTGTGGCGGCCATAGACGTTGGCAGGGGAGAGCGGCGTATCCTCGGCAAACGGCCCAATGTCCGTCAGCCCCGTGTATACCTGGTCCGAACTGAAACACACAAGCTTTGCCCCCACTGTCTGCGCGGCCCTGGCCATCCAGAGCGGCAGCTGCACATTGGCGCGATAGGATTTCTCCGGGTGTTTTTGGCTGTATCCAGTGTCGGAGATTGCCGCTGTGTGCAAAATTACGTCGGGCCGTTCGTGCCACACAAGCTCGGCCACCGCCGTTTCATCGGCGGCGGCCAGCATCCCTTTCGGGAAAGCGCACAGTTCATACCGGCCTGCCAGCTGCGCCATAATGCGTGCCCCCACAAAGCCGCCTGCACCGGAAACCAACACTTTTTTCATCAGAGATTCTCCTTACAAAACTATTTTGCTTTTATTGTACCGTCTTTGCGCACCCGGCGCAAGCATATTGACAAATTCGGCGGTAGTTTGTATAATAAAGACACCTAAAACAAGGTGTGGATTTTTACAGTTTTGATACTACTTTTCGCCACACAATGGCCCGCCGGGCTGTTGTGTGGCGTTTTTGCGTGCCGAAAAGGAGAAACCCATGAACGATACCTTTATGAAAGAAAAACCGATTTTCCCGTTGCTGACTTCGATGGCGCTGCCCATGGTCATTTCCATGCTGGTCAACGCGCTGTACAACATTGTGGACAGCCTCTTCGTTGCCCGCATCAGTGAGGAAGCCATGACCGCGCTCTCGCTGGTGTACCCGGTGCAAAACCTCATCAATGCAATCGCGATTGGTTTCAGCGTCGGCATCAGTGCGCTGATCTCGCTGCACATGGGCGCAGGCAATAAGGAAAAGGCTGACACTGCCGCCACCCACGGCATGGTACTTTCGCTGATCCACGGCGTCATTATCTCCATCGTCTGCACGGCCATCATGCCGCGCTTTCTGCGGTCCTTCACCAGCGATGAATCGGTCATCGCCATGGGTCTGACCTATTCCCGCATCGCCTTTATGTTTGCCGTTGTCATCATGGCGGCCATGTCGTTTGAGAAGATTTTTCAGGCCGTTGGCCGGATGAACGTCACAATGATCGGCCTGATGGGCGGCTCCATCTGCAACATCATCCTTGACCCGCTGCTGATTTTCGGCATCGGCCCCTTCCCGGAAATGGGCATTGCAGGCGCGGCGCTGGCTACCGGCATCGGCCAGCTGGTACCGGTCGTGTTCTACCTCATCGTTTATAACGTGCGGCCCATCCCGGTCAAGCTGCTTGGCGCCTGCCTGCGGGCCGACGCCAAGCTGGACCTGCAGCTGTACGCCATCGGCGTGCCCGCTATCCTGAATTTGGCGCTGCCTTCGGTGCTTATCTCCTTCCTGAATGGACGGCTGGCGGCATTCTCCCAGAGCTATGTTGTGGTGCTGGGCATCTACTACAAATTGCAGACTTTCCTGTATCTGCCCGCCAACGGCATTGTGCAGGGCCTGCGTCCCATCATTGGCTACAACTACGGCGCAGGGGAGTATGACCGTGTCAAGAAGCTCTACCGCACGGCCATGGGGATGTGCGCGGCCATTATGGCGGCGGGCACGGTACTGTGCCTGGCGCTGTCCGGGCAACTGATTGGGCTGTTCAGTTCCAGCGCGGAGACCATCGCCATCGGCACAGTCGCATTGCGCATTATCTGCGCGGGCTTCATCGTCTCGACGATCTCGGTCGTTGTCTCCGGTGCGCTGGAGGGCCTAGGCATGGGCGTACAGTCGCTTGTTATTTCGCTGTGCCGCTATGTGGTAGTCATCATGCCGCTGGCCTGGGCGTTCTGCCGCGTGCTGGGTGCAAACGGCATCTGGAACGCCTTCTGGGTGACGGAGGTCATCACCGCCGTGATTGCGCTGGGCGTATACCATAAGAGCGTGAAATTGAAGTAAGGGTATACAAAGAAAGCCTGACCGGGGACGGTCAGGCTCTCTCTGTATAAAGGTCTCTCCTTGGGGGAAGCTTGTCACCGAAGGTGACTGATGTGGGGCGCACTTGCTGCAGCAGCCTATTTATGCGTAATCATGGGCACGCCTCTCCTCATCCGGCCCTTTGGGGTCACATTCTCCCTCGTGAGAAGGCTTTTTTACGCTTTCTCCTGCACGTAGCGGATGAACGCGTCGCGCTCGGCGGTGGAGCGCACGACGGCGGTGTACATCTGATCGCCCATGTCCAGGCGCAGGGCCTGGGGGATGCGCTCTGCCATCTTCATGCGACTGCCGTACTTGGCCATGATCTGTGCATGGGTGTGCTTGTACTCGTGGCAGTCGCGGCGGCCTGCATAGACGCAGAAATACTTGGGGCCGTCCAGCTCAGCGTTGCGCACCTCATCATAGCAGACCATGTCGGCCCAAATCTGGTAGCAATCCACCGAGTTCGCATAATTGATCATATCGGGCGTGTAGCCGCCGGCCGGGCGCATATTGACTTCCAGCGCAACGTAATCGCCCTTTTTGCCAAGGCCGGGCTTGTCCTCGTTGAGCTGGAAAAACTCGCAGTGGAAGAATCGGCTCTTTGCGCCGAACGCCTTGATGGTGCGGAAGCCCGCATTTTTCAGCGCAGCGGGCACAGTTTTCTGCGTCCAGTAGCTCAAATCGCCGTTCTCACTGACGATATCCAGCATCGGGGTGGGGAACACATTGGAGGTGTAGAACAGCGGCACGCAATGGCTGTCGGCCACGCCGTCAAAGCTGACGATGGTGCCGTTGATATATTCCTCCATAATATACTGCACATTATGCGGCTCTGCATAGAACTTTTTCAGTTCGGTAAAGTTATTCAGCTTGTAGGTGGCCTCGGCACCGCAGCCGTTGTCCGGCTTGACGATGACCGGGTAGCCGACTTCCTTAATAAAGGTGCGGGCCTCGTGCAGGGTGCTGACCATATGGTGGCGGGCCACCGGCACACCGGCGGCAATGTAGCTTTCCTTCATCTTGCTCTTGTACTTGATGCGCTCGATGAAGTCGTTCTGTACGCCGGTCGTGATGTTGAAATCCGTGCGCAGCTGGGCATCCATTTCCAGCCAATATTCGTTGTTGGACTCGATCCAATCGATTTTGCCGTAGTGGAAGGTGAAGTAGGCGACAGCACGGAGCATCTCGTCATAGTTACCGAGGTTGTCCACGCGGTAATACTCCGTCAGGCAGTTTTTCAGTTCCCACGGAATCTCGTCGAACGGCGCGTCGCCGATGCCCAGCACATTGACACCATTGCGGTGCAGGCGGTCGCAGAAATTCCAGTAGGTCTTGGGAAAATGCGGGCTGACAAAGATAAAATTCATCG
>ERZ780144.710-NODE-710-length-44084-cov-4.594267_pt1 | contig 44084 bp, 39 predicted proteins | sample MGYA00511380_ERZ780144 | MGnify/ENA primary metagenome ERZ780144 (study PRJEB29588, sample SAMEA1965858) | human gut metagenome | biome: human gut; feature: human-associated habitat; material: faeces | place: Denmark | collected 2008/2010 ... | reverse complement strand
ATTGCATATTGCGAAGCTAAACGGCCGTCTTTGCGGAGCAAAACGGCCGCATTCCGTTTCTGAACAGCCGAATTTCTACCAGTCTCTGCAATCCAATCCTTATAATGATAGTAGCCATCCCAGTGGTGGTGAATAGATCATTTTAAGGAGGATAATGTATGCAGTTGGATTACAAGGACATCATTATCAAACACTACGCGCTATCAATGTCCGGTAGCGAAATAGCTCGTCAGGCTGGTTTCAGCAAGTCTGGTGTTAATGACTTCTTGAGAGCATTCAAGAAGTGCGAAGATCTGAGCTATCCATTACCAGCAGGCATCACTAACTATGGTATTGCCCTGAAGGTGTATGGAGCTGTACCTGGATCAGGAGGACGAAATGAGAACATCGAGTTACCTGATTATGAAGATGCTGCCAAGCTTATGGCTACCCGTAAAAACATGACACTCATGTTTCTTTGGAACCGCTATAAGAAAAAGTGCGAAGAAGAAGGCGCTCGTTTCTATCAGTACAGTCAGTATTGTGAGCTCTACAACAAGTGGTGCGAAGAGAATTATGAGACCGCCCACTTTGATGCCATTATCGCACAAAAAATGGAAGTTGACTTTGCTGGTCAGACCTTCTCAATGACAGATCCTCTTACCGGCGAGATCATGGCCATCGTTGTATTTGTAGCCATCCTTCCTTATTCACAGTATATCTATGCAGAAGGAATGCTCTCAACGAAGGAACCACAGTGGATCGAGGTCAACAATCACGCACTGGATTACTTTGGTGGAGTTCCTGCTTTAGTAGTCTGTGACAACTGTAAACAGGCTGTTATCGTTAATCAGGACTGGATCGAGCCGGAACTGAACAAGGATTATGCTGACTGGGCTGACCACTATGGCACTGTTATTCTTCCTGCGAAGGTCCGTAAGCCGAAATTCAAGAGTTCTGTAGAAAACGCAGTAGGCATTCTCGAGAAGGGCTTCTTCCACAAACTTGAAGAACGTCAGTATTTCTCACTGGAACAGTTTAATAAGGATCTCTGGAAGGAACTGGAGGCTCTGAATAAAGAGCCATTCAAGAAGAAGGAACACAATAGATACTACTATTGGAAAGAGGAACAAACGGAATTGATGCCGCTCCCCTCCATGCATTATGAGTACATGGAGAGAAAGACGGCAAAGGTATCAAGCGACTTCCACGTACGCTTTGACAATGCTTATTATAGCGTAGATAAAGCATTTCTGCACAAGAAAGTATCTATTAAGGCTTCTTCAACCGTAGTTCGTATTTATTCCCTTGCCGGAGAGTTTCTTTGTGAATGGCCCAGAGCTACCCGTAAGGGGCAGTGGTCAACCAATCCTGAACACCTGCCAGATCACTATAAAGGATTTACTCAGTGGAATGGTCCTTACTTTATTCAGAAAGCGCAACTCATTGGCAAGAATACAGAGACTGTTATCCGGACGATCCTCAAATCCAGACCATACGAAGTACAGACCTATCGTATGTGTCTGGGTATTCTGAACTTTACAAAGAAGTACAGCAATAAGACTCTGGAAGAGTGCTGTAAGCAGGCGGTTGCTCTGAATAAGCAGAAATATACCTTTATCAAGAATACGATAGCTGTTGTAGCAGATGATCTCGGAGAAGCAGGCTATCATCATCCCACATCGGCAAAGAAAGAACCGGTACGCGGAGGGTATGTAATGCCACCGGAAGCTTCCAGTATCGACACTCTTTTATCACGCAGCAAGGCTCTTGCTGATCAGATACGAGAGGGGGCCGATGAATAATGCTTACAGGAACTGTACTGATAAATGAACTCGTTGATGAACTGAACGAACTTAAGCTTTCAACTATGGCAGCTACATTGGATGATCTGTATCACAAACCCGGATTTCTGGAAATGGATCGGCTTACGCTTATTGCAGAACTGATCGGACCACAGTTTCAGGAAAAGGTCAGCACGACATTAAAGAATCGCTTAACAGCGGCACATCTGAAGGGCTCACCTGAAGAATTGTCAGACTGTGTGGACTCTGACAAGCGGGAGTATCTGCCTGCCGGTATAACAGAGGTTCTTTCCTCTTTTGACTTTATTGAAAGAGGCTACAATCTCTGTATTCTCGGAGAATCAGATGCCGGAAAGTCTTACCTTGCAAAAGCTATCGGCATAAAGGCCTGCAACCGATATAACGTCGGTTACTTTCACAGCGAGGAACTTTTGGAAAGCATGGTAGCTCTTAAAGAGCAGGATTACGATAAATATGCTCGCAAGATGAAGAAGTATCTCAAATGGGAACTGATCATCCTGGATGACTTCCTGCTTCACACAATCACTGACGAAAGAGAGATTAAAATCCTCTTTGAGCTTCTGGAGAAGCGGAACGAGCAGAGGAAAAGCACCATCGTATGCTCACAGCGTGATCCGGATAACTGGAAAGCGATGATCCTCAACGATGAGGTATCTGCCAATTCCATCATGAAGAGAGCTACAAAGCACTACACGGTTAAGATCAACACACGATAAGCGGTGGTCTTCTAACTAAAAAATAGGCGGCCGTTGACTTCGGAAAGCGGCCGTTCTAAAACAGAATGGCGACCGCTGAGCTCCGTAAAATGCACCAGATATTTCGGTGGTTTTGCTGTCCGGTCCTTTTTTACTGCAAAATCCACATGATATTTGCGAGCCACCCGCTCAAACGCCTTGATATTACTATCGGCTACCTCAATGGACGATGCACCGGCTCCCTGACCGACCAGTTCCTTTACCGATATTTTCCCGTGTGTTTTCTCCGCAGTCTTCCTGCGATGATTCAGGTACATTTGCATAGAAGTTTTCAGGATACTGGCATCCAGCTTCGCTGCCTTAATGACCAATGCAATGGTTTTCTGGGTTACTTCCTCTTGCATAAGCACCTCCTGTCTGTAATTTTTTTGTTGCTGCTCGCCGGTATTATGGCGGAACCAGCAGCCGGTGAAGTAAATAGTTCATGCCGCTCCTTTCTTCTGGACATCATGTCCAGAGGTAATAAAAAAGGCAGCTATAAACCGGTTTGGTCTATAACTGCCCTGACGCTGTTGAAATCTATAATTTTCTGGTTTCTACTTCTGGAAAAATGAGTAATGGTGTACTGTCTTCTATTACATTTTTCTCTGGCTTATTTCCAAATATTTTTTCGTATAATTCTTCATTTTCTACTTCCGATGGATATTCCACCATCATTGCCTTTTTAATCTGCGCTAACACAATATCGCCATATCCATTCATATTATCTGGAATCCATTCATTTACGAGAGTGCAGGCATTCAAGTGTTCAACTTCCTTATTTTGCACACCAAAGTCTGAAAGAATTTTTATAATCGCCCCTTTATAATAAGGTTTTATAATTTTAATCTCATATCGGTTTTCCATCAAATCCGCAATATGTAGTATTTGATAAAACTGTCCTTCTAGTTCTAGCGGTTTTAAATACCAATACTCATGGGTAATTGCAGCATCAGGAACCAAATCGTGTTCGTAAAGATATTCCCATGATCTAAGGTTTTCGTCCAAAGGATCCACTTCTAATTCCCAAACAATTATATCTCTGCTATCATTGTCCCCTAAGAACTCCCTAGCTCTCCCAATTCCATTAATACAGCCAGTAATGGAATCACTAAAGCAAATGCGCGGTATAGTTTCATCCTCACGATTCATAGGTTCTTTCGGTATTCGCGGTATGAACACTTTCCCCAAAGGTGCCCGCAAATCAAAACTCACATGATACAAATGAATTTTTTCATTCATTGAGCATTCTCCTTTATCAGATCTAAAACACTATTTAAGGCATCATCATTTGTCCATGCTGAAGATCTATTCAAATAATCAAAATAATAATGTTCTCTTGCTATTGTAATGATATCGGTGCCTCTTATTAGACCAGACAATAACTCTTTAGTCCTGGTAAAATCTCCCTCTGAATTAAAAAAATCCAGATCTATGTCTAACATATACTTTTCTTTTTGGGCTTCTTTGATGAAATTGGGCAGATTCTCATCTTCTCCTACAACAAAATAATGTTTATAGTATTCTGAAAAATCTTCTCGATCTTTGCAAACACAATAAAAATCAGAAATATATCCCATGTTATACCCAACTAAGATATGCTCATCATGAAAAACATATAATCTCGTCATTTCTTCTATTTTCCTCGGATTATATTGATGTTTCATATATGTATCGTAAATTTCTTTTTGTACTACATAAGAATCTGCTTTTACTAAATCTCCATTGCAAGCTTTATAAGCATATTGAGAAAAAATAGGACGAGTATCCATATGATAATCTATCGTTACCAAACGATACTCCTGTTTTGTATTCGAACAATATTCAGCCCACACCGGAAGAACAAAATTATGACTTTCCACAACTACAACCTTCTTATTCCCAAACACATAGTCAACGCGATTATTCTGTAAATTCTCCTGCTTCATGTGCAATCCTCCTGCGTAATGATATATCTATCTTATCACCATCGTTTCCCACTGTATACTGTTTAATATTCTTTGTTCTCATGTAAAACTATCTGCTTGCCAGCCACCATACATATCATGCTGCACCTCCTGCTGATAATAATGATTAATTGTTGACGATGCGTTATAGAGAGCGGTAATCATATACGACTTGATATTGCTGATTTTCGTGTTGGTGTCTTTCATACAGGTAATCACATACTCCAGGTGGTCACTCCGCAATTTCAGGAATTTCGCTTTTACCAGTTCATACGGATAATCTTCCCCTGCGATCCGGATCACGCTCCGCTTAACACAGACCACATCACAAATCACCTCGTACAGTTCATTGTACAAGGCTCTCCGGTTCCAGTCATCATATTGCATGTGAACATCATAATCAATATTGTCTTTTATCAGCTTTAAATATGCCGCTGTGATATCCATCACATCCTCTCGGATCGGCATCTGGCCAGCTTCCTCTGATTGATGGATCTGATTCCTGTCAGTCTGGTTATTATAAGTCTGATTATAGTTAGTATAATTAGCGTCTAAATTCTGAACCTGCGCAGGTTCAGCTTCTGAACTTCCGCAGGTCTGCTTTTTGAACTTCCGTGGGTTCAAATCCTGAACTTCCTGAAGTTCAATTTCTGAACCTCTGGAAGTACAAGTACCAGACTTCTTGAAGTTCAATTTCTGAACTTCTGCATATTCGCTGGTATTCTCCTCATTTTCCCGGTTGTCGGCAATATGTAATGTGGAAAAATTCTTCACATATATGATATCCGGCTTTCCTAAACCACGTCGTTTTTTCTCGATCAAACCAATGCCTTTTTCAGAATCCAGTTCTTTCATGATCTTCACACAGGTTGCTTTCGCACAGCCCAGATCCTCCATGATGGCCTCCACCGTATAAATGATATAGGCACGGTTTTCCTCATCCAGCCAGCCATTTTTCATAGACAGGGACATTCTGTCCAACATCAGGCCGTACAGGAGCTTAGCATCGCTGCTAAGCCCCTTAAAGCGTTCATCCTTAATCAACAGGCGCGGAACACGATAAAATGCAAATTGTTCGGCCTCGATCCCATAATAGTAGTCAAAGTTTATTTTGCCTTTCATCTGTCTCCGCCCCCTTTACTGCCTGTTTTTCCATTCCTCCAGCAGTTCATAAATAACTGTTTCAATCTGCTCATTAGAATAATCTTCCGGGAAAAACTGGCTAATTTTATCTGCCTTAATGGTCACTTTCCGGCTTTTTGGCTTTTCTTCTGATAAAATCAACCGCACCATTGCCATTGTCAGTTCCTGGCTTTTTCCGTACTCCTTTAGTTTCGCTGACTGTGCGGTAGTCATTACCACCCCAGTCTCCCGTAGGACTTCCAGAATCCAGCCCTGGTATTTCTTGTTCAAGAATGAAATATCGACTCCTTGCACCATGCCGATCTTTTTACGATCCACCAGTTCCAAAAGTCCATCATTCAATCGTGCAAGCCATATGAAACGCTGAACCGTCTTTCCACTTTCACCAGCCTTTTTTCCGACTTCATCCAGGCTGTTTCCAACGCCCTTTTTTCCCGGATGTTTCATTGCCTCATATTTCATGGCATATGCCCTGGCTTTTTCACTTGGTAAAATATCTTCTCGCTGAATATTGGTATCCACCATAATAATGGTTGCTTCGTCATCATTATAATTTCGGACGAATACCGGCATTTCTGCAATCCCAGCCAGTTCACAGCCTCGTTTTCTCCGATGGCCGGCAATAATCTCGTATCCACCATCCTGGCGTGGCCGCACAATTCCAGGTGTCAGAACACCGTAATTTTTTATGCTCTCCACTGTTTCCTGCATTTTTTCATCATCCAGGACTTTAAATGGATGATCCTTAAATTCATAAAGATCTGTCAATGGTACATATAGCAGCTGTCCGGCTGCCTGATCAGCCACGGTGTCCATTCCCAAAAGATCTTCATAGGAAGTCAGCTGAATCTCTTTATTTCTCTTTCGCATGGTTCAGTACCTCCTGTGCAAGTTTCTGATAGCTTTCTGCCCCTTTTCCATTCTTCTCATAGGTAAAGATACTGACACCTTCTGAAGCTGCCTCTGAAATTGGTTCTAACCGGGGAATGGAATCATTAAATATCCTCAGTTCATTTCCATAAGCTGCCTTGATTGCTTTTTTATTTCGTTTGGAATTGTTATATCGGCTCACATCCATCGTGTACAAAATGCCCTCTATTTCCATTTTAGGGTTAAATCGTGCCTTCGTTGCCTTATAGACCTTCAAAAGCTCTGTAAGGCCGTCAGAAGCGTAATATTGGGGCTGTGTCGGAATCAGCACACTGTCTGCCGCCGTCATTTCATTAATCGTCAGCATTCCGAGAGAGGGCATGCCATCTATGAGAATATAATCATAATCTTCTTTCAGCAAATCCAGGTATTCTTTAAGGACTTGTTCCCGGTCCTCCACCGTAATCAAGGACAAATCCATTCCTGTGAGCAATTTATTGGATGGAATAATATCTACGCCCTCTTTATGATGTAATATTGCTTCCCGTGGATCAAACTCAATTCCCATGACAATGTTTTCCATCATATTTTTCAGAGTTACTCTGAGATTTTTGGGAAATCCCATGCCAAGAGTTAAATGTCCCTGTGGATCACCATCTACCAATAAAACCCTCTGGCCCAGTCTTGCCAGTCCAACTCCCAGATTGATGCTTGTGGTGGTCTTTCCAACTCCACCCTTCTGATTTGCAATTACGATTATCTTACACATGATCAAATTCTCCTGTTCTTCTACTATTTTTCTTTTACGTTATTCTTTTTAATTTCAGCATAGGCCCGGTAATACTGCTTCGTTCCTTTGTTGCTATAAAGCTCCGATAACTCCATTACTTCAATTTTCGGATGCCGCATGATAATTTTCTGAAACCATGCGATATCATTCTTTGTTCCCATCACTCTTATTTTTAACATCGATCCATTCCTCCGCAGGGTCTCAAAGCTCCCTGTTTTCTGTTGTGTACTCCGGATAGCGAATCTGAATTGCCTGCCAGAAATATGGTGCGTAAGAACAGCCAAACAGCTCTTCCACGTTATACTGGCTGCATTCCTGCAGTTGCTCTTCTGTGTCCAGATAATCGTCTACGCTCGGCGCACTGTTGCAGTAAAGATTAAAAGCCATTCGGATTGCCTTAACACTTCCACTGGTCTGCCAGCCTTCCCGCAGGCATTCTGTTTTCACATATCCGGTTTTAAAATCATAAATCTGATCAATATGCTCTCTCGTATCCCGATTCACGCCAAGGCAATAAACCAATGCCTTGTGGTACACATCCTGATACCGTACCTCTTTTAATTTTTCGTAGTAGAATTTTTCATGTGCATTGTTCATAAAGTTCATCTCTCTGTTTTCTGCTCCTAACGCTGTACCTTTCATCATCAATAACCTCCTTCGTGTATTGAAAAAGGCATCCCCTATGGAATGCCCTATAAAAAATAGGGACACTCATTTCTAAGTATCCCTACCATTTACCAGTTAATCTGATAATGCTGTTCACTTTTATTCATTCAAAATTATTGTGTCTCACATGTCGAGATTCAACGCTACAACCACACGAATTCGGTCCATAAGCACTTTTTCTTTATGATTTTCGCCCACAGTATTAAAAGTAAAAAACCTCACAAAGTAAGTAAATTCAAGGATTTCTACATATTTTTTCTGTGTAGCGCAATCACAGTCTCTATATGCGTCGTCCCCGGGAACATGTCGACGCAGCATACTCTTGTGACCTCATAACCTTTCGCCTGCAGCACGACGAGATCTCTCGCAAGGCTCGTTGGTTTGCAGGAAATATAGATCATTTTTTCGCATCCATAATGGTCGATGATCTTTGGAAGCGCCTTCGGATGGATTCCGTCTCTCGGCGGGTCCAAAACGATGAGGTCCGGGCGTTCCTCTAAGGTATCCAATACTTTTAAGACATCCCCCGCGATGAAGTCGCAGTTTGTCAGTCCATTCTGCGCCGCATTCACCTTCGCCGCCTCAACAGCTTCCTCAATGATCTCCACGCCGGTCACATGTTCTGCCGCCGGAGCGAGGATCTGGGCAATGGTACCGGTTCCGCTGTAGAGATCGAAGACCTTTCTTCCGTCTGTCTCACCGATGTATTCGCGGGCCGTCTCATAGAGCACCTCCGCACCGAGAGAGTTGGTCTGGAAAAAGGAGAATGGAGTGATCTTAAATTTTAATCCGAGAAGTTCTTCCATAAAGAAGTCCTGTCCATAAAGGATCACCGTGCGGTCATTCTGTACCACATCCGCAAGACTGTCGTTTTCTGTGTGGAGGATTCCGGCAAAAGAGCCTTCCAGATCCAGTCCCAGAAGTTTTTCTTTCCAGCCCTCAAGCAGCGCTTCCTCATTCTTATCACTCTTCCATGTTCCCTCCGTCTGGGTGGAGGTCACAAGATCCACAAGGATCTCCCCGGTCTTCACACCGCGGCGGACGAGAAGATGTCTCAGATAACCGACATGCGCCATTTTTTTATAGAAGACTGCTCCGTGCTCCGTAAAATAATCCAACGTCGCTCTTAAGATCTTACAGCAGTCCGGATGCACCAGCACACACTGGTCCACGGTCACGATATCATAAAAGCTGCCGCGTTTATGCATTCCCAGAGTCATGGGACCGTCCTTAAACTCATCTCCGAAGGAAAATTCCATTTTGTTCCGGTATGCCTTTGTCAACGGACTTCCTTTGATCCCCTCAAAATTGTAGCCTGCCGGAAGAACCGGATCTAAAAGAGCCCGGACCTGCTGCTCCTTGATCTTTAACTGTTCCTCATAAGGAACCGTCTGGTACGTACATCCACCGCAGTCCGCACGATGAGGACATGCGCCCTCTGTGTTTTCGTATGCTGCAGGAGTCACGACCTTAAGGAGTCTTCCCTCGCATCTTCCTTTGCGCTGCCTGGAGATCGCGATCTCGACGGTCTGCCCCGGGAGCGCATTCTTTACAACTACCTTTTCCTCTCCGATATGGAGGATTCCTTTATTTGGAAAATCCATCTTTTCCACTGTACCGGTGTAGATCTCACCTTTTTTCATATAATTTTTGTACTCCTTTTTCTGCCGGGAATCGGATTTTTCCGTTTCTGATCGCACAGCGCGTAAACGATGCCTCGTTCCCTGATATGTTTTTATGCACAGAAAAAGGCTGTGCAAGCGATCCCTGCCACAGCCTCGTTCTCATTGTGTTTGTAAGCATTTCGGCTTAAGCTTCTTTCTCGTCATCCTTCTCGACAGCTTTTTTCGGAGTTTCCTCCTCTTCCTCGAAAAAGTCATCGTCGAAATCATCGTCGAAATCGTCTTCAAAATCTTCCAGATAATCCGGTGTAAAGAAGCGATATACTGCGTATGCGATTCCGGCTACAGCAGCAACAGCGCCGATGATAGCAAGCACCCAGAGGATACAATTCTTTTTCTTATCCTCTTCTTCTTTTTTATGAAGCAGTTCATTCAGCTTGGACGCGTTTATAAGCTCTTCCATTTTGCTGAGTGCGTCTTTACTCATCGTATCGAATTTGTTCATCCTCACACATCCTTTCTGTTTCACAGCCGCCCCGGACAAGAATGATCCGCACGGACAGATACTTTGTAATAGTATATCATGATTTTATGGTTTTTACTATCCCTAAATTTTCATAGTTTTAGACACCATTTTTTTATACCGCAGTATATGGAGTTCTACAAATAAACATGATAAAATAAAACTGCTGTCGCACCTCCAGCAGAAAGGAGGCGGTATTTATAGATTACATAAACACTTTCCTTGTCTCTGTCGCGGCAAGCATAGTTGGCTACTATGTTTGCAAATGGCTGGATAGGGACAACCGACAGTAACAGCCTAAACGGTTCGGCTCACCGCAAAGAGCAAGAAACCCCCGGAGGTGCCACTCCGGGGGTTTTCGCGTACTCATAGACATATAAGCACTTTCCTTAGCTGTTTTTAATTATATGCGATTGCCCCCAAAAAATCAATACTAAATTTCTTTTGGCTAATTTATTTACAGCTTCTTCAGCTTCGCAAAGGAAGCAAACATCTTCCTTGTCCCGATCGCCGCATTATCAAAATCGACTGTGACCTCGAAATCTTTTCCGCCGTCCGCGATGGATTTCACGGTTCCGTCACCAAAACGCATGTGATGGACGCGGTCACCTTCGGAGTAATCCAAAGACTTCGGTTTTTCTACGGTGAACGCCTTTCCGAAGGTCGGCGTGTTCTTCGGCGCCGCAGAAGTCCCGGAGGCATATGGATTCTTATAGGCATCGGATTTCTGTCCAAAAAGACTCACACCCGCCGGACGGTTCTGGAATCTTCCAGTGTGACCGTCAGCCGCTTTTCCGTCCGCGCCGGAAGCCTTCGCCCACGGAAGTCCCGCTTCCTCCGGAAGGTTCCTGTACGCGTCTGCCATTTTCTTCCATCCGGTCTTTGAATCATCCCGATCCGGACGTTCCAGGCACACATCCGGGATCTCGTCAATAAACCGGCTCGTTCTTTCAGGCTGTACCTGCCCTTTTATCATACGGCTCTTCGCCGCAGTCAGAGTCAGGCGCTTCTCCGCCCTCGTGATCCCCACATAGCAGAGACGGCGCTCCTCCTCCAATGCCTCCGGTCCTTCCATCAGAGACATCATACTCGGGAAAAGTCCATCTTCCATTCCCGCAAGATACACATACGGGAACTCCAGACCTTTCGCGGAATGCAGTGTCATAAGGATAATTCTATCCTCTGACTCATCCATACTGTCGATATCCGCAACCAGGGCAACTTCCTCCAGGAACGCGGAAAGACTCGGTTCCTCGGCGCTCTCCCAGTAGGAGACTGCCTTGTTGATCAATTCCTCAATATTTTCCATTCTGGACTCGGCTTCCACCTCGCCCTCTTCCTTCAGCTCGTCACGATATCCTGTCTTATCAAGGATCGCCTCGATCACATCCTTGATCGGAGTCTCTTCCTTTAACATCTTCCGGAACTCGCTGATCTGGTCTGTAAATACTCCGATCTTTAACGCCGCTTTTCCGATTCCCGGAACAGCCTGCGCCCTCTCCAGCGCCTCATAGAAACTCATATCGTTTTCCATCGCGAACATGTTCACCCGGGCGACACTCATAGCGCCGATTCCACGCTTCGGAACATTGATGATCCTCTGCACAGCCAGGTCATCCCGTCCATTTGCGATCGTCTTTAAATAGCAGAGAACATCCTTGATCTCTTTTCTCTGGTAGAAGTTTACGCCGCCCACGAGACGATACGGGAGATTGTACGCAACACATTTCTCCTCGAATATACGGGACTGGGCATTCGTGCGGTAGAGGATCGCGTAATCCTTCCATGGACCGCCCTTTTTTACGATATCCCGCACGATCCATTCCGCTTCCTCAAAGGAGGAAGGAAACTCCCGGAATACCGGCCGCTCTCCGACCTCGTTCTCTGTCCAGAGCGTCTTATCCTTTCTTCCGGTATTGTTCCTGATCACTTCATTCGCCGAATCCAGGATCATCTTCGTAGAACGGTAGTTCTGCTCCAGTTTGATCACCTTCGCCCCCGGGAACGTCTCCTCGAAGCTTAAAATATTTCTGATATTCGCGCCGCGGAACCTGTAGATCGACTGGTCATCATCGCCCACCACGCAGATATTCCGGTACTTCGCGGCCAAGAGACTCACAAGCTTAAACTGCACCGTATTCGTATCCTGATACTCATCCACCATAATATAGCGGAAACGATCCTGATAATACTCCAAAACTTCCTGCTTTGACTGGAACAACTCCACGGTCTTTACAAGAAGGTCATCGAAATCCAGGGCATTGTTCTTTTTTAAACGTTTCTGGTACTCCATATAGAGCTCCGCGATCCGTTTCAGTCTCGAATCCCCCTCAGCCTTCGCGCTGAGCATAAATTCTTCCGGACTGATCATCTCGTTCTTTGCGGAGGAGATCACGCCGAGGACGCCCCGTTCTTTTAATACCTTCGTATTCACCTCAAGATCCTTGAAGATCTGTTTCATCAGGGTTTTTGTATCATCGGAATCATAGATGGAAAAATCCGTCGTGTAGCCGATATTCTCAATAAATCTCCTTAAGATCCGCACACAGAGGGAGTGGAAGGTGCTGACCCAGACACTATCCGCGCCGTATTCCACAAGGCTATTGACGCGGTCCCGCATCTCTCCCGCCGCCTTGTTTGTAAAGGTGATTGCCAGAATATTCCAGGGCTTCACATCCTTTTCCTCTATTAAATAAGCAACCCGGTGTGTCAGCGCCCGTGTCTTTCCGGATCCTGCACCCGCCAGCACTAAGAGCGGACCTTCCGTGGTGAAGACTGCTTCCCGCTGCATCGGATTTAATGTATCGTAATTGTTCATTCTGTTCCCCTTTCACGTTTCCGGATACCGACAGCTCTGCTCGTATCTCCCACATACTGAAACCACCGGTATTCCGGCAACAGATACTACCATTCTACCACAGGAACACTCGTTCGTGCAATCTTTATTATATGAAAAGTATGTGGCTGTTCCTGTATGCGGATAGGAATTTTCTGAACTGATAATTCCGTAACAGTACAATGGCAGCAGTAGATTTTGCCGATTTGGAATGCGAAATGGTAATGATATAAAAACGCCCCGGCTCAGAGAGAACTGTCATCTCACGATCCGGGACGTTTCTTTTGCAGGCCGGCAGCCAGCATTTGCCGCCAGCCTTATTTTATATTTTTTAGAATTCCAGATAAGCACCTTTCATCGGGCTTGCCGCATGCTCGCTGAACATGCGGAGCACACCGCTCTTGTAGCGGAGCTCTCTCGGCTTCCAGTTTTTCTTTCTCTCAGCAAGGACTGCGTCGATCTCCTCCGGAGTCTTTCGCTCGCCCTTGATACCGATGATGTTTAACTTTCTCTCCATCACATCGATCTCGATGAGATCGCCTTCCTCAACGAGCGCGATCGGGCCGCCGTCTGCCGCCTCCGGGCTGCAGTGTCCGATAACCGGACCTGTGGATGCACCGGAGAATCTTCCGTCTGTGATCAGGGCGATGGAACGGCCAAGCTCCTTGTCGCTGCTGATGGCCTCGGAGGTGTAGAACATCTCCGGCATACCGCTTCCCTTCGGTCCCTCGTAACGGATGAAGACTGCGTCACCTTTCTGAACTTTATGTTTCAGGACAGCATCCAGACACTCTTCCTCGCTATCAAACGGTCTCGCCTTGAGAACTGCCTTGAACATCTCCTTCGGGCATGCGGTGTGCTTGATAACCGCACCTTCCGGAGCAAGGTTTCCGCGCAGAACTGCGATGCTGCCGTCGGTTCCGATGGCCTTGTCAGCCGGACGGATGATGTCCTGTCTTGTGATGGAGATTCCGTAGCGCTCGTTGAACTTCTGAAGCCATTTCTCGCAACGCTCATAGAATCCGTTCTCTTTTAATTCCTTTAAGTTCTCACCGAGAGTCTTTCCGGTCACGGTCATGACATCAAGGTGAAGGTGGTCTTTGATCTCCTCCATGATCGCCGGAACGCCGCCTGCATAGTAGAAGCACTCTGCCGGCCACTTTCCTGCCGGGCGGATATCAAGAAGATACTTCGCGCCGCGGTGGAGTCTGTCGAAGGTGTCACCTGTGATCTCGATTCCAAGCTCATGAGCGATCGCCGGAAGGTGGAGTAAGCAGTTTGTACTTCCGGAGATGGCCGCATGTACAAGGATCGCGTTTTCAAAGCTGTCCATCGTCACGATATCGCTCGGACGCATGTTGTCCATCTTTGCAAGCTTAACCGCCTGTTTTCCGGCCTCTCTCGCGTAGTTTAAGAGATCCGGGCTTGTCGCAGGCATCAATGCACTTCCCGGAAGGGCAAGGCCAAGAGCCTCGGCCATGATCTGCATGGTGGATGCAGTTCCGATAAAGGAACAAGCGCCGCAGCTCGGACATGCGTTATGCTTTGCCCAGTTTAAGCGTTTCTCATCGATCTCACCGCGCTCATACTGGGCGCTGTACATGCCAAGCTGTTCCAGAGTTAACATCTCCGGACCTGCATTCATGGTTCCGCCCGGAACAACAACCGCCGGAATATTCACGCGGAATAAGCCCATGAGGTTTGCCGGCATTCCCTTATCACAGCTTGCGAGATATACGCCTGCATCGAAGGGAGTCGCGTTCGCGTGGATCTCGATCATGTTCGCGATCATCTCACGGCTTGCAAGGCTGTAATTGATTCCATCGGTTCCCTGGCTCTCGCCGTCACAGATATCGGTGCAGAAATATTTCGCGCCGTGGCCGCCTGCCTCGGCGATTCCTTTTTTTACTTCATCTACAAGGATATGGAGATGTCCGCTTCCCGGATGGCTATCACCTGCCGTGCTTTCGATGATGACCTGCGGCATCGCAAGCTCTTCCGGCTTCCAGCCCGTTCCGATTCTTAACGGATCAAGCTCCGGTGCAAGTTTTCTCATTTCCTGACTCTTCAGACATTTCATGATATTTCCTTCTTTCTTTGTGGGGTGTTACTCGTTATTGAGCGAATGATATCTTTTATTGGAACTGCTTTCCAATAATTTTGTTCTTTCTCTGCGTTTCGAATGCACCGCGGCTTTAAGCTGCGTATCTGCATCTTTCTACTACGCAAAGAATGAAATTACAAGTGCTACAAGGAATCCGGTCACGCCGACTAAGGTCTCCATGATGGTCCAGGTTTTCAGAGTCGTCTTCTCGTCGATTCCCACGAGGGATCTTACCAGCCAGAAACCGGAATCATTGAAGTGGGAGCATACAGTGGAGCCGCCCGCTACTGCCGCTACGGTACATGCCAGATATAACGGGGACAGCTCGCTGATTCCCGGAAGCGCCGCAACAATACCTGCCGCCATGGTCATGGCAACCGTCGCGGAACCGACACTGATACGGACAAGGACTGCGATGATAAATGCAAGGATAACGATCGGAAGATTCATGGATGCAACCGCGTTTCCGATCACGTTTCCGAGACCGGAGTATTGAAGCACATAGCGGAGCACGCCGCCGCAGGCGGTAACAAGAAGGATGAGACCGGTCGGCTCTAAGGACTTTGTCATAACCTTCTCAAGCTCTTTCATCGTGTAGCCATGCTTTAAGCCAAGACCAAACATGGCCGCCAGAGTCGCAAGTAACAGTGCTACGAACGGCTCACCTAAGAACTCGAAGACCGGAGCAACACCGGCTAATGCCGGAACGACGCCGCAGATGGAGTCCAGAATGATGAGCACTAACGGGATCAGGATGATCCCAACGATCAGCCAGAAGCTCGGAAGCTTGGACTCATCGATCTCTTCCTGATTTGCCACACTCTCCGGTACCGGAACATAAAACTTCTTACCACAGATGGATCCCCAGACCGGACCGGCTACGATCATCGCGAAGATTCCGCAGAAGATTCCGACTAAGATGACCCAGCCAAGATCTACATTTAACATCGTTGCTACGAGAACCGGTCCCGGTGTCGGCGGAATGAACGCATGTCCAACCGCAAGTCCTGCAAGGAGCGGGATCACATAGTGAAGAGAGGAACGCTTTGTCTTCTTTGCAAGGGAGAATGCTAACGGGATCAGAATGATCAGTCCTGCATCGAAGAATACCGGCATCGCGATCACAAGGCCTGTGATTCCAAGCGCCCACGCGGCCTTCTCGTCACCGAATTTCTTTACCATCGTGACGGCGATCGTCTGTGCGCCGCCCGAGACCTCCAGGATCGCGCCGAACATGGATCCTAAGCCTACAAGCAGGGCAATTCCTTTTAACGTGTTTCCAATTCCATCATTGACTGCCGCGATAATATCCTTCGTCGGCATTCCCGCAAGAAGTCCGATGCTGATCGCTCCGATCAGGATCGCGATCATTGCCTGCACATTAAACTTGATGATCAGGACGAGCAGGATCACAAGACCGATCAGTGCTGCCAGAACAAGGCGGGTCGGGTTGAGTACAACTCCTTCAGACATAGTGGATTTACCTCCCAGTGTATTTGTTTTGGTTGTTCCGCGCAAAGATCCGTATCATACCCCGAACCGGACTGCTCTGCGCTTCATGGTTTCATTCCGGAAAAACAGTTCACGTTTTAACTTTCCTGTTTTCCGTTTTCATCAGACATGTCAAGCCGTTTAGCAAGTTTTTTGATGTGTTTGTCTGATGTCTTATGTCTATGTGCTTAATCTACCATTTTTCTGTGGTATTTGCAATACTTGTCTGATGTATTTTGTCTTTTCTCTTTTTCGCACAAAAAAAGCAGGGGAAAATTGTGCATTATTTTTCCCTGCTTGCTGCATTCTTATTCCATTTGAATGGCTTCTGACATTTTACTCTCCTACTGCTCTTTCTCCTCTTTTGTCTCGCCCTGCGCCTTATAAGCCGTCCGGCGTCTCAAAAGCTCCTGCCTGTTATACGTCAGATGCATCACCATTGCACACCGCGCCCCTGTGGAATCATGATTTGCGATGGCTTCCGTGATGGCCCGGTGGGTCGTGATCGTCTCTGTCCGCAGTGAGCGCCTCGTCAGGTTCACAAAGGTATTGATTCCCGAATTGATGATCGGGATCAGGGACTCCATGACCTGATTCTTGCTGCACCGGGCGATCCAGGTGTGGAACTCGATGTCCTTCGGCATGTGATCCTTGTCCGCCAGATACAGTTCCTCCGTCTCCTTACACAGCCTCTTTAATGTCGCGATATCCTCGTCCGTCGCATAAACTGCCGCCTTAGCGGCGATCTCCGGCTCTAAGATCAGGCGGACGTCAAAGAGATCCAGCGCCAGCTTAAACCTGTCATGGAGCTTTGCGTTAAGCCTTAACGGATCATCCTCCGCAGGCGTCAGACTGCTGACATACGTTCCCGCTCCTCTCCGCACCTGCAGAACTCCTTTCGTCACCAGACCTTTTACCGCCTCGCGGATCGTGCTTCGTCCCACCTCAAACATCTCCGCAAGTTCAAACTCGTTCGGAAGCCGGTCTCCCACCTCCAACGGTTTCTCTTTTATATACTCTAAGATCCGGTCCTCGATCTGGCTGCCCAGAAGTTTCCGGTCATCTTTTTTCTTCGTCTCCATAGTTTCCCCCATGTTCTGTTACAAGTTGTCTGATGTCTTCATTATACGGAAGATCGCATATGCTGGCAAGCTGATTTTTCCAAATGACCGCAAATACTAAAAAAATCCCGCACACAGTCCGGATATTATCCGGAATCTGTATGCGGGATCAAAATCATCAGATGAAATGCGCTTTACAGCTCATCCTTCACATATCCGGCCACATTATAGGCATGGTCGGAGATACGTTCCAGATTGCTTAAGATATCTAAGAACACAACGCCGGCGGACGGGTTGCACTCGTTCTTGGAAAGACGCTCGATGTGCTTGTCGCGCATCTCCTCCTCGAGAGTATCCACACGGTCTTCCAGCTTGCTGACCTGACGGATATCCTCCATTCCGCCATCCTGACGGGCAGCGACTGCATGGTCCACAGCTCCGATGGCCGCGCTCGAAATCTCTTTGAGGTCCTCGATCCCGGTCTCTGAGAAAGCGAGTCCATGTTCCTTCAGGTACTGTGCCGCCTCCGCGAGGTTTTCCGCATGGTCGCCCACACGTTCTAAATCGCTGATGCTGTAGAAGAGGTTGCTGACCTGAACTTTCTGCTTCTCATTTAAGGACAGGTTGTTGACCTTAATGAGATATTCGGTAAGCTTCTTATTTAAAATATCGATCTCTGTCTCGTTCTTAAAAACCTCATCCAGACATTCATATTTGTTTTCCAGAAGGACGCTTGTTGCAAGCTTTAAGTTTGCAAGGGCCATCTTACCCATATGAACGACTTCCATCACACCGACTTCAAGGGCAAAGGTCGGGGATTTGAAGATACGTTCGTCGAGAACCGGAAGCTCGTCCTCCTTTGTTTCCTTCTTCGCCTCTTCCTCGCCTGTCTCACGGACGATCAGACCGGAGAACGCAACGAGCTGTTTCGCGAACGGGAATAAGAGCAGGGTGTTCGTCACGTTAAAGAATGTATGGAACACCGAGATCTGGAAGGAATTGATGCTGCTCTGGGCAATATCCGGGCGCATCATGGAAATGATATACATACCGATTCCGAATACGATCGCACCGAAGCTGTTGAAGGTCAGGTGGATCACAGACGCACGCTTCGCGTTGCGGCTTGTACCGGCACTGGATAAAAGCGCAGTCAGACAGGATCCGATATTCTGTCCAAGTGTAATATAAATCGCGGCATTTGCGGATACCACTCCACTCATCGCCAGAGTCTGTAAGATACCGACAGAAGCGGTGGAGCTCTGGATGATCGCAGTTACAAGGGCACCTACAAGAATACCGAGGATCGGGTTCCTTCCGAGTACCGCAAACGCCTTCGCAAAGATCGGGGCATCCGTGTACGGTGCTACCGAACCTGACATGAAGGTCAGGCCCACAAACAGGAGGCCGACACCGATACAGATCTCACCTGCCAGACTCTCCTTTTTCTTCTTGGAAAACATCAAAAAGGCTGCACCGATGGCAACTACGAGCGGTGCGAAAAACGACGGCTGCAAAACCTTCATCGCATCCCCCAGAGAGTTTAAGGAAACCATCCATGCGGTGATCGTTGTACCGATATTCGCGCCCATGATGACCCCGACCGCCTGGGTCAGATTCAAAATTCCGGCGTTTACGAAACCAACCACCATGACGGTTGTGGCTCCGCTGCTGTGCAGGATCGCGGTGATCAGAGCGCCGAGACCGACTGCCAGAAGTCTGTTGTCCGTCACCATTCTCAGGAACTTGTTCAGCTTACTTCCCGCCGACTTCTGCATGCCGTCACCCATGATGCTCATACCGTAAAGGAACATGCCCAGACCGCCGAGGAAGCTGAAGATACTTTCCAGATATCCGATATTCATAATGCCTTCTCCATTCTCTTTTGTCGCTGCCTGTTGTCTTAACACGGCGGCGTGGCAAAAGCGCAGTTTCGATCCGATTCTGCAAAATTTGCCTTCGTGTTCCATCATATCATAGAGCACACGCTTTTTTCAATTATAAATATAATATTTGTAAATTTTAGGTAAAGAATACAAAATGAATTTCGAATTTTTAGTGAATGTCCCGTTACTTCTTCAGAATCTTTATCGCTTTCTTTACATCCTTATGGAAGTCCTCCCATTTCTCCGGATAATCCACAAAATATTTCGGGCAGATCTTTCCCGTCACGTCGTAGTGGCGGATCACGTCATCCGGCTTCAGATCAAATTCCACACAGAGGTACGCGCATAAGTTTACAAGCGTCTGATATGTACTGTCATAAAATTTTCCGGTCTCATCCGGGTGGCAGCACTCGATGGAGATCGTGTCGCTGTTGCGGTTGTTGGATGCGTAGGCCACCTCATTTAATGGAACGCACTGGACGACCTCACCTTCCAGACCGATCACAAAATGGCTGCTGACAGAGGTGGTCTTCGAACCCGTCTGGTCCTTTAATCCCTCAAAATAATTCCGGTTTTCCAGAGCGGTGCTGCAGGGATTTGCGACATAGTGTACCACGATGCCGTTTACTTTCTCAAGTGGGATCTGCGGCCGTGAGTACTCATTCGGGGTCAGGAGATTCACGTTCACATACTCTGGCACTGCCACGTCCGCTGGATCCACCTGTTTTCTTCCTATAAGTCTCTTTGTCACGAGCACAGCTGTTGCGATCACGGCGATTCCGATCACGGCTGTCAGACCTCCTAAGATCATCCGGCGGATCCGCTCCTGTTTCCTTCTTCTTCTCCGGTTTTCTTCCCGGCGGATCCTGCGCTCTTCGATATCATCTCTGTATGGCATTGTTCTTTCCTTTCTTCTATATATAGAATTGTGATGTAACTTTTCAGTAAGTCTGCGCACTTGCTGCGCTGGCCGTAAAGGAACCTGGATGGAAGGCAAAAAACCATCGGCACAGCTGATTTTGAATGGATTTTTGCACGTAACCGCGAGGACACTGAACAGTTACGTTATAAAAGCGTAAAAAGGTTCTTCTCAAATTCAATCAGCCCGTCTTTTTTCATTCTGGAGAGTTCTGCGGACAGAGCGCTCCTGTCCACCGCGAGATAATCCGCGAGCTGCTGGCGGTTAAAGGGGATCCCGAAGGTCTTTTTCTTCTGTTTTTCCGACTCAAAGGATAGGTACGCCATCACCTTTTCCCGGATGGACCTCTGTCCCATGTGGTCGATCTTCCGCGTCAGCATGAGATTTTTCTTCGCCATGATATAGAGAAGGTTGTGGATCAGGCGGTTGTGGTGGGAGCATGCCGGTGTGCAGACATTTAAGATCCTTCCGAGGTCTAAAAATAAGATCCGGCTCTTTTCTGCCGCCACTACATTGACCATCAAAACTTCACCCGGCATACAGGCGTAAGCTTCACCGAAAAGCTCACCGGTTTCCCCATGTCCCAGAACCTGCCGGTTTCCCCAGAAATCGTCCCGGGAGATCTCGACTCTTCCTGAGAGGATGAATCCCATAGAGCGGATCTCCGTTCCGGCGAGGAAAATAATATCCCCTTTTTCGTATTTCTTTTCTACTGCGGAGAGACATTTTAAGATACTTTCCTTTTCTTCAGGGTGGATTCCGGCAAAGAGCATGGAATCCGGAATTTCTTCTTTGTGGATCATAGTTTTCCTTTCTTTCACCTGACACGGGCGGCCATTTACACTTTCCTGTTTCCTTCATCCATAACGGGCAGTCTTTTGCACTTTCCTGTTTTCATATCTGAATGTACCACATTGCGGATTTTTCGTTGGAAATACAACATACTTTTTGTCATCATTGTAGTATATTGACGATACAAAAGTCAATACATGACACTTACAAAATCTGCCACGATCCGCTTTTTCCGGATGCATGGCAGCAAATACACCGCAATAGAAATTGCTGAGACAATATTTACACATTTTGAAAGGGGAACTTAAATTGAAAAGAACGATCGTAAAAATTGATGAAGAAAAATGCAACGGCTGCGGAGCATGCGCAGCAGCCTGTCAGGAAGGCGCAATCGCAATGATCAACGGAAAGGCGAAGCTGATCCGCGACGATTACTGTGACGGTCTTGGAAACTGTCTTCCGGCCTGTCCGGAGGACGCCATCAGCTTTGAGGAACGCGAGGCTGCCGCTTACGACCATGAGGCGGTTCTGGCACACATGGCGGCAAGAAAAGCTGCTTCCCTCATGCCGACAGAAGCACCGTCCCCGAAGCCGGAATTTACAGGATGCCCGGGAAGCATGAGCCGCACGATCACACATGCCTCCGCGCCTGCATCTAACAGCGCAGCGATTCCGGGACACACTGCACCTGTCTCCATGGAGAGCAGACTATCCCAGTGGCCGGTCCAGATCAAGCTCGTCCCGGTCCGCGCCCCGTACTTTGACGGTGCGAAGCTTCTCGTTGCCGCGGATTGCACCGCTTACGCATACGGAAACTTCCACAACGATTTCATTGACGGACATGTGACACTGATCGGATGTCCGAAGCTGGATTCCGTAGACTATTCCGAGAAGCTCACGGAGATCATCCGCAATAATGATATCCAGAGCGTGACAGTTGTTCGCATGGAGGTTCCGTGCTGCGGAGGAATCGAGGCGGCTGTGAAGAACGCGCTGATGGCAAGCGGGAAGTTTATTCCGTGGCAGGTATATACAATCGGTACCGATGGACGGATCTTGAAATAAGATCTCGTCCCTGCCAGTTCTTCTGGAAAATCCCATCGGCATAGCCGATCTGGAATAGATTTTTCCTTGTAACTACGAAGGTACTGAATCGACATTTTTATATTTAAGAAGGGAACCTATATGTCTCTCTCAACTACTACAAACACCTCTGGCCGCACCCCGGAGCAGGACGCTGTCATCTGCGCCCTCATCGGACTCGCCCGCGCCGCGGAGGCAAAGGAAATCCCGGCTGGAACTGCTCCGGTCCTTTTTGCAGCCCTGGCATCCGTGGCCCCGGGCGGCTCGCTCTCCTCTTCTGCCGCCAATGACCTTGTGGAACAGATCCACAGGCAGAAATCCATTGTCTCCCCAGACTGCGCCGCTTGCCCATCCCCCTGCGGAAGGACTGCGGACTTTCTTCCGAAGGACTTAAACTGCACCGACAACGGCCTCTTCGAGGACCGGAACCGGCTGCTCGCAGAACTCAGCCAGCACGCGAAAGAGGAATGGAAGCGCATTCTCGCGGAGCAGGAAGATCCGGAGATCACACGACTCTTTATGGACTGCGTGTTCATGGCGGGATATGCATATGAAAAGGAGCTGTTTGCGCCGTATTTTGAAAAATTGGCGGCACTGAATGACTGAGAAAAAAAGATTGATACAGGGAGCCTATGTTCGCCCTCTGTATCAATCTTTTGCATTGATTTTTTATGCATTTTTTATACAATCATAGAATCATCAGATAAACCACTCTGCCTCAGCCCGTCTCTGGTAATTCTGTTTTAGCATTTCCACATGAGATAAAAATGCCTCGTCATCAAAATACTTTGCGCCTGCCGGACATGCCTTGATGCAGGCATGGCACTTGATGCAGATTCCGGTGCAGGTATCCGGCGCGTCCTTCGGGATGGATCCCATCGGACAGACTGTCGCACAGATTCCGCACTTCGTGCATTTTTCCGGGTCTGTCTTCGGTTTCGCCTTTAAGAACACTGCAGGTTTTCCATCCGTTCCAAGCGGTGTATAGTAGGCAGTCACCGGATCATCGCCGCGGACCTCGATCTTTGCCGGGATCTCCGTCATATCAGCAACTTTCTTCGCGACCTTCTCACCAAATTCCGCGATCTTCGCGAGATCATCCGCATCCGGACGTCCTGTCGCAAGCTTATTGCTGAACACATGCTCTGTCGGGATTCCAGCAGCTGCGATCGTATGGAAGCCGTGAAGCTCCAGCTCGTTGCGAAGCTCGATCAGACCGTTGTCAAAGTTTCTGTTTCCGAATACCGATACCGGTACTGCAAATGCGCCATTTCCCTCAAAAGCGCTCTGCACATACGGTAGCATCTTATTCGGAATTCTTCCCGCGTAGACCGGTGTGCTGAAAAATACAAGATCCTCACTTTCAAAGCTCGTAACACCTTCCCGGTTCTCCGGAAGTGTAAAATCAAATGTCTCCATCGGCACAGAAAGAACTTCCGCCGCCTTTTTCGCCATCGTTGTGATTACTTTTTTCGTGTTTCCTGTGGGGCTGAAATATACCGCCCATACTTTTGTGATCTTCATAATACCTCACCTTTTCCCTTGATATATGATTCTTTATTAGCAGATAAAATCTGCTTTATGAATTTCTTCCCATCAGTATAGCATATTGCAATGCAAAAAGAAACCTCCTTCCCACAAAAACAGAAGCCCCTGGAATTTTACTTCCGGGGACTTTTCCATTTTCTGTTTCGTGAAATTTACAGTTCCGGTGCCTCATCGAGTACGAACTCTACGCTGGCATCTTTCTTGATTTCTACGGTGTCTTCAGCTTCCTCGATTTCGGTGGATTCTTCTGCTTCTGTGTCCTCAATGAGTTTATCAATTTTTAATATTTTTTAATACCCAACTACATTGCCATCCCCACTCCTACATGCTAATATAATCCCAAGCAAGGTTTCTAACGAATTCTATGATCTATTTTCTATTCTGGCCATTACGGCATCTGAAGACTCTTTGCTGAAATCACCCAAACAACTGGCAGGGAGTCGGGGATGTCTCGTATCAATTCCTCTCCTGCCCAATTTTCCAGGAAAGGAAGGTAACTGAATGGAAAATCAAGTGATCCATGCTCTCATCTCCACTGAAGAGTATAGGGAATCGCCCGATTTTATGAATGTCAATCTCAGCGATTTCGCCCTGTTTCTCGCGGTAATGAAGCACAAGGAGGCGCAGGAATGCGTACTCAGTATTATCCTGGATGAACCAGATCTCAGGCTTACACAGGTAAGGGTTGAGGACGTTATTCTCAACAAAAACGGAAGACGCGGAATCCGGCTCGACGCCTGGGCATTGGCGGAAGATTCCAGGCAATTTGCTACAGAGATGCAGAATGATGCGTCTGAGGACGATCTCAGGAAGCGCTCCCGGTATTATCAGGGACTTCTTGATACACCGGCGCTAAAGGCAGGAAAACACACAAAATACCGCCACTTGCCATCAACGATCGTGATATTCATCACCCAAACTGATCTCTTCGGAATGGATCGCGCAATGTACACATTCACAGAGCGCTGTCACCAGATTCCGGGGATGGAACTGGGGGATGAGACAATGAAGATATTTTTGAATATGAGCAGTAAGAACGAACGGGATGAACTCGTGAGTCTTCTTCAATATATGAAAAACTCTACGCTCTCCAATCCCGAGATTATTATCCTTGATGACAGGATCCGCAGGCTGGACGCAATTGTTACTGAAGTAAAGCAGAGTGAAGAATGGGAGGATGCACATATGAGTATTTTATCTACTGGTATTGACATCGGACGTAAGGTAGGTCTTGAAGAAGGGCGCAAAGAAGGACGCAAAGAAGGGCGCCTTGAGGGAATCCATGCGATTATAAATGTTCTAAGAGAACACGGTCTTACCGATTCTGAAATTATACAGCAGTTATGTAAATCTTTTCGTTTAGATACAGGCACTGCGGAAAAAATGTTTCATGATTTCTCAAATCATGATTAATCTCTAATTTTTCAGTTTGCTCTTATGTCAAATATGGTCTAAACAAAAGCCCGGCTCCATGCACTCTGAATGCATAAAGCCGGGATTTTGATATTGTCTTAATTTTATATGTTTTTGAAATATTCTCTACGGTTTGCAACTCTTACAAGCCTCATACCCCTCATCAATCAATTTCTCCCGCTCCCCCGTATACTCTTTTCGGTTCTCAGACTTAATATTCTTCACAGAATCACAGTCCGGTCGGTGGAATTTCATGGTCTTCGTGTTGAGGATATAGGTTCCGCTCTCTTTTCCAGAGGTTCCTGCATCGTTTTTTCCGGTACCTCCAGGTGCCCCTGATGAATTGTTTCCAGTAGACGATGTACCTGACGTTTTCCCGGTACCTGACGCACTTCCGCTTTGACTGCCTCCTGCACCTCCGCTCTTCGCCAGTTCACTCTTTCCCGTCGCATAGTCGATCGTGACTCCCGGCTGAACATTGTAAACATAAACACAGAACAGGACTCCGTCGCCTTCGTCCTCCACAGATTCCGCTTCCATCAGGACTCCGGATGCCACGAGGTTATCTCCCTCAAAGACCGGCGTCACGCGGTACATCACATGGTTTCCGGTTTCTTTTACATAGTCGGCTGTCAGGTTCTCAAACGGCAGCATTCCCTGAACATTAAGGTATCTCGTACCCGTGATCAGATTCTTTTCGTTCGCGTTCTCCGCCGTCAGCTGGTATCCGATCAGATGGCATCGGTTATACAGATATTTTCCATCCACAAAATCATATTTCGCATTGATCCACCCTGTTGGCTTTACCTCGCCGATAGAACCGCGCTTTTCCGTCGGCATCGTATCGGTACTGACGGAGGCATAAGCCACACCGCAGCGGCCTAATGAGTCCAGATCACTGTAGCTTTCAAAGGAGACATCCGTCAGGTCATCCTCCGTAAAATACGGAACATTTCCATTGACCGCCACATAGGGGGAGTCCGTATACTCCGGAATATCGGAGAGACGGAATTCCCCGGTCGTCGACGCATTTCCTGTCATCTCCGCTGACGTTTTATTTCCCTGTCCGCCGCTATTCCCAGCGCTGGAGTTCTCTGCCGCCTCAGCAAGACTTCCAAGGATATTTCCCGCCGCATGGGCAACATCTGCCGCCACACTGGCATTAGCGGCCGCATCTCCCCCACAGGCCGTTACCGTCAAAGAGACCACCGCGATCACGCAAAGCAGCCATTTTCTTAAATGCTTCATATTCTGTCATTCCCCTCTGTTGCCATATTTTCTATCGCAGTCCGCCTTTCCGCCAAATGCTCCGTACATACTCCCCCCTGTCCCAATCTCCAATCTCCCACTATATTTCTGAAATATCGGAATTGGAACTGTCTCCAGCGTCATTCTGCCTATCATACATTCATATTTTAACGGGTATACCGCTCTCTCGTAATTTTCTCGTGGGAAGATCCCGCAAATTCTTTCGTCTCCACGCACTTCCACACGCTGAGATCCACTGGAAAATACACCTCCACGGGATAATCCCTGTTCCAACGGTAGCGATAGATCTCCTCGATCCGCTCCACACAGCCGGAGACATCCGCATTCTCCACAAAGCAGAATTCCCCGTCCCCCGCAACATCGAGAAACATCTCATCCACCCGTATTTTCTCCGCATCACTCTCCGCAAACTGTTTTCTGCTGTAGGCATTCATCCAAAGTTTTTTTCCATCCGTAAGTTCCAGAATATCTGCCCGCAGGACTCGATCCTGGCTCTGGCGGCGATGGTTGAACATCATTCCATTATGGTCATCCACGCATACGATCAGTATCATTTGATCCCCTCTTTCCGTTTCTTTTCCATATGGGTATTATACACTATGTTTCCGTTTATGTAAACATATGTTCGGCATCTCTTTCCTGAAAATCTTACCGTTCAGCTCTAGTTAGTTAAAAGTTAAATCTGCAGTAACTGTTCAGTAGGTCTGCGCACTTGCTGCGCTGACCGTAAGAAAACATAGGCTGGAGGGCAAAAATCCCATCAGCGAAGCTGATCTGGAATGGATTTTTGCGTGTAACTATGAAGGTACTGAATAATTACAATCTGCGTTAAAAATCCCTGAAAGCCCTTCGCTGGTCTAGATAATGTTGTGGCTGTGCGGTAACTTTTTTTCATTTTTCCCATGGAAAATCTTGACATCTGTCCCCTGCGGTGCGATAATAATGAGGTCAAAAAAATATCGTTATGGGCTTGTAGCGCAGTTGGGAGCGCACCACATTCGCATTGTGGGGGTCGTCGGTTCGAATCCGATCAGGTCCACTGAAAAAACACCATTTCCATTGAGAGATGGTGTTTTTTATATGGAAAGTCCCCCCGTAGTTTTCAACATCCTCGCATTCACCTGCGTTAATCTACATCTTCGCGCAAATGCACATCTTCGTCATGTAATTTTTTTTGATTACCAGGAAGTTCCGGTATAATCTTCCATTAATTCCAAAAACCGCCGCCAGGTATTTTCCCCAGCAGCGGCATTCCATTCATTCTGTCTTGAACTTACGAGCCCGGATCACTGTCCAAAATAACTGTTCACACCGACAACAAGCCCATCCGCCAGTTTTCCTAACGTCGCATCATCATGAGCAGATTTCCCATCCCCCAGTTCGATATCAATACTCGGAACCGTAGAATACGACGTCTGGGTCAGATCCATCTCCATGGATCCCGACGAGAAGATCTTCACACCGTTCTGCTTCAATCCGCCAACCAGCGCGCTTCCAAGCTTATTGTGGGACTCCCAGTGGGACGCCACCGGCTCCATGGCACGATAGGCGGCATTATTCGGCACACTCATATAAAATGCGCCCTTGTCCGTCTTCGTGGAATCCCAGTGCAGGGCGATATGGCAGTCTGCCTTATTGTTTGCCATGACGGTTCTCGCCACATTGTCGAGCTGCACATCACTTCCATCACGGATCATCAGCACATCATATCCCACCGCCAGAAGCTTATCCCGGAAGATCTGCGCCATACGGAGCGTCACGGTACTCTCCGCCGTTCCATCCGCAAACGTCATTCCGCCGGATACCGCCACCGCCTTTGTCGCGCCTGCGCCCGTCGTTCCGCCTGTCACCTTCGCCGTCTGATCCGGGTGACAGAATGTCTTTACCTTCGATCCGCCGGATGTACCATGTCCAGCATTTACAGCAACCACCTTATTTTTCCGGTTCGCAGTTCCATTGTGGTAGAACACCGCGTGACCGCTGTTGATCGCGGACATCCCCGCATATTTCCAGTTGGAATCCATTCCAACCTGATAAGCCTTATCCACATACGCCTTTAAGGAGTCGGGTACTGTCACAGTTCCATCGGCAGCAACTGTGGATGTTCCGCCCGCAGTTGCCGCCCCCGTTTTCGCAGTGCTGCTCTGCGGCTTGCTGGTCGTCAGATAGCGGCTTGCAACATAAACGGTCGTTTTCGATCCTCCGATCTGCACCTCGCTCCATTCCCCATTGTTTTTCACTCTGGAGAGTTCTGTCCCGCGGGGCAGTGTTCCGAGAACCGCCCCGGATGCTGTGGAGGGCTGATTCCTGTAATTTAACTTCGACGCATTCACATAAACCGTATCCGCAAACGCCGTTATCGGTGCCGCTGCGGCGAACAGGATACCGAGTCCCGCACAGAGACCTGCCGCATGTCTTTTAATACTCTTCTTTTTCTCCATATTCTTTCCTTCCCATGCATTCCGGACCTGATCCACCCGGAAAAATTTTAATATGTCCCGACTTCCCAGTCTGAGGAATTCATTTCTTCAAAACTTACTTTCCTTATCAAGACAGCCCGGCATCTCTACCGGGCTGTCCGAAATCTTCCAATTTTCAATTAATCACCAAGTACATTCACGATCTTCGCCGGAGTACGATAGTTCCATGTGGAGATCTTGATACCGGATCTCGCGTTGGACGCATGGCACACCTGACCATTACCGATATAGAGCGCAACATGGTTGATTCCGCCGCTTCCGGAGTAGAATACAAGGTCACCCGGACGCATCTGGCTCGAGGTGATCGACTTTCCGCTTCCCGACTGCGCGCCGGAGTTGTGCGGCAGGGATACACCGAATTTCGCCATGACAGACATCGTAAATCCGGAGCAGTCCGTTCCGTTTGTCAGGCTCGTTCCGCCGTAGACATATCTGTTTCCGACGAACTGAACTGCGTAGTTTGCGATCTGGGCACGTTTGGAGGAAACACTTCCGGACTTCGATCCGGCAGCCCCGTCGTTTGCGCTGTTTTTCTTGCCGCTGTTCTTCTTACCGGAATTATTCTTTGAACTGTTCTTTGAACTGTTCTTAGAATCATTCTTCGAAGAGGTATCTGCAACCTCAACCACCGGCGTATACTTGATCGCCTCTTCCAGACCGTACTTAACGTCAACATAATCGCTGGACAGGTATGCGTCCTGATCATCGATCTCGATCTTTACCCAGCCATCCTGCTGATCCGCTACAAGGAATCGCTCGCTGTTGGAGATCTGTGTGTAGATCGAAGAATTCGTGTTCGGCTCTGTGCGGACATTGACGCCGTCCGTGTTGGAGATCGCCATCAGCTTTGCAACCTGAAGCGCTTTGTCCTTCGCCTGCTGTCCTGTCAGGATATACTCAGATTTTACATAACCGGTAATGTTTCCGGAACGGATCTTGTACCAGCCCGACGTGGAGGTGTCCAGAATATCACAGCCTGCGTTGCTCGGCAGCTTCGCGATGATCTTGCCCTTCTTCTCATCCGGATTGTCGCGGACATTCAGGTAATTGGACACATTGGATACACCGAGATTATCATAAAGGCTTAAGACCGTCTGTCTCATATCCTGCTTGATCGCCTCATCCAGAGCGTATTTTACGGTGACATAATCCGCAGAAATATATCCGGAAGAAATCTGGATCCAGCCGTCCTGCTGCCCCTTGATGTCATATCTTTCGTTTTTAAATACCTGCTCCACAACATTCGCATCCGCCTTCGGCTCTGACCGGACATTTAACTTATCCGCGTCGATCACGGCACGCTCAGCCACATTTTCCGCAGCCAGTTTTTTCGCCTCATCCCCGGTATAGACATACTGGGAGCTTACATAACCGGTCACACCGCCGGATGAGATCTTATACCAGCCATCTGTGGAGGTATCCAGAATCTCGCAGGCACCGCCCTTCGGCAGCTTTCCTATGACCTCACCGAAGCTCTCCGGGGTCTTTCTGACGTTCAGATAGCCTGAGACCTCCGCAATCCCAAGATTTGCATAGCTGTCCACAATACTCTGGACCGTCTTTTCATATTCCTTAGACGCAATCTCCTCGGCAGAAAGCGTGGTCTCCAGAACAATATTTCTCTCCCCGGTGCTCTCAGATGCAGCCTCTGTTGTCTCTAAGGAAGCCGCTGCGGTCTCAACCTTCATCCCTCTGGAAAAAGTGTCCCTGTGATTTCCGATCACAGTTCCTGCAACCGCAACCACCGCGACCACTGCAACAGCCGCTCCTCCTGCCGCGAGGATCTTCATATACGGCATCGCCGCCTTTTTCTTTTTGATCTCACGCAGTCTTAAGATATTTTCACGCTGACTTGCCTGATGCTCTTTTTTCGGGCGCACGGGCTGCTGTTTTTCCCTTCGGTTTCCGGAACGTCTTCCCGCAGAACGGGATCTCTGTCCCTCCGTCTCCGATTCAGCGCTGTCGGCTTCTGCGGCCTTTGCCTCCGGCTCTGTGCTGTCGGCTTCTGCGGCCTCTGCCTCCGGCTCTGTGTTGGCGGCTTCTGCGGCCTTTGCCTCCGGCTCCGTGCTGTCAGCCTCTGCGGCCTTTGCCTCCGGTTCTGTGCTGGCGGCCTCTGCGGCTTCGACCTCCGGTTCTTTCTCGGATTTCTCCGCCGGGATCTCCGGGATCACCGGCTCCATCTGATCCGGAACGTCTTTCTTAGTTTCTTCTATCATTTCTCTGTCTGACATGTATGTTCTCCATCACCCCGTCCCATAGACGGTTATCGCATATTGTTACAATTTTTGCTCTACCCGTAATTGTAACAATCCCGGCAGAACCTGTCAAATTTTTTCCGCCGGGATTTATGATAAATTTCTGTCAAATTTCTTAAAAAATTACATCTGCTGCCGGAATCCGGCTGAGACCCGGATCTTTTCCCGAAGCTTACGCCTCTTCACTCTTCTTTCCAAGCGTCTGGAAGTGTTCCATGTTGCCGTAAAGCTCCTTGATCCGTGCAAACTCCTCCTTGTCCAGAAAACTCAGCTTTCCTCTTCCGAATGCCTTCGCCGACTCGATCATAAACCGGGCTGCCTCATCCAGATCTTCCATATGGGTAGCTCCCGTTGCACATCCGGCAACGGTCGTCTCCGTCGTGATCGCAACGCCTACCACCGGGGCTTTTGTCGCCGTCGCAGGCTGCAGGATGCTGTTTAAATGGAAGATTCCATTTCCATAAGGCGTGATATCCTGCTGTGTCAGAGCAAATACATAAGGAAGTTTTCCTGTTGTCATCTGCATCACATCGAGAAGATCCTCGCTGACTCTCAAAATATATCCCTGACATACCGTCGGTGAGATTGCGAATCCACGGTGGTTGATGATCCTGTTTCCCTTTGTGGTATCCACAACCAGAACTGCGTCCAGATCGTCCGTCACTTCCTCCTTATTCACCTGCCAGGTTTCCACCGGGGAGTTCATAAACGGCACCGGTTCATGGGGAGCTGTCGGAGCGTCCGGGCAGACATGCGTAGATACGAATACGTCGCCCTCAAGGAAATCGCCCTTTGCCTGCATTCTGAGAAGCTTTGCGGCAACCGCTAACGCTGTCAATGCGCCGTCACCGTCGGAGACAAACCCGATCTGTTCCGGTCTTGCCCCCAGACCGCCGAGGCGTCCGAGAATGCCGATCGTTCCAGCGTTTCCGCCCTTTGATTTTCCGTTTTTTCCCGGAATCAGGATTCTCACCATATCCGTATGGCCTTTTGGTCCTTCAAGCGGATACGTTTCCACCTGACACATGGGATCGATGGATCTAAAATACTCCACCACCTCGCTGCCGGACGCTGATGCGCTGTCTAACATGTCAAATAATTCAATCAATTCTTTGTACAACATAGGACATCTCCTTTTCCCGGTCTCTTATAAGACCGCTTGTTATTTTGGGGAATATTTTACTTGAAATATCCCTGCTCCTCATAATACCGTTTTGCTCCGTCATGAAGTGGAATCGGGATCTCAGAAGCCCGGAACTCCCTGTCATCCATCGCCCGCATAAACGGTTCTCCGGCTGTATACACCGGTCCGTTGACCTCCAATGCCCAGGCGATCTCATGAACAAGGTCTTCATCCATATCCGCAGACACGCAGACAAGGACTTTTTCGCAGAAGGTCCCGACCTCATCGTCCTGATTTTCATAAGTCCCTGCCGGAACTTTGATCTTACTGTATTCCGGATGGCCGTCTAAGATCTCATCCAGTTCTTCGTCCGTGTAGGATAAGAACCGGATCCCATCCTCTGCCGCCAGCTCCTGGTAAACCGGGACAGGGGACTCCGTGAACGCATGGATCCCGTCAGCCCACTGGTCCCGGACCCCGTCGGCTCCACCCTGGATCCCATAATACCAGATCTCCGTGTTCTCCTTGTCGATTCCAAGGACATCAAACACTTCTCCGGATACCTTTGCCGTCTCAGAACCTTCATTTCCCACGGCAAGCGGATGCCCCTTCAGTTCCTGTACCTTCGAAAGTCCCAGTTTCTTCGGGGATATCCACGTGGAGACGATCGGATAACATGCCGCTACTGCACGAAGTTTTTCCTTTTTTTCTCCCTCACAGGCACCGGTTCCCGTATACGCCTCGTAAGCTGCCCCAGCCGGAACGATTACGAGATCATATGTCCCGTCAAACAGATGCTCTATATTCATATAGGCGCCTTTTGACGGCCAGGTCTCCACATAGACTCCGGGAACTGTGTTGCTGATGGTCGCCGCCACGGCTTTTCCAGCCCGGTCAGTCACGCTGTCCTCAGTGAAGGTCCCCATAATGAGTTTTCTCGTCTCCCCCATACCGGGATCCGGCTTTGAGCATGCAGTCAATACACCGGAAGCGGCAGCTATGAGAATCAGGCTCCGTGCGTGTCTCCGATTCATGCGATATATCCGTCCACGCATACCGCTCCGTACGGGCGGATGCTCATACGGTATGCGCTTCCCTCTCCCATTGCCTTTTCAATATAAGCGATGTACTCGTCTGTCACGGAATTCGGCAGCATCGCCATAATAACGCCCGCAAATCCGCCGCCGTGAACACGGCATGCGCCGCAGCCTTTTTCCTTGATAAATAACTCTGTGAGCGCTAACGCGGAAGTGATCCCCTGCTCCTCAGATCCCGGAACATAGCAGTTCTGGAGCCATTTCCAGGAAGAATTTCCGGATTCAGTGATCAGGCTTAAGAATTCGTCAAAACGGTTCTCCTTTAATGCCTGAACCTGTTTTTCAACACGCTTGTTCTCCTCAAAGAAGTGAAGGGCACGTAAGAACGCGCGGTCACCCGCCTCTTTTCTCACTTTCGCCGCATTTTCGATCACTTCCTGTTCCGTGATCTCCGCGCAGACTTCCTTTCCAAACACGGCTGCCACCCTCTTCATCTCATTCGGGATGGAGGAATACTCAGCGCTTAAGTCCGCATGACCTTTTCCGGTCTGGACAATGATCAGGCTGTGATCCTGAGCACCGAAATCATAGTTGAGTTTCTCAACAACCGGTTCTAAAGGATTCTTGAAGTCGATGGTGATCATGCCGCCCACCGCGCATGCCATCTGGTCGAGAAGACCTGAACCTTTATTCCAGTATTTGTTCTCCGCGTATTTGCCGACATGGGCATATGTAACGACGTCCACTTTTCCGTCATTGAAGAACTCGTTGATCATGGAACAGATCAGCATTTCGTAGGAAGCGGAGGAGCTGACTCCGGCGGCGCTGATCACGTTGCTTGTGATATAAGCATCAAAGCCGCCGATCTGATATCCCATCTCCTGAAATCCGGCCAGCATTCCCTTTGTCAGGTCGATGGTTCCGGCCATCTTGTTGCTCGGCTTTAAATTTTTGATATTGATCGTGAATTTCTGGCTGTATGTCTCACTGATAATGTGGATCTCATCGGTTCCGTTTGCCGCCGCGCAGGCAACACAGTCAAGGTTGATGCTTCCGGCCAGAACTTTTCCATTATTGTGGTCTGTGTGGTTTCCGCTGATCTCGGTACGTCCTGCGGAAGTAAAAAGACTCACCTGATCCCCCCCGAATGACTTTTCGAATCCCTCAAGAACATGCTCATAGCGCTTTTCATTCTCAGCGGCACCGTCCCCATACATTTCTGTAAAAAATCCGGTCGCTTTCGCGCTCTGTAATGCTTTCTTTGCAGCTTCTCTATCCATAACCCCAGTTCTCCTTTTCGATCCGCTTTGGCGGATATTTTTATTTTCTTCACAGCCGGCACCTTGTCCGGAAGCTTTGCTGTGTTTTCCGGGTTACTGTACTCGCAAAGCAGGGGCAGTAACTTTTCCGGAAATCAGGTTGAAAAGAAACCTCTTATTATTATATAATACCTCGTATATGTGTTGCAAGGAAAACTTATTTTTTGAAAGGATCTGTTTTATGCGTCAGACAGACTGGAATGGCAAACCGTACCACTCTCTCGACTATGAATTAAAAAAGATATTTGGGAAAAAAGTCTATAAGCTCGCTCTGGACGGCGGCATGACATGTCCAAACCGGGATGGCACACTGGGAAGGGGCGGCTGTATCTTTTGCAGTGCCGGCGGATCCGGGGATTTTGCAGAAAAGCAGGTCGGATCCCTTAGAGAGCAGGCTGACCTTGCGAAGGCCCGCGTCAGCCGGAAGATCTCAGGAGATGACGCTGCCTATATCGCATATTTCCAGTCATACACAAACACATATGCCCCGCTCTCCTATCTGGAACAACTCTTTTCTGAGGCAATCTCTCTCCCGGAGATCTGCGCGCTCTCCATCGGCACACGGCCGGACTGCCTCCCGGATGAAACCGTAGAGCTTCTTTCCCGGTTAAATAAAGAAAAACCGGTCTGGGTAGAGCTCGGTCTGCAGACGATCCATGAGGATACGGCAAAACTCATCCGCCGGGGATATGCGCTCCCCGTTTTTGAGGATGCCTACCGCAGGTTAAAGGCTGCCGGACTCACGGTGATCGTCCATGTGATCCTCGGACTTCCCGGAGAGTCGAGGGAACAGATGCTGGAAACCGTGAATTACCTTGGGAAGCTCCATGTGGATGGGATCAAGCTGCAGCTCCTTCATGTGTTAAAGGGAACGGATCTTGCCGATCTTTATGCATCTGGCAAGTTTCAAACACTGGAACTGCCGGAATATCTGGAACTGATCGGTGACTGTTTAAAAATCCTCCCACAGGAAACCGTGATCCACCGGATCAGCGGCGACGGGCCAAAGTCGATCCTGATCGCACCGGAATGGAGCGGGAATAAAAGACTGGTTTTGAATTCCATTGCAAAATATTTAAAGGAACATCATATTTTTCAGGGGATGGACCTGTAACTGCTTTCTCATTTCGATAAAATGAATGTGCCTTGGCACATCGCGGTCGCTTGCGACAGTCTGCATCTTCGCGCGAGTGCGCATCTTTGGCACGTCAGTGCCTTTTTTATGTAACAGGGAATTTCTCAGAATTTCCTGCTACATAAAAAGGCGTTAAATCCATCATCCGGATTTTTCTCCGGGTGGATCGAACGCCTTTATCATTTCTTTTCCATTATTTATACTGCCACAATGATTCCGCCGTCCCCTGCATAAACGGTAGCAAGTCCGGCTGTCTCGGTCACAATGATCTTTTTGAACTTTGCGGCCTGTTCAAATTTTTCTTTTACATACTGGGCACGTTCCGGCGCGTTGCAGTGAGCGATCGTAAGACACTTATCTTCCACTGTTCCTGCATCTTTCACAACGATCTCCACCATTCTCTGAAGTGCCTTCTGGATTCCGCGGGCCTGATCCAGTTTGATGATCACGCCGTGATCCGCACCCATAACAGGCTTAATGTTTAATTTTGTCGCGAAGAACGCCTGAAGTCCGGTGAGTCGTCCGTTCTTTCTCAATGTATCCAGAGTTTCCAGAACGAAATACGTCTTCTGTCTATCACGGTACTCGAGAGTTTTCTTTACGATCTCTTCAAACGGAATATCCTGCTCACAGAGTTCCTGAACATAAAGCGCGAGATTTACTTCTCCGGTAGAAGCAGACTCAGAATCGATCACCACGATATTCTTCTTTCCGGTTCCAAACTCTTCCTCATAAAGATTCTTTGCGAGAACCGCACTGTTATAGCATCCGCTCAGGTGGGAAGAGATCGTAATAACAAATACATTCTCCTCCTCGCAGCAGTAAGCTTCCTTAAATGTCTCCGGAGACGGGCATGCAGTCTTCGGACACTCCGGGCTTTCCTTTACGATCTTTAAGAATTCCTTCTGGTTAAAATTCTTATCGTCGACAAACTGATGGTCTTCCACCATAAGCGTAAACGGGATCAGGGTAAAATGTGGGTCCTTCCTCTGCTCCTCAGTAAGATCCATGCAGCTATCCCCAATAATTCTATAATTCATACTGCTTCCTCCAGCTCTATTCCCTATCACAGTTCTCATTTATTTTTCCCTGTGATGTAGTATTCAATACCATATATTATAGAGTGGCTTCTACAGAAAGTCAATAGAATGATAGAAAAACCTCGTATCCGATGCTTCACATTCCAAATCGGCAAAATCTAATGCCAATCCTGTATTGTACGAAATTTTCAGTTCAGAATCAGGCTTGATATGTCCTCTAATACAGAAAATCTCTGCCGGATATTCCCGGCAGAGATTTTCCCAATTCGATCTCCATACAAGATCTGATTACACCACAATATTTATATTATGTGGATAATCTTTCCAGCAGCTGCTTAGCACCCTCACAGCCACATCTCAAATTATCGTCAAAAGTCAACTTCAGTTCCGTAATATGTGCAGGTAAGCAGCTTCGCCATATTCGCAGGATCGATCTCTCTCGGGTTCGATCCAGTACATGCATCGCCAACCGCGAGTTCCGCGATACGGTCCACCTTCTCCTTAAATTCGTCCTCATTGATGCCGAATTCTTTCAGTGTCTTCGGAATATTCAGCTTCTCATTGAATTCATTGATCTTCGCGCAGAGACTGTTGATCAGGGCCTGTCTGGATCTTCCCTCTAATCCCATTCTTCTTGCGATCTCCGCGTAACGATCAGCTGCGACGGTATCCTTCGCGTTATACTGGATGACATACGGAAGATAGATCGCGTTCGCGCATCCGTGCGGAATATGTCCGGTGGAGAACGCAGCTCCCGTCTTGTGGGCCATAGAGTGAACGATTCCAAGAAGCGCATTGGAGAATGCCATTCCCGCGAGACACTGCGCGTAATGCATCTCCTCTCTCGCATGGGTATTTCCATTGTAAGATGCCGGAAGGTATTCCAGAACCATCTCGATCGCCTGAAGTGCCAGCGGATCCGTAAACGGTCCGTTTAATGTGGAGACGTACGCCTCGATCGCATGGGTCAGGGCATCCATACCGGTATAGGCAACCTGTTTCACCGGAAGTCCCATAACGAGATCCGGATCTACGATCGCTACATCCGGGGTGATATTAAAGTCAGCAAGCGGATATTTTACGCCAGTCTGATAGTTTGTGATAACTGAAAACGCGGTCACCTCGGTAGCTGTACCGGATGTGGACGGAATCGCCGCGAATCTTGCTTTCTGTCTCAGTTCCGGGAAGCTGAACGGAGTGATCAGGTCTTCAAATGTAGTCTCCGGGTACTCATAGAACGCCCACATCGCCTTCGCCGCATCGATCGGGGAACCGCCGCCCATGGATACGATCCAGTCCGGCTCAAACTTGCGCATCGCTTCCGCGCCTCTCATAACGGTCTCCACCGACGGATCCGGTTCTACGCCCTCAAAAACTTCAACTTCCATTCCACCGTCTTTTAAGTAATGAACAGCCTTGTCAAGGAATCCCTGGCGTTTCATAGAACCGCCGCCTACTACGAGAAATGCCTTCTTTCCCTTCAGATTCTTCAGTTCTTCCAGACATCCTTTTCCATGATAAATGTCTCTCGGTAATGTAAATCTTGCCATACGCTCTCTTCTCCTTTCACAATTCTGTCATTACAGACAGGGATCTCAAGTTTCCGACCTGTGTTTCACAGGTTTTATCAGGAACCAATCACGCTTCGCTTTCCTAAGTTCTATAAACATTATACTATTGTTAAATAATTAACGCAAGTATTTTGTTATTAATTTTATAACATTTTTATATCGTCTCTCTTTACTTTTCATGAGCAGTGAATGCGAGATCAAAAATATCTTCCAGCAGAATTCTTTCCCCTTCCTCTAAAATCAAACAATGACTCTCCTCGTCCACTCTCTTTATATGACCGGAGATCGTCCGATATGCTCCTCCGTCCTTCTTTTCATCGGGTACAAAAAAGGTTACTGTGATTTCCGGACGGGATTCCTGTTTTTCCAATAGAAGCCGCAGATTCTCATTCAGCTTTTCCTTCTCGTACTCATCCAGCTCGATCCGCTTTTCCGTAATACGTTCCGTCTCTTTTAACACTGCGCCAAATCCGGTGAGCGCAGCAAATGGAGCAAACTGGGCTGCCCTGTCCCTCACCGGCATCCGGGTATGCTTTGATTCTCCCGGATATGGAAGATCGATCATATCCCGATATTTCTCCCATGTACTCATGCCCTGTGACCTCCGATCTGGTTGTTCCGCTTTACCGCGGTCGCGCCCTCTTCCAGATTCATTCCCTTTAAGACCGCGTTCTTTCCGAACTTTTTCTTGATCTCCAGAACCGCCTGCTGCATCCGTTTTTCCCGTGCTAATTCTTCCTCTTCCTTCTTTTTCTGCTCCACCTGTGTGCCGTAATCGGTAAAGAGATTCAACTGTTCGTACTCCTGCACTTTCTGTTCCGTTCCCTCACAGACCACATGGTTTGCGGAAATCGCGATCCGGCGCACAAGAAGCTTTGGATTCATGATCTCATCGTAGAGCTCCATAACCGCCTCCGTGATCCGTTTCGTGGAGGAAGTTTGCCCGCCAAGATTTCTGGAGCCGTGGGCGTGTTTCGGGATCCGTCTTCCATAACGGTCCGTGGATATCTCCCCGTTGTAGTCCTTTCTGAGTTTTGAATCCGTCAGGTTTTCGATATCGTATCCCACCGTCAAGACCACCTGGTCCGCTGTCAGCTTTTTGTCCACAAGATCCAGAGCCAAAAGGTCCGCCATCTCCCGCACGACGAGCCTTGCCTTCTGGACAGTATATGGACAGGCAAGAACCTGCCCGGATCCGACGCTGTGGTTTTCCGGCTGGTACGCCTTGACATCCGCGATCGTACACGGCTCATACCCCCAGGCATGGTCGATCAGAAGTTCCGCGTTGACACCGAACATCCGGTACAGAAGATCTTCGTTATAATAATCGTTTTCCTTTCCGAGGGAGCATCTGGCGATATCCCCCATCGTGTAGATTCCCCGTTCTTCCAGTTTTTTCGCGTATCCCCGGCCCACACGCCAGAAATCCGTCAGCGGACGGTGTCCCCACAGATATCTCCGGTAACTCATCTCATCCAGTTTTGCGATACGCACTCCGTCCGCGTCAGGTTCGATGTGCTTTGCCATAATATCCATCGCGATCTTTGCAAGGTACAGATTCGTTCCGATCCCCGCAGTCGCCGTAATTCCGGTTTCTTTCTGCACATCCCGGATCATCCGTGTCGTCAGCTCATGCGCCGACATATGGTATGTCTCAAGATAGGAAGTCAGGTCGATAAAGACCTCATCGATCGAATAGGAATGGATATCTTCCGGTGCTACATATTTTAAATAGATCTGGTAAATTTGCGAACTTTTCTCCATATAGTGGGCCATCTGCGGCGGCGCAGCGATAAAATCCAGCGCAAGATCCGGTCTTTTCGCCAGTTCGACCGCATCACAGGAACTTCCCGTGAATTTTCCACCAGGGGCCCGCCGCCTTCTCTCCCGGTTCACCTCTTCCACCTTCTGCTCCACCTCAAAGAGGCGCGCGCGTCCGGGAATCCCATACGCCTTTAAGGAAGGCGATACCGCAAGGCAGATCGTTTTCGATGTCCGGCTCCGGTCCGCGACGACAAGGTGCGTCGTCATCGGATCCAGTTTTCGATCCACCACCTCAACAGAGGCGTAAAATGACTTCAGATCGATCGCTGCGTAAATTCTGTTTGATCTATCCATCTTGCTCATTCTATCCGCCATAGCCCGTCTCCCTTCCGATATCAATTTCCATTTCCCCCACATACCTTCACAAAATATATGCACTCACTGGCAAGATCAAATTTAAAAAATCCCTATGCGGCCGCGCCGGATCCGCCTCAAACACCTGGATCCGCCCATTATCCGGTCCCCGGTCCTTAAACGCCGGAAACATAAATCCGCAGACCGGCATCCCCGGCTCATAATCTCCGCTCACCGGGCACACCGCACAGATCAGGAACCGGTAAACTTCCTCCGATTCCCAGAGGCTTTCCTTATCCTTTGCCTTTCTCGGAACATCATAATTCCCGTGAAAGAAATAGACCGCATAATCCCCCGACGCCGGATATTTTTCCCCAAACACTTCATAAAAAATATCAAGCAGTGCATCGTTTTTCAGCTCACACTCCCGCAGTGCGCAGAGCAGCTGCCACACACTCCCGGGCTTTTTCTCCTCCCCCGAAAAGACATATTCCTTCAACGCCACATTCGTCTCCGAAAACGGGATCGTCTTCGCGATATCAAGATTCTTCTGCTGATCTGGCAGGGAGAGCTGACGGAAATTCTTATTAAATGTCCCGTCTATAAACCCGTCCCTATCCAGATAAGCCCCGGCAATCCGGTCAAAGCAGTTTCTCTTCAATGTCATTCTTCTCGTAAGCTCCAGCATATCCTCACGGTTGATCTGATTCATATATTTTCTCCGTTTTCTCTGTTATTTAGTCTTAGCTTTTATTCAGTCTTATCCGTCATCTTCCAGCACTCCAAAAAACCTACAGAACCTGTCACCAACATCCCTTACTAATACATGGCCACTAAATGTCTCTGCGGCTTTCCTAATATGGTTTATCTCGATTCCAGACTCAATTCTCTCCCTAAAATCTTATGTTTCCATTATATATCCAGAACATGTGTTCGTCAAGTTTTTCTATCTTTTCCTTCTTACAAGACTTACAGGACCTGCTGCCGACAGCCTCTTCCAACTGCATCGCAACAAAAAAGACCCCGCAGAGCATTCACACGCCCCGCAGGATCTCCCCAATTTCTCTTTTCCAAATTTAGATGGAATGCTGTCTCACATACTCCCAGGTATAAGTGCCGCTCTTTCCCTCGTCTTCAAGGATAAACGGTGTAATCTCCTTATAGCCTTCATCCTCCATCATATTTGCCGCCTCAAGACATGACTCAAGGTTATTTTCAAAATCTACGGAAATATATGGATTCTTGTCGGAATCTCCGTTGCCGTCCTGATCTAAATGTGCGATCGCGTACTGCATATTTGTAACTTCCTTTCTCATAAATATTTTTGATCAACCTGATTATAGCATAGCGCGGATAGGATATCAAGCAAATATCAGTAATTATTCCTGTTTTCATCTTGTCTGTTATTTCCTGTCCTTTCCCTGTTTTCTGTTTCTTCCTAATAAAATGCAGCCTCTGTCCATACGAGTCATTTTTTATCGAATGATACCGTGAAAATCCTCAAAAACAAAGCCTTTCGTCTTCTTGACAATCCCCAGTGTTCACGCTATAATACAGAGAATGTAAAGCTAAAAATTATAAAGGGTCATTCTGCCCCGAAACAATAAGAAAGGTAAGACGTCATGGCTGATAAGAAACATATTTTAACTTATGCAGGACTGAAAAAATACGAGGATGAGCTTCAGGATCTGAAAGTAAACCGCCGTCGTGAGATTGCCCAGAAGATCAAAGAGGCAAGAGAACAGGGAGACTTATCCGAGAACGCCGAGTACGATGCTGCAAAAGACGAGCAGAGAGATATCGAGTTAAGAATCGAAGAACTCGAGAAGCTGTTAAAGAACGCGGAGGTCGTTGTTGAGGACGAGGTAAACCTTGACAAGATCAACGTCGGATGTATCGTAAAGGTTTACGATGTCGATTTCGACGAGGAGATGGAATTCAAGCTCGTTGGTTCCACAGAGGCAAACAGCCTTGAGAATAAGATCTCCAACGAGTCCCCGGTCGGACACGCGCTGATCGGAAAACGCGTTGGCGACGTTGTTGACGTTGAGACACAGTCCGGAGTTATCCAGTATAAGGTACTCGATATTAAAAGAGTCGATTGATCGCCGCCGTGTACAGACGGGAAGCTTCCGGACTGAAAATTCTGTACACGACCGTATCGATCATACACAAAGACTACAGTGAAGGAGAAATAGAAAAGTGGCTGAACAGCAGAATCAGAACAAGAATGCAAATGCAAAAGAGCAGGATATCCACCAGCTCTTAAAGGTGCGCCGCGAAAAGCTTTCTGAGTTACAGACAGAGGGCAGAGACCCGTTCCAGATCACAAAATATGATCAGACAGCTCACAGCGCAGATATCAAGGATCATTACGCAGAATATGACGGAAAGGAAGTTTCCATCGCAGGACGTATGATGTCCAAGCGTGTCATGGGTAAAGCTTCCTTCTGCAACGTCCAGGATCTCAAGGGCAACATCCAGTGCTATGTATGCCGCGATGACCTCGGTGAGGATTCCTACAAAGACTTCAAGAGAATGGATATCGGCGATATCGTCGGCATCAAGGGCTTTGTATTCACAACAAAGATGGGCGAGATCTCTGTTCATGCCCATTCCGTAACACTTCTCTCCAAGAGCTTACAGATCCTTCCGGAGAAGTACCACGGACTTACAAACACAGATACCCGTTACCGTCAGAGATACGTTGACCTGATCATGAACGAGGACGTTAAGAAGACATTCGTTATGCGTTCCAAGATCATCAGCTGCATCCGCAGATACTTAGATGACCTCGGATTCCTTGAGGTCGAGACTCCGATGCTCGTCGCAAACGCAGGCGGTGCTGCCGCGAGACCGTTCGAGACACACTATAACGCTCTCGACGAGGATGTAAAGCTTCGTATCTCCCTTGAGCTCTACTTAAAGAGACTCATCGTCGGCGGTATGGAGCGCGTTTACGAGATCGGCCGTGTATTCCGTAATGAAGGTCTTGATACAAGACACAACCCGGAGTTTACTCTTATGGAGTTATATCAGGCATACACAGATTACCAGGGAATGATGGATCTCACAGAGGATATGTTCCGTCATATCGCAAAGCAGATCTGCGGATCCACAACGATTCCGTACGCAGATGTCGAGATCGACCTTGGAAAGCCCTTCGAGCGCCTTACCATGATCGACGCGATCAAAAAATATACCGGTATTGATTTCAATGAGATCACTACGACTGAGGAAGCAAAGAAATTAGCAGATGAGAAGGGCGTTCACTACGAGGATCGTCATGTCCGCGGCGACATCATCAACCTCTTCTTCGAGGAATTCGTTGAGGAGCACCTGATCCAGCCGACCTTCATCACAGACCATCCGATCGAGATCTCCCCGCTTACCAAGAAGAAACCGGGTCACCCGGAGCAGGTTGAGCGTTTCGAGCTCTATATCTATGCCCGTGAGATGTGCAACGCATACTCCGAGTTAAACGACCCGATCGACCAGAGAGAGCGTT
>ERZ780144.678-NODE-678-length-45100-cov-3.390254_pt1 | contig 45100 bp, 44 predicted proteins | sample MGYA00511380_ERZ780144 | MGnify/ENA primary metagenome ERZ780144 (study PRJEB29588, sample SAMEA1965858) | human gut metagenome | biome: human gut; feature: human-associated habitat; material: faeces | place: Denmark | collected 2008/2010 ... | reverse complement strand
CTGCCGGGATATAGGGCGGCGCTTATGATGGGGATTGGCGAGACTTGTGGATATTTGATTCGTGTCGGGAGTTTACTGATTGTCCTGTTCCCTCTGTATCTGTTTCGCATGATAGGTGCGGGGGACATCAAAATGGCAGCCGTCCTGTTTGGTGCCGCCGGGCTGCGGCAGGGCGGGCGGATTTTCCTGTGCGGGCTGGCAGCTGCCGGAATATGGTCGCTCGTATTACTTATCCGGCGTGGGATTGCCAGGCAGCGGCTTACATATCTTGTGTTTTATTTGTACCGGTCCGCGCTTGGGGGAAGCGTCGAGCCGTACTATCTGGAAGCGCGGGATGGAAAAGAGGCATCTTTTTGTCTGGCACCGTGCCTGTTTTTGGGAGTGATTGGGGCGGAGCTGATTCGGTATCTGTAAGGAAAATGGCTTGTGATTAGGGAGGTGGCGGTGCGATGAAGCATATTCTGGCGGTGTATGATGTGGATCCGGTCTATGCGGCGCGGTTTGCAGAGGTAGTTAACCAGAAGGAAAAAATACCGTTTGAGGTGGTGGCGTTCAGCTCGATCGAGCGGCTGCGGGCATTTGCGGCGGAACATCCGGTAAAGCTTCTGTTGTTGGGCGAGCATGTTCCGGCGGAAGAAAAGGAGTCCATCCGGGCGGAAAAGGTTATTCTTTTATCGGATAATGGGGGAAAACCGGTCAGTCCGTCAGTTCCCTGTGTCTACAAATACCAGTCCAGCGATGCGATTGTGCGCGACGTGATGACCTGGTATGGGGAAAGCCCGGGGGAGCTGCCGGAGGTGTCCGGGCGGGGGCTGGCGAAGGTCTTGGGAGTGTATTCGCCGGTTGGACGGTGTTTAAAGACCTCGTTTGCCCTGACAATGGGAAAACTTTTGGCACAGGAGGAGCGGGTGCTGTATTTGAACCTGGAGGAATTTTCCGGTCTGTCGGTTTTGATGAAAGAAGAATATAAGAGTGATTTGTCGGATCTGTTGTATTTTTACAACGGTGGAAGCTATAATTCGCTTCGTTTGAGCAGCGTTGTCCACACGATGGGGGAGCTGGACTATATTCCGCCGGTGCGCTATCCGGAGGATCTGGATCAGGCGGGAGAGGAGGCAATCGCGGGGCTTATACGGGCAATTGCCGGGGAGAGTGCGTATGATACGCTGGTAGTGGATATAGGAAGCGGGCGCAGGACGGCGCTTTCGGTAATGAAGCTGTGCCGGGTAATTTATATGCCGATCCGGGAAGATCCGGTGTCTTTGGCAAAGCTTAAGGAGCTGGAGCAGTATTTTTCACAGACAGGAAATGGCATGCTAAGGGAACGTATTAAACGCCTGAAGCTTCCGTATCACGGCAGTTTTGGACGGGGCGATTATATTGACCAGCTCTTATGGGGAGAACTGGGTGATTATGTACGGCAGCTGCTGCGGGGAAGCAGTGTGGGCGGATAATGTTCATTGTGGGTTAAATTAGAAGGGGCAAAGTCTTTTGACAGGGATAAATTGAGCGGGATTTTGCCAGTCATTCTAAAGAGTAAACGGTTGTGAGAGAAACAACTGGCAGGGGGAAGTATGCAGGAGCAGAAAATGGTTTTGAGGCAGCGTCTGATGGAGCAGATGGAGAGCCGTATGCAGGTGGAGGATGAGGAGCTGCGCGACCTGATCGACATGGCGATTCTGGAAGCGGCAGAAGGGGCGTATCTGCCGTTAAAAGAGCGGCTTTGTTTGAGAAAAGAGCTGTTTGATTCATTCAGACGGCTGGATATTTTGCAGGAGCTGGTCGATGATCCGACGATCACGGAGATCATGGTAAATGGCACGGAGCACATTTTTGTCGAGCGGCAGGGGCGTGTGGAAGAGTTAGAAAAGCACTTTGATTCGGTAGGGCAGCTAGAGGATCTGATTCAGCAGATTGTAAGCCGTGTCAACCGGACGGTCAATCTGGCATCCCCGATTGCGGATGCGAGACTGGAAGATGGTTCTCGTGTCCACGTGGTGCTGGCACCGGTGGCGTTAAATGGGCCGATTTTAACGATCCGGAAGTTCCCGGAACCGATCACGATGGAACGCCTGATTGAGTTAAAAAGTATCAGCCGGGAGGCAGCGGCATTTTTGCAGAAAGCGGTCGAGCGGGGACTCAATATTTTTATCAGCGGCGGAACCGGATCGGGAAAAATGCACCCACAGATGTCAACGCAGTACAGAGATACAAAAGTTGGATTCTGATATCAATCAAGAGTATAAGAACATATTAAATCTATTCAGACCTGTCTCGTTTAGACCTAAATGGGATTATGGCATTCCAAATGGGATTACATTAAGTCAGTATTTAAACAGCATTAGCTTAGATTCATGGCAAAATAGAATTAGGTACTATAGACTTCTGAACAATATTACAGCTAGTGAAGTTGCAAAGAAAATTGGTATGAAAAGTGGAATTTCATATATGAAGAAGTACGAGAACGATTGTCATCAATGCTATACAACGGTTGAGAATTACTATGCAGTATGTGATGCTATTGGCATTTCATATAATGACATTGCTGATGACTATATGTTATTTATTGCCAGCGACTATGATGTAAGATTATCAAATGCAATTGAAAAGTCAGGATTATCTAGCAGAGAGTTTGCAATGAAGTATGATATTGAATATACAACGCTAAGACATTCACTTAAGAGAATGCATAAATTATCCATTCAGACCTATGAAAAGTATAAGAAACTATTTGATGAACTAGATGTATGAAAGGACATATTAAATGACGAGTGCGACACAGCGAGATTACAAAAAGATTAGTAAGACTTATTATGAGGTAATAAGAGTGGTTGAAAATTACATAGAAATAAAGTCAAGATGTACGAAACATTGCTGGATAATATATAGACCTTATGAAATTGCAAATAATAAGCCAATAATTATATACCATAAGCATCATCAGTCTATTCCCTATTATCATAGACATGGATATGCTTATAATATAACACAAGCATTAAGGAATATTGAATCACATGATAGATATGTGTTAAGTGGTTTTGCTAAATATAATAAATAGTAAAGATGGTCGAGATTTTGCTCGACCAATTTTTATGCCAAATGGAAGAGTGGAACATATATTAGTTCCTTATATGGATATATATATATTCTGCATCTGCACGATTTAGAAAGTTTTATAATCTAGGAGATATCTTATTTTGTGCGTATAGATACAGATTTGATGTAAAATATTTATGAAATGGATACAAGATGATATATGTGATAGCCTTAATGTATAAATAAAACTAAGTTATGTGAGGTTATCTAACATGGTTAATTTAAATGAAGTATTCCCACCTGCATTAGCTCCAGTAAGAAATCGTAATATTAATCTGAGTCCTGAAGAAATAGCAACTATTATGAGAGTGCAAATTAATATGGAAAGAAAAACAGAATATACATGGAAAGATGCTATCTATGATTTGAGTCATGTAATAAAAACATATAATAATCCTGCTGGGTCAACCAAAGGTCTTGGTGGAAATATAAAGTTTCTGCCATTAGTGTTGATTCAAATTATTTATTACATATCATATAAGTATAATATAACGCAACAACAGATACTTGATGAATTGAAAAAACATGGTATTAATAGAGACAAGAAATTATTCAATATGGAAGTTCATGTTGATGATTATAAAAAGTGTGTTGAATATAATCAGCCTGAGTTACATATATGCTATCAAGGTCAAAAAAGAGATATTTTGGCTGAAGCTATAAAGCATCTAGTTTTTCAAGCTGGTACTTATGATTGTTTTATTGATATCTTTGGTGGAAGTGGGGCGGCAACCTTAGCAGTTCCTCGTAGGAACAATGCAGTATATGTTTTTAATGATTTAGACTTTGGACTATACTGCTTATTTGACACAATTGCTGATGATGAGGAATACAAACAATTAATACAGTATATAAAAGATTTACAGAATGATTTGGCTGGTAAAGGGGTATTCAAATTATTGGATGTAGTTGGAACTACATTTAGTAAAGAAATAATATTATACGCTCATAATAAGAAAAGGAAAATTCAGCGTGAAAAATTACTTGTCGAGTTGGCAAATATATATACAGGTAATGACTATCCCTCTGAATATTATGAAGTAGAACGTCAGTATAGATTTTATGGTTGGTATTGTTATTTTTCAAATATCTTGGAAGATAAGCATAAACTTAAACTAATTAAGAACAATGTTAGCGTGTATGCAGGTAAAGAAATTGAAGATAGGGTGATTATTGCCTTAGCTGAATTTTATATTTGGTCATTTACGACTCACAGCTCAAAAGGTGTATCTCCAATATTGCAGATGGTATATTCCTTTGAAGAAATATATCAGTACAAAAAAGAAAATAAAGTTTGGCAAGAATTTATAAATGAGGATTATGCAAAAGTTATTCGTAATATTCATAAATTAATAAGAAAAAATCGTAAGTTTGTTGATAAAAGTAAAGACTATAAAAACAAAACGCCAATGCAGGAACAGAAAACTATTACAGAATGTTATGATTATTCAGACCTTATTGATATGTATTCAGTTGGTGGCAATGCAAAATGTAAGCATGAAAAGCCACTGTTTTATGCAGATTATCCCTATCAAGGTACTACAGGATACTCTGTAGGAGGATGGACTGGGATACAGTCACGTGACTTAATAGATAGATTAGTTAACTCTGGTGGAAAGTTTGTTTTTTCATGCAGAGCTTGTGCTACTACAAAAACAAATAGCAATACGCCAATTAATACAGTTAAAAAAATCAACAATGGTATTTATGATGATGTATTGAATTATTTTAGAACAAAAGGAACCCCTTTATGGGTTGCAAGATTTAGTACAGAAAAACAAACTTTCATTGATGCTTTACGGAATAATAATACTACAGAAGTAATGATAACTAATTTTGAACTACAAGATTTTACATATAAATCCGGAGGTGCAATTGAAACGATGAGTTATAAACTTTTCATGAAGGATATCGACAAATACTTAGTCCGATGATAATCGACGAGTAGAACAGATTTGTTCATCTTAACATATTTAAGAAGTAGTGTTATTTATATACATATAATTTTTTTACATCAAAATGATTCCTGAGTTGAAATAGCATAGTAAACTACTGGACGCATATATGTCATTGTAACCGAAACTATTGGTAACTGAGACTAATTCAAATAACCTAAGTTATCCCTATATTATTAGGGATGATAGTTAAGGCTTTCTCCTAGAGGAAGTCTTTTCTATTATCCGAGCTATTTTACTCAGGGAGGTTGATTATGTATTACAAAGAATTAGAGCGTATAATCGCTCAAAAAACCGCTGATTTAGCGGAGCCAGTCAGAGATTTTATCGATAATTGTGTATGTATTTATGATACTGGTGTCGATGATGCTCATGATTTCAATTGCTGGGTTGCTTATAATAAAGCTACCGAAGCAATAGACAAGTGGATGTCGTTAGTAGTCGGTGCAGATTTAGTAGAATACACCGAAAATATGATTTGTGTATCCCTTGAACTTCCAGATGGTAAGCATGAATATTACAATGAATTGTCTGTTTCAGGGGTAGTTCGTGATGGTACATCTTTACCAGTCGTACATACACCTATAGGGGATTTCAATTATTTTATATATAGATGTATTGTGGATATTCCAGACAATCCAGTAATGCTTTTCTATAAAGCAATGCAGGAGCAGATTCATAGGGTTCATGTTCTTATTACGCTTGACCCAGATGGTTATAACGATGACCTTATCACTCCAGCAATTTTGGAGTTATGTGGTATCCATGACCCATTAGATATTTGTAGACTTGATAGTTGCCTTACACATATTGACGAGTTCTTTGATGCACATGGTTTTCATGAAGGGTGGGGTAGCGTATGAGCTTAGAAGAGAAAGGTTATAAAAAGAGAGATACCTCTGATTTACTAAATTGGAGGATGCAAGTCATTGACGATGGCTCAATAAGGATTACTGGAGTTACTAAACATGGTTTCAGACAATGCATTGAAAATGCAAATATTATTGAAGCAACGACTACCCATCTTGTAGTTGCAAGTGAAGGTAGGAGGTATCTTTTTTATAAAGATATCAATTGGGAAAAACCTTTAGTTCCAACAAGAATGCTTAAGAAGGTGGGACGCAAGGTTACTTTGGGGTATGCCATCCTAGACCTGCTTGCTGAGTCCTCATTATACGCATTGTATATGAGTGATGTTTTGGATTTAATAAGGTTACAAAATATGTATCCATCCATGTATGACAATATTGACATGGATGAGGTGGCAGGGGTAGTTATAGGTGCTATCCGTCAGAGAGATAGCAAACAATCCTCTGAGTTAATATAAATCAAGGTAGTAGGCTGAAGTTGTGTGTGCTTCAGCCTATTATTATGCCTATCAGTAGATAAAAATTCTTTGAGATAATTTATGTGTTACCAAGTCTTTAAGGTACTTATCCAATTGAGAGCATTTTTACCATCATGAAAACTGATTTAGCTCAAGTAATCTTGTAAACCTTGTAACCCATGTGTTTGATTTAGTGCATCCAGTACTGTAGTTGCTGTAAATGAGTTTGTTCAAGATATTTTGATGTGTTTTGGGGTACTGATGCCTTAAAACATTTTCTTGACAAAGTAAAAATGAGAGGTATCATACACCTACTTGGATGAGAGGGGAGTGTAAAATATGCAAGAGTCTATTGATAAAGTTAAAGGTGCAGCAGCAATTATTCAGAACATGGTCAGCACAGATGAAGAAGTAGTATATAATGATTTAGCTTTGTTTTTACTGCCAAGCTACTGTATGAAGCTATTGATGAATTGGAAGAGTTTTTGAGTAAGCAGAAAGATTGAAAGTATTAGGGGTAGTTTTTTTATTGTTTCTCATGATATAATGTGTAAGACAAATTTGAATTTTATCTATGTAAAGACCCCGACAACTTCCAATCAACCAAAGCCTCTGAAGAAGTGGCGGATTATGTGGTAAGTTGGGTAAAGAAAAGGCTTATAAGTAATAGTTAGACAAGAAGTTTGAAAGAAAGCGATTGGTTAGGAAAGGAATGGAATATTTATATTGTAAAAATGATAACTTTCAAGATTTTGCAAGTGGTCGAGTTCTTTATGGCGGAAAAGGAATACCCAATTTTCCAATTCGATTGTTGCTTGAAATATATAGTAGAGCGCTGTCATATTTGAATAAAGAAGAGGATTTAGTCATATATGACCCTTGTTGTGGAGGGGGGTATGCCCTTACAATTCTTGGATATTATCAGAATAGATATATCAGTAAGATATATGGTAGTGATATTGATGAAGATATGGTGGCTCATGCAAAGAAAAACACATCATTACTTACCAGTGCAGCTTTAAAAAAGAGAAAAACCGAGATAGAGGAACTCTACAATTCTTTTGGCAAAGAATCTCACAAAGAAGCGTTGAGGAGTTGTGATAAAGTAAGTGCTATGTTGGAAAAGGAGGTAATTGTAGAAATTTTTCAAGCTGATTGTACAATGCCATTGCCTAATATATTGCCGGATATTATTATTACGGATGTTCCATACGGGAATCTGGTGGAATGGGAACAAGGAAAAAATTCAATTGATGATATGTTAGAACAGTTATGGAGAATTTCGCATGAAAATACAATTTTAGCTGTATGTATGGATAAAAAGCAGAAAATCAATTGTGAAAAGTGGGAAAGGTTAGAAAAGCAAAACATTGGGAAACGAAAATTTGAAATCTTAAAGAAAAAGTAAAGATTTTGAAAAAACCTTATTATATAGATGAAGGCAACAGAAACTTTCAGTTTGACGTTTCGATAAACCCCAATATGCAGAATAAGATGTTTAAGGGTGGCAAAATTAAGTAAGGTGGAATAAGATATGCTATCGTTTTTTGGTGAGCTTGTATTGATTTCATTTTTTATATTTATTATAGTTGGTGACTTGTTTCTGGCAGTTAAGTGGTTATTCTGTCATGGAAAGAGGAATTGTTTAAATACTCAATGTCCTATCCGTAGTAAGTGCAGTCAGGCAGGTCAGACAGAAGAAGAGAAAGCTATTATGCTTGCAAGGATAAATCAGTTATTAGCTGAGTTGGAACAACAAAATATGTAGTATGCTTTAGAGCATTTATCCAGTTTGGGGTAGATGCTCTTTTCTTTTGCTCAGTTCTTTCAATTCCCTCCAAGACATGCAAAGGTTGCTAGTTTTATCCTGTAATATGCTTGTAAATATCTAAGCTGATGGTAAAATGACATCATTTCAAAAAATAGGAGGTGTCGACCATGACAATGAAAGCTATGATGAAGCGTCACGTCAACAGATTTATTATTTGCATACCAGCCCTGCGTGATGCTGTAACCAATCGACCAACAACCTTTAAGGTGCTTAACACCTGTCGTTCAGCAGATGAAGCCTGCGAAGCTCTGGAGAACTACGAAAAAGAAGGTGGAGATTATGCCAATACTATTATAGTTCCCAACTTCCCTGAAGAGTTGAATGAGAACCCACCAGAACTTTGTCCATCTAAGGTTGCCAAGATGTTTAGAGTTCTCTATGGTATGCAGTAATATCAAAATCCCTTTGAAGGAGTTACATCTCATGTAGGTGTAACTCTTTCATCGTATTAGGGGTAGTTGAGGAGGTGATTTCTATTAGTTTAATATCAAAAAGCATTGAGGCAGATACAAAGAAGTTAATTGAAAACATTAGCAGCAATCCTGATAAAGAGCAGGAGTTAGTTGACCAGTTTATTTCAGAGACAAATAGAAAAATTGGCAGACAGCATAGGAATATGTTTATAACCCTTTTTACAACTCTGTATGGTTACGATTATGAAAGTCTGTCAAGAGATACCACAAAGTTCATTGTGCTAGGTGTTGTTCCTAAGATTAGTAGGCTGGAAAGGTCAAAGCTCCTGCGTGTTATGTTGGATTGTTTCAGCAGGTATTTTGGTAACGATTATTCTGTGTTGCTAAATGAGTGTGCAGACAAGATTGAAAGTCATAAGGTACTGGCTGAAACTGGTGATGACTTACCCTTTGTCTAATTGGTGCAGGGGTACTTGTTACAAAAAAATAATGATTTTTTGCAAAAAAACTCTTGCATTATTTTTGGAGTAGAGTGATAGATAGGACACTCAAAATCAAATAAAAATTGTTAGCCCTCAATCAACTCTTGTATTTGGGGCTTTAGGAAAGTGAGGTGTTCTTTTTGGAAGTGAGAATTATTTCTCCGACAGGAAGGTTATTAACTGTCAATCGTGCTGTTCCAATCGTTGAAACTATTTTTGATTTCAATGGAGAGTCACGATTTTTAGGAGATATTTGCAGGAATGGTACAAAGCCTAATGGTATCGCCATTTTGTATGACAGCTCAAGCATTTTTGAAGATAACTTATCAGAGCTGGTAGTTGGTAATTTACAGTCTGATGTAGTGGAACAAATCATGCAGAGCTTGTTGGTAAATGGATACTATGATTTCAGCCAAATGGGGTATCAGTCTACAAAACTGGCGGATAAGATTGTTATTGATGATGGCAAGTCAAAGCCATACACTAACGAAATTACATTTATGAGTTCTAAGTCATATTGTTCTTTTGTAGGGAATGGTTTTGTTGCTGAAGAATTTGCAGAGGAGGATGAAGATTGTGAATAGAAGTACATTAAATGTTGGACTTAGTAACCTTAAAAAATGGAAAGAAGAGAAAAATGCTCTTAGGTATGACCTTTCATTTCAGAGGCACATAGGTATGTGGTCATTGCCTTCAAAGAGTATGTTAATTTGGAGTATTCTCTCAGACAGTTATGTCCCACCAGTAATCTTTGTCAAAAATGATGAAGATGTGGTTGATGAAAAAGGCAAGACAATGTCCTGCTATTCAGTTCTTGATGGAGCACAGCGTACTACTAACTTGTTCAGCTTTATGAATGATGAGTACAGACTTCACGGAAGTACGCCTGATGTAGAAATTGATGGGGATATGTTTGAATTGGCTGGTATGCTATTTAGTGAGTTACCACAAGAATTGCAGAATGCTATCAATTCTTACAAGTTTAACATTCAGGTGATTGCCAATGCTTCAGAAGAGGAGCAAACTATGCTCTTTGCCAATATTAACAGTGGAGTTCCATTGAGTACCATCCAGAAAGCAAAGCCAGAGCTTGGAGTTGATTTATGTAATTATTTTACAGGGGTAGTCGAGAAACCTTTCTTTTCTCAGGGCTTGAATATGACGGCAGCCCAGGCACTCAGAGAGGAAGATTTATGCATGGCTCTCCAGTCACTTATGCTGATGTCTGATTATGACGATTACAAGTCTGTATCTGTTGCCGAGTGCTTAAAATTTGCATCATATCTTAAAAATAACTTTACTCAGCAGGAACAGGAAAACTTCTGCGAAACTGTTGATTATCTTGGGGTCTTTGACAAAAAGGCTAAGTACCTGCGTAAAAACAATGTAGCTGTTATTGTTGCTCTTGCAGAGCAGATGCTGTATGAAGGCATAGAGGCTTCAGATTACAAAAATTTCCTCAATGAGTTCTTTGCATCTGACAATGAGGATTACAAAGAGTATAGTGGGGCTGGTAATGTCAAGCTTTATAATGTAGAGGCACGATATGAAATCCTGCGTGATGAGTGCTACAAATATTTCAAACTGGAACTTCCAAGTGACGATGAAAATTCAGAGCTTGTTTCTGATGATGCAAGTTCTGATGGCTCTGAAGAAGTTGGTGCTGATTCTGATGGGGATAGTGGTGAGTCTTATGGGGAAGAGTAAGTCTATAACTGCATATTTGTTGAGAGTTGACGAGGAAGGCAAACAGTATCAGGGGTACATATCTGAGGTTGAAAACAGCCTTAGTGCAGAGCAAAAGTATGTAGGTGGGTATATCCAAGTTATCAGGTTGACTGAAGAGATAGATGCAATCATTGCTGATGATGGAAAATTAATGAGTTTACCAGTTAATCGTCTTTGGAGAAGTGATGAAGCTATCTATGATTTTATTGTAGGAAATATTGCTTGTGTGAGACATGATGAGGAAGGCAATTTTACAAGTATCCATCCTGAAGATATCCCTGCGATTGAGAATGCTTTAGTTCCAATCAAGGATATTATTCTTGTAGATGGCAATACAGTTTTCATTACATATCCAGCAGATTGCTTGCCAAAGTGGGGAGGTGATGTGGTTGGGTACTAAATTTACCAAAGAGCAGAAGAAGGCTATGTATGAAGCAAGGTATGTTGGCAGAACTGTCGAGCTTACAGAAGCATTAGATGACCCTTATACTCCTAAACCTGTGGGAGCAAGATTTCATGTTACAGGAATTGATGATGAACTCCAGCTTCATGGGAGTTGGGAGTCAGGTGGTAGTATGGCTTTGCTTGTGGAACATGACCATTTTAAAGTTGTCGAATAAATATATTGTTTATCATTGAGACCATTGCAGATTGATTACTGTGGTGGTTTTTTTGTTGCACTTTTGAGGTCGTAAAAAGTAAGATTATGTCGTATTTTGGGGTATATAAAGTGCGTTCCTCGACACGCTCGTTATCTTGCCCATTTAGCCCTGTTTATGCTTTGTGTGGTTACTTCTTCGACCTTGCATATAGAATTGGATTTAGGGCTAACACGGTGCGACACAGCCCTAATCCAATCGTGCTGATTCCGTCCTGCTGAAGCTGTTTCGCAAAATACGACATTTGCATTTTATTTTACGACTTTTACTCACATCTGTGATACAATGGAGAAAATATCATTTGGGGTGAGTAAATGTATAGTCCAGAAGAAATTAAGGTGGCTCTTAGAAAGTATATTGCTTCAACAGGAGACACTTCTATAGATGAGCAGAGTATTATCAACATTTTAGACCAAGGTGCTGATAGAGACTTTAATATGGTAGCACCGACAATTAAGTCGATCAGAGAGAACTATGGGGTAAAAAAGTCAATTCCTATGTGGCTTAGAATGCTTACCTTTAGACTAATATATGACTGCATGGCTTCAGATGCTGATTGTAATAGTGAGATGACATGGTATAGATTGCTGGGATATGAGAATAAGGTACGAGAGCTATTTTGTAATATTGGAATAAATCAAAATATTCAAAATATGTTATTGCGTGCAAAAGGTGATAAGATAAAGATTGATACAATTTTGCTTGATATGGTATTAGGTAATGAGTCATCACAAATCATTAAAGAATTGCAAAAAAACAATATTAAAGATTCAACTAAAGAAAAGCTTAATGATATAGGAATTACACAAGATGTTCAAGATATGCTATGGGAAGTACAAGCCCAAAAGGGTAATACAAAGGAAAAGCAAATTAAGGAAATACTTATAAAGTCTGCTTTAGGACGTGATTATGAACAGGTATATAATTTATTGTTATCACAGGCAAAGTCGCAGGAAAAATTATTACAAGCTCTTGGATTTAATAAGAAAGTATTTGATTCTACATCTTCATGGCAAATGTATTCTCCTGAGATGAAGTTACGACAGAGTAGATTTAATCCTGTAAATTTTCCATTTTCGTATGCAGAAGTAGAGTCAAATCCAATATATGTTGCAATGCTTCATCATCTTATTTCAGAGGCAAGAGTATCTACGAACACATTTATTGACGTTTTTGGCAAGATGGGGTATATTCCTGCTTTTTGTGCTGAAGGTTACACGAATAAGCTATTATACTCAGTCATTCCAGATGGTGATTATGATGTTAATGTGTTTTATAAGTATTACCATGGAATTACTGATAGACCCACAAAAACATACAAAGTATTGCAGAGATATATGGGTCAAATTCAGCGTGTGCTGAATGATAATTGCTCAGAAGACGATAGAGATTCAAAAATAAGGAAAATAGTGTCAGATGAAGTTTTGTTTATAGCAATGAGTAGTTCTGATTTGCATGAGTATGCAGCAATTAAGTTCTGTGATATGTGCTTTAGAAAACCATATTGGGAAGTCAGGAATGTAAATTCAGAGACTAGACAAATACACATTATAAATGATTCTTCTTCCAATGAGAAAGACAAGGAGATTGTTAGTAAAAATAAACCTAAGAAAGACAAGGTAATTATCAGTAAAAATAGATATATTATAGATGATTATTCTTCAATTAAGAGAGCCAAGATATTTGTTAATATTAGTAAGGAAAAATTTGTTTCCTATGCCAAAGCACTAAAGGGTATAGAATATAAGGGTAAATCAAAGCGTGTAATGAGTGAGATGTACGATGGCTGGTTTGAGATTGCAGAAAGAACTAGTGCTTTACTTTATCTTGATATCCCAAAGGTAAATGAACTTGTTAGATATGATTATCCTGATGATGAATATAAGAGACTAGCTCAAAGATTGCTAAAATATAATGGGGAATGGATAATTACTTGGAAGAATTATTTTCGTGAAAATGATGATGATATTGATATTATACCAACAAGGATAGCTACGGATTTTATAGAACAATTAAAAAGAATTGATTCTCCTATATATGAGTTCAAGTTCAATACCCCTGATAGAAATGTGAGGAATGGAATTAGTTTCATAACAAATATCAATTTTGACAATATAGATAAAAAGTCTTTTGAAAGCAAATATAATATCAAGCTGACTAAGGGTGAGGTATTTAAGAAAATAGAAGTTTATAAATAGAATGTGAATATATAAAGAGCAAGGCGATTTAGCCTTGCTTTTTTTGTGTCTGCACGATTTAGATATTTTTTAAAGTTTGGATAAGCCTATTTTACAAGGGCTATCAGGTTTTTGACAATGAAATCAGTAAGTAGATTTAAAAGTAGTATCCTAAAAATGTAAACAATAATAATAGATACTTGAAAATTTATTAGTTATCTGCTGGAAAAGCCTGATAAATGAATTTTAGGGTAGATATATTAAAAACTACACCCTTTGAAAAGTTATGAAAAGTGAGAAACCCAGTATTTTAAGCAAAGATGGGGTATGCAAGATGCTTTTTAGAATGAAAAATGTCTTTAATTATGAATATGAGATAATAAAATAAAAAACCTAATTTTAGGGAGGTCACATGATGTTAGAAGTAAAAAATGTATATAAGCTGGCAAGAGCACCTACAAATATAAAAACTACACCCTTTGAAAAGTTTTCAAAAGTGAGAAATCCTTATATTTCAAGGTTTAAAGGGATACTAAGGTGGAATTTTATATGAGAAAAGAAAAATGCGTAAAGAAGCGTATAGTTAAATTATAGTAAGGAACAACAAGTTCTAAGACAAAATTTTTTAATAATAAGGAGGACGTAATTATGTCAGAAATTAAGAATTCAGTAGTAGGTAATGAGGTAAAAAAAGGAATGCAAACAATTTCCATAAATAAGTATCTGGGTAATGTTAATGATGATAGTATCTCTCTATATATACCAGTACAGCGTGGAGATAATCAGTGGGTGCCAAGTCAAAAAGTATTTTTTATTGAGGCTGTGTTAAATAATCTTCCATGCCCACCTATTTTTACTGCGAGATTAAATGGATGTGAAGTAGTTTATGATGGTTTACAAAGAACAACAGCTCTTAAGGAATACTGCGACAATAAGTTTGCTGTTAATGGAAAATATTATTGTGATTTGAGCGATGAGGAACGAAAGATTTTTGAAGAATATGAACTTTATATTAATTTTGCTGGTGATGTTACTGCTGAACAGTTAGCACAGTTGTTTTTAAATCTTAATAATGGGTCAACACTTGGAAAAACTCATAAACTTAAGGCTAAGGCTGGCTACGTCAACTCAGAATGGCTTAATAATATGTGTAATAGTGAGCTGATGACAAGGCTTTCAGACTTTACTAAAATGCAAAAGACAAATGCAGCAGATATTGAGTGTATTGTTCAGGGAATGATTCTAATTGATGCTTTTCTGAGTGAAAGTAATGAAGAGTCTTATAATTGGAAGAATATTTCCAGAGACGAGCAGATTCGTTATTGTTCTGAAGTGCTGTCATATAAGTCGACTGAAGAATTGAAAAAGTATCAAGAGGCTATTGAGTATGTAAGTAAGATAAGTGGGAAAGAAAAGTTTAAGAAGACAATGATTCCAGCAATTATTTTCTTATCAAGAGTTGCCATTATGTCTGGTGTGACTATAGATGAGTTTGATGCATATAATATTGACTTAGAGAATAATAAGCCTGCGGCTTACAAGTCAAATATGGGTTCAGGCAATGTTTCAAAGAGTTCAACAACGGGTAGAATAAAAGCTTTGTTTGACGATTTAAAGCAGCATTATTCAGAGAAGGTGACAATGAATATTGATTTTGAAACCAAATCCAAGAGGGTTACCAAATCTAATAAAGTAAACTCAAACGAGAAAGCAGAACCAGTGGTTGGAGTGACTCCTGCAAGTACAAAGGTTACTGATAGCACTTGTGAAGTAGTAGCCACAGAGATAGTTGAAAATATAGAAGTGTTAGATAAAGCTGACGTAGTTGGCAACACAGATAATTGTAGCGAGAATAATGTGTCAGCAAGTTCTGATGCTGTAGATGAGATAACAAGTGAACCAGTTACTGACAATGCAACTGAAGATACTTCATCAGAACCAGCAGTTGTGTCAAGTGATGATAATGCATCTACTTCGTCAGAAGCAGATGCAGAACACCCAAGTGATGGTTCTGATGGAACAGAGGAAGTTGCATAGATAAGGTCAATGTAGGAGGAATAATAATCATGAATTTTGGTAATTTTGAGAATTTAGTTAATTATGCAATTGGTAGAGAGATGCGTAGAGAAGAAGTATCCTCTATTGTAAGTAGTCTTAAATCTGAAAAGGCACACATTATGAAGTCTTTATTAGCAATGCCAGAAGGTACAGAACGTAGAAATGCATTCAAGAAGTTGCATGATTTAATGTATGCATTATATAAGTCAAGAGTCTGGGTGGGGAAAGTTAAGCAAGGGGCAGTCGAAGTAGATTTGTTCAGACCAGCAAATGAAATTGCTATCATGGTGTTAACTTATGATTGCAGAAGTTGAATGTTTTCTTTCCATTATGCTTGAAAAATGCTATACTAGAATGGATTATGGGTTTTTATATCCTATCTTCATTCTAGTATAGAAAAGGAGGCATTGTGATGGCAAATTTATCTCAACAAAAACGTGAGCGTATGCTTGAGTTCTTAAATCAATTGAAGTCTGAGCATACAGATGATGCATCACTAATAGCTCTTAATGAAATAGAGAATGCTCTTATCTCAAAAAAGTATGGGTTAGTGTGGGAGCAACATGAGGAGCAAGTAGACGTAATGATGCGTGATAATGTTCCAGTATTTACAGAAGTTCCTGAAAAGGAAATTAAAGGTGACCCAGATAGTGAGCAGTATAACTTCTTATTAGAAGGTGACAATCTTCATAGCCTTAAGTTGCTGGAGAAAACTCATCGTGGTCGTATAGATGTGATTTACATCGACCCACCATATAATACAGGGAATAAAGATTTCATTTATGATGATACATTTATTGATGCTGACGACTCTTATAAACATAGTAAATGGTTGTCATTTATGGCTGAAAGATTATCTATATTAAAAAATTTATTGTCTAAAACAGGGCTTATTTTTATTAGTATCGGAGAACAAGAGCTTTCTTCACTAAAACTGTTATGTGACGAGATTTTCGGAGAAAGAAATTATATTACCATATTCTCTAGACAAATGAAGTCTGGTGGAGCAAAAGGTAAGTATTATACGCCTAATATTGATTATGTACTTACATATTCAAAAAATATAGATGAATTGCCTAATTTTAAAGCTATACTGACACAAAAGCAAATAGATACTTTCTATAACAAAACAGAAACTGAAGGTACACGTAAAGGTGAACTTTATGGAGAAGAAAGATTATTTAAAGCGAGCTTAGAAGCACGTCCAAATCAAAGATATTATATACAGTGTCCAGATGGTTCATTTGCAATACCACCAGGGGAAACATTTCCAGAGAAACTTGAAGATGGCTGTGCTGTCTTGCCAAAATCCACAGATAAAGTGTGGAAGTGGATATATTCACGTTATCAAAAGGAACTTGCTCAGGGTAATATTATTTTTAAGAAAACAAAAACATCTGGTTTAGTTGATGAGAATGGAAATCAGAGTAAGTGGAACATTTATAATAAGTTGTGGTTAAGTGAGCAACAAGAAAAGGGTGTAGTTCCATCAAATTTTATTCAAGAATATGAAAACAGACAGAGTGCAGCTGAAATGAAAAATTTAGGCTTAAATTTTACATATGCTAAACCTGTAGATTTGATAAAGTATTTGATAACAATTGCAAATCAAAGAGATGATATTCTTATATTGGATTGTTTTGCAGGTAGTGGGACTACAGGGCAAGCAGTATTGGAGCTTAATGCTGAGGATAAAGGTGACAGACACTTTATTTTATGTACCAATAATGAGAATAATATATGCGAAGAAGTAACTTATCCTAGATTAAAAATTATTTCTGAAGGATATAGGGATAGAAAGAAAAAAGTTAAGCCTGCACTAGAGTTCAATTTGAAATATTATAAAACTGATTTTATTCCAAAGGTTTCAGACAAGGAAGATTATTCAGTAACTGATGAACTGCTTAAGCATATTAAAGAAATGATTCAGTTGGAAAATGGCATCAATGTAGATGGCGAGAATTATCTTATTATCTTGACTGATGACGATGCTGATGAGTTGGAAAAGCATCCAAATATCGTGGAAAAGTGCAAAGGTATATACATTTCAAATGATGTATTTTTGACTTCATCTCAAGAAAAAATATTCTCGGGGGTATGCTTGAAGCAGATTCCAGACTATTACTTTGAAGATGAATTAAGGGAGGTGCATGAAATATGGTAATTCTTCCTAATGGATTATTTGATTTTCAAGACAAAGCTGTACAGTTTCTGCTCACAACTACATCAAGTTCTGCATCGAAGAATACGATTGTGGTAAAGGCTCCAACAGGTGCTGGAAAAACAGTAATGTTAATTTCATTTATTGATGAATACTTGAATAATTATCCAAAGACAGCATTTATTTGGCTCTGCCCAGGTAAGGGAAATCTTGAGGAGCAGAGTAGAGAACGTATGAAGGCAATATGCCCTACAAGACCTACTGGAAATTTATTTGATGCTCTTACTACTGGGTTTGAGGAGAAAAGTACAACTTTCATTAACTGGGAGCTTGTTACTAAGAAAGGTAATACTGCTATCAGAGACTCAGAACGCAAGAATTTGTTTGAACGTATTGATGAAGCTCGCAGAAATGGAATTCAGTTTATCTGTATAATCGATGAGGAGCATTCAAATAATACATCTAAGGCTTCGGCTATTATAGATGCATTTATTGCAAAACATATTATACGTGTTTCAGCAACTACAACTCAGAACAAAAGTTATGAGTTTTATGAAATTGATGAGCAGGATGTAATAGATGAAGGTTTGATTACAAAGGCAATTAGTGTAAATGAAGGTATTGCTGATGGTAGTGATGCAGATGACGATACCTTGATTGAGCTTGCAGATAAGAAAAGACAGTCTATTGCAAAGGCATATTCTGATTTGAAAAAAGATATAAGACCACTTGTGTTAATTCAGTTCCCAAGTGGTCAGCCAGAACGCATTGAGCTAGTAGAGAAAAAGCTGGCAGATATGGGGTACACTTACGATAATGGCATGGTTGCCAAGTGGATGTCTGAAGATAAGAAAGACTTAACTGATGATATTACTGTTAATAATGGTTCTCCTGTTTTTCTCTTGATGAAGCAAGCTATTTCAACAGGATGGGATTGTCCTAGAGCGAAGATTCTTGTAAAACTTCGTGAAGGTGGAACAGAGACGTTTCAGATTCAGACCGTTGGTAGAATACGAAGAATGCCAGAGCAATGTCATTATGAAATTAATGAGTTGGACTATTGTTATGTATACACTTTTGATGAGGAATATAAAGCTGGGTTACTTGCCAGTATAGATAAAGCGTATGTATCGCATCGACTATTTTTGAAAGATAAGTGCAAAGTTTTTACCTTAGATAAGGAACTGGCAAATCTTGACTTTGCTGGAATATCTGAGCGTGAATTATATACACGAGTTAGAAAGCATTTTGTTAATACCTATAAGCTGACAGAAGATAAAGCTGGAAATCAGCAAAAATTAGCTGAGTTGGGTGGTTATAGGTTTGATAAGGAAATGCTTGGAAAGACTTTGGTAGGTGTATTTGCAGAAACAGATTCTCTTGTTAAGGAGAATCAGAACTATTATAGAATAACTCGCACAGAGATTGATACGCATAAACATGGTATTTATCTGCTCCATTATATAGATGAATTAAAGACAATGTTAGGGGTAAAGACTAATATTGTTAAGGTGATTCTTGAGAGATTGTTTCGTAGTAAGGGAGATAACAAACATAAACTGTTGGCTCTTAATACTTCTGATTTTTATGCTTTTATTATTAATAATGATGATAATCTGCGTAGAGACTTTAGAAATATTGCAGCAGAAGTTGTTGATAATCAATCTAAACTGCCACAAAATGCTAAGAGACTGCCATTTCATATCCCAGAAGAGGATTTTTACAAATATGATATTACAGTTAAGGATGAGGTTGAGTATCTGACAAATGCTTATAAGAGCTATACATCGGGGTATTCCACATCCGTTGTTCGTAGTACATCAGAAATGCTTTTTGAAAGATATTGTGAAGAACATAGGGATAAGATTGATTGGGTATATAAGAATGGTGACTCAGGTCAACAGTATTTTTCTATTTTATATATAACGGCATCACTTAAGCAGAGATTATTTTATCCAGACTATATCGTAAAATTGCTTGATGGTTCAATATGGATTATTGAGACTAAAGGTGGCGAGTCAAAAGGTAAAGATAAGAATATTGATTTGCAAGCACCAAATAAGTTTAGAGCTTTGAAGTCTTATGCTGAAAACCTCAATTTGAATTGGGGGTTTGTAAGAGACAAAGATGGATTACTTTATATGAGTAATACAGTATATACAGATGAGATGGGAGATGCATGGGTATCCCTGAAAAATATTTTTATATAGTTGCTTATGGAGTTCAGCGATTTTGCTGGACTCTTTCTTTTTATCTGTTCTGAATTGAAAAGATTTGAAAATTATTTGATTTGATTCTTTCTGTTTTTGTTCTGAGAAATTCTGATTGTGTTTTGATAAAAGTACTGATTTGTTTTCAGCTCAGTGAGCCTGAACGGATGCATTCTTATGGTGTATGCAGAAAAACTTCTGTGTCTGAATACATTCTGCTTTGCTTAAAGTCATTATGGTGTGAATGAATTTGTTCTGATTAACTGATTTGCTTGCCAGTCTGTAACAAAGCTTTTTTCTATTGAAGTTACAAAATTTATAAAGTGTAAGTTTGATTAACGCAATTTATCAAAAAATTTGAGAAAAATTTGATTAAAAAATTTTTTGTAACGTATGGCTATTGGCTAAATAAATTTTTTACAATTATGTCTTTTTTTTAGGATTTACCGTTGGAATTCCTGTGTTTGGAGCGTTTTAGGAGAATTATTTGATTAAATTTTTGCTTGGTTTTGTTTTTCATTATGTATATAGTAGAAACTCATTTGTTTTAAGCTATTCTGAAGAAATGATTTGCAATCACTGGAATTCAGAGGTATAGTACAACACCACAAGCGAGGTCGTTTATGCTTCAAAAATTGTCGTGACTTTCACAAAGCCTTTATAACGCAATTTACTTGCTTATTGGTAAATAGTTCGACTGGGTTCTGTTTCAGGTCACACAGCTCAAAATACGGGCTTGAATTTTAAGTCGTAAAATATCTAAAAAAGGACATAGCCTTATTTTATGGGCTTTTCCAAAAGGCTTAAGTCAGTTCGTGTATTTAGGAAGTGATAATAGCATATTAAGTGCGTTGTTAAACGACCTCTTTGTAAATAGATATTTTGGAGGTGTTGTATGAATAAGCGTTGTGTTGCGTTAACTGAAGAACAATATAAAGAAGCAGTATCTTTACTGCGTACTGGCTTTGAGCTGAATGGAACAAAAGTTAAGCCCAATAACAGAATTGCGACAGTAGCAGTCCTGCAAAGCACATTGGGCTTAAGACTTGGAGATTGCTTGTCACTTAGAATGAGTTCATTTATTAAGGATGGTGATAGGTACAGATTAGATATTGTTGAACAAAAGACAAAAAAGGCACGTCGATTTACTACTCCTATAGAAGTCTATTCATTTATTCAAAATTATGCTTTGGATTCAGGTATTTCAAAAGAAGCAAGATTATTTGATATTACTCCAAGACAGGTTGAAAGGCATCTAAATAAAGTATTTACCAAAATGAATTTGCCTTTACGTCAATATGGTTCACATAGCTTTAGAAAATTCTTTATTACTAAAGTGTATCAGGATAACTCCTGCAATATTGAACTTTGTCGCATCCTACTTCAACATTCAAGCGTTAGCATTACACAAAAATATATAGGTATCAGTCAAAAGAATATAGAAGATGCTTTGGCTAAGACTGTAACTCATTTGGTCTAATCTCAGGGGTAGATTGAGGTGGGTAATTCAATATATAAAAATACTAATAATGCGGAAAATTATGCTTCAGCTACAGGTTATTTTGGCGAGTATAGGGAAAAATATAGAGCTTGTATATTGTCTTTGCATAATAATAGGTAGTTTAAATTAAATATTGGTTTTAGCGGGGTTATTGATTTAAGAATGTCAATAACCCTTTAGCACATTTTTCGGTGATTTCATTTATTGTTGATGATTCAAAGTAGGTGGTGTATGCGAAATATGAACAAAACCCTAAAGATGGGTTGAGTTTATCATAAGATTGAGTTATTCGCTCAGCCTGCGAATTCGCAATGTTCCAAACGGAAAATTTTTGAGAATTCGGAGGTATTCGTATGAAGCAAAAAAGTGTTCAAGTAGTTTGTCATGATGAGCAATTATCTTGTACTCAAATTGAAAAGTTAGTAAATGTTTTTTCAATCGGGGTAGCGAGGGCATGGCTAGACATGCAGAACTTGGAGCAGACAGATTTTAACTATGTGATTACTAAAGTAAAGGAGCGATAATATGAAAAAGAGATTAGTAGCAGCAATTTATGCGAGAAAAAGTGTCATTTTACAGAAGGGAGATACTCTTAATATCCAAGAGGAAAAGTGTAGAAGGTTATTAAAATATCAATATAACGATGAATATGATTTGTCCATAAAGTGTTACACAGACGAAAAGTCAGGAAAAGATATGGATAGAGAAGCAATGCAAATGATGATTTCTGACATTCAGGCAAAGCGTATACAAGCAGTTTGTGCATATAAGCTTGATAGATTTGGAAGAAATGCAACTGACTTGCTCAATTTTATTGAATTATTAAAAGAAAATGGTGTCAAGCTCTTTTGTGTTGACGATAAGATTGAATATGACCCTACAGATGAGACACAGTATATGACAAAGTTCCTCATTATGTTTTTATCGTTAATGGCTGAGCTGGAACGTAATAATATTAGACAGCGAGTAATTGTAACAAAGGATTCTTTGTCAAGACATGGATTTTGGTTAGGAGGTACTGCTCCGTATGGGTTTGAAGCTGTTAGAGTTCCTAATGATGGAATTATCCTTGAAGTACAGGCAAAATATTTATATGTTTTGAAGTGCGTTGACGAAGAGATGCAGTTGGTGGAGAGTATCTATACTTCATACTTGAATAAAATGGTTAGTTTTGGTGATTTAGCAAATATGTGCAATGATGCTGGGTATGTACCTCGTTTTGCAGAGAGATTTGACCAACGTACGATTCAAGGCATGTTGATGAATCCAGTATATGTTAAAGCTACTGAAGAAGTTTACGACTTCTTGATTGAAATGGGGTATAATCCTGATAATATGCCACCAAAGGAAAAGTTTGATGGTATGCATGGTTTGTTAACTTATGGTAAAACTACGAGAGGAGATAATGCTGAAGATAAAGATGTTAGTGAGTGGATAGTAGCAGTTGCACCTCATGATGGTGTAATTGATGCTAAAGATTGGATTGATGTTCAGCGAAAAATTATTTCTAGAAAGGGTAAGAAAGACAAGACTAATACCCGTCATAATAATGTACTGATTCCAAGTGGTATGTTTAGATGTGGATGCTGTGGTGGTATTATCTCATCATATAATCGTAAATCTCGTAATATGGATATTTGGTATCCTCACTATAGATGTGAGAATAAACGTAAGAGAAAGGGGAAATTATGTGATGTAGATAATATATCAGCTACAGTAGTAGATGAGGCTATTATAGATGAATTGTTTAGAAAGAAAGCACAGATTTCATCTTCTGTTGACTATATCAAACAGAATTTAATGTCTGCAAAAGAACGTCACATTTCTGAGAGTGTTGTTCCAAGACTAGAGAGAGAGAAAAAAAGAAAGCAGCAGGAGATTAATAACCTTATAAGTAACTTAAGTTCTGGTAAACTTAGTATAGAAGTTATCGAGATGATTAATCAACAGATTATTGATTGTAAACAACAGATTACAGAACTTGAAAATAGGGTGGAGCAAGAAAAGCAGTCATTGGATAATATGGTGGTAAAGCAAAATCAGCTTGATTTGATTGCTAATAAATTGCTGAATTTAGGAAAGTCAGAATTCATGACGCTCCCAATGGATGAAAAGAAGTCACTTATAGCATTAGTGATTGATAAGGTAGTTTGGGATGGTGATAAAGTACATATATATTTTAAGATTCCTGATATTGTCTGTGGTGGTAACACCACAGACTCTTTATTTATTGAGACTGCGTTAACAAGTGTGGAGACTGTAAAACGACGATCTTAAACGCCATGTCCGGCTATATTCCACAGGAGGACCGCGTCATTACGATCGAGGATTCGGCAGAACTTCAAATCCGCCATGTAACGAATCTTGTCAGCCTGGAAACAAGGGTAGAGAACCGGGATGGTTCGCAGGAAATTTCCATGCGCGATCTGATCCGGGCGAGTCTCCGAATGCGTCCGGACCGTATCATCGTTGGGGAGGTCCGGGGCGGCGAGGCGCTGGAAATGCTGCAGGCGATGAATACGGGACACGATGGCTCGCTCTCAACCGGACATGCAAACAGCGCCAAAGATATGCTCTCAAGACTGGAAACGATGGTTCTGATGGCAGCAGAGCTGCCGCTTGCGGCGGTCCGGAGCCAGATCGGTTCAGCACTCGATCTGATGGTCCATGTCGGGCGGATGCGGGACCGGAGCCGGAAGGTGCTGGAGATCACGGAGGTGATAGGCTATGAAAATGGGGAAATCCGCCTTTCTCCCATCTATCAGTTTCAGGAAAGCGGGGAGACAGCTTCCGGACAGGTGGAAGGAGCACTTGTCCAGGTTGGCAGATTTGAAGGGCGGCGCAGATTCACGGGAGGAAGTGCTTTCTGATTACCGGGTTTACCACCTGACGGGGCAGGAGTGGATACGTTACCTTCTGGAGGGAACAGCGGTGTGCGCCGTGACGGCATATGTATTCTACCGTTCATTTCTGGCGTTCGTTCTGATGCTTCCGGCGGGGATGCTGCGGCCGTTTTTTAAGAGGCGGGAGCTCTGCCGCCGGAGAAAAGAGGAGCTTCGGCTCCAGTTTAAGGAAGCGATTCAGATCGTGGCTTCGGCGCTGGCTGCAGGCTATTCGGTGGAAAATGCGTTTATTGCGAGCGTGCGCGATCTGGAAGAACAATACGGAAAAGAAGGGATGATTACCCGTGAGTTTTCATATCTGGCAAGCCAGCTTAAAATGAACCGGACCGTGGAGGCGCTGCTTTCTTCCTTTGCGAAGAGGAGCGGTCTGGATGAGGTGGAAAATTTCTCTGTTATTTTTACTGTATCCAAACGGAGCCGGGGCGAGCTGGCAAGCGTGGTTCACCATGTCGTTCACGTGATTTCGGATCGCATTCAGGTGCGGGAGGAAATTCTCACGATGACGGCAGAAAAGCAGTTTGAACAGAGAATTATGAACCTGATGCCGTACCTGATCGTGCTCTACGTGGATTTGTCATCGCCGGGCTTTTTCTCACAGATGTATGAGACAGCGGTGGGGCGGGTGGTGATGACAGGGTGTCTGGTGCTCTATCTGCTGGCATGGAGGGTATCGGGGAAAATTCTTCAGATTGAGGTGTGAAACAGCATGGGAAAAATGGGGAAAAAGCAGGTTTTATGCATTCTTTTGGGGATAATTCTGGCAGTTGCGGGATATCTGGTGGAAAAACGGGATGGGGCGCTGGAAGATGGGAACCGGCTGAACCGCTATGCATACGGAGAAGGGGAACGGCAGCAGGAAGTGTGGGTGCGCGGACTGTGCGAGAAGGAGATTCCGGTGGAGATTTCGCTCGGAGAGCGGGAATATGCGGAAGAGGATGCAAAAAAAGCATTGCTGGAGGCGGGAGGTAAACTGGCGGATTTAATTCGGGGAAACAATCTGTCCCTGCAGGAGGTAAGGGAAGATCTACATCTCGTCGGCTGGCTGGAAGAAGAGGGCATCCGGGTCCGCTGGACACCGGAGGATGCGGAATGGATTCAGACGGATGGGACAGTTTTAAATGAAGAATGCCCGGAGAAGGGGATTCAGACAGAACTGACCGCATCCCTGCAGGCGGGGGTATTCAGCCGGGAGTACCGGTTTCCGGTCACGCTATATCCGCCGCTTCGGACGAAGCAGCAGGAAAAAGAGGCAGGTTTTAAGCGGCTGTTAAAGCAGATGGATGAGGCGCAGAGAACGGAAGGGCAGCTGGTTCTGCCAAAGATGTATGAGGGGAAGAATTTATCTTACCGGGTACGCGGAGACAGGGAATATCTGCTGTTTCCGGTGCTGGGGATTGCGGCGGCAATTCTGCTTCCTCTTTATGAAAAACAGAAGGAGAGTGAGGCGAAAAAGAAGAAAAAGCGGGAGCTGATGGAAGATTATCCGGAGATTGTGTCAAAGCTGACTGTATTTTCCGGGGCGGGGCTTCCGGTCCGCCGGGCATGGGAGCGGATTGTGCTGGAATACGAGGCGGCATGCCGAGCGGGAACACAGACGGAGCGGGCGGCATACCGGGAAATGGCAGCGGCATATCACCGGATGCAGCGCGGTGTCCCGGAACTACAGGCATATGCGGAATTTGGTGCGGGCTGCCGCCTGAGACCGTACCGGAAGCTTTCCGGGCTTTTGGAGCAGAATGTCAGAAATGGGGCAGAAGGACTTCGAAAGGCGCTGGAGACAGAGATGGAGTCGGCGTTTGAAGAAGAGAAAGCACTGGCAAGACGCCGGGGGGAAGAGGCATCCACAAGGCTGATGCTTCCATTGTTTTTGATGTTGATGATTATTATGGTGATGGTTTCAGTCCCGGCGTTTCTGGCGTTTGGGATCTGAAAAATGGGGAGAAAGGAAAAAAAGTATATGGATAAAGCGTATCTGGTAAGAGAAGTAAAATCGTTTCTGATGGACGAGGATGGTGTGGGGGTCATTGAGTTAGTGCTGATTCTGGTGGTGCTGATTGGTCTGGTCATTGTCTTTAAAAAGCAGATTAATACGCTTCTTACAAATATCTTTAAACAGATCAACAGCAAGTCGAAGGAGGTATATTGATCCGGGCAGAACGGCACATTGAAACAGAAAAGGAAGTTTGCGGGGAGATCACAGTTTTCCTGAGTTTGATTCTGACCTGTATCTGCGCGCTGATGGGCGGGCTGTTTGAGTCCGCCCGGGCAGCCGGAAGCGGCTGGGATATGCAGATGGCGCTCAATTCCTCACTGGATTCGCTGATGAGCTGTTATCACCGGGAGATTTGGGATAAATACAGGATTTTTGTGCTGGAATGTGCGGATAAAGAGCGCCTGGCGGCGGAGATGGAGCCGCAGATGGAAACATATCTGGCGGCAACGCCTTTTTATCCGGTCAGCGGCGGCAAGGTACAGATCGAAGCGATGGATGCGATCACTGGGCATAATGGGGATTTCTTTGCGAAGGAAGTTACCGATTATATGAAAGTGGGTGTCTGGACGTTGGAAAGTGAGGAGTCTGAACTGCCTGAGATGGAAAAACGGATGACGGAAGCAAGGGCGGTTCATGGAATTGCGGAAGGATATCAGGAAAATGGCAGAAAAGTGCTGCGTCTGGAAGAGTCGATCGAGGCGATCGGAGCCTGCCTGCAAAAACAGGAGAAACATCTGGAGGAGATGGAGGCAGCGGTCCGCCAGGCGGATGGAAGCTCGTTCTTTCAATCGGCGGAAAGCTTAGAGAAAGAATTAAAGCAGATTCCGGGGCTGGTTGCGGCGTATGAAAAACAGGCGGACCGGCTTGCGAAAGAATTGCAGGGATCGGAGCAGGGGGCGCAGGAAGCCCAGCCGGATCTGGAAGAAGGCTCCTGGGGCATGGTACAGGAGGAGATGCGGGGGTATCGTTCGTATTTGGATGCGGATGGAGCGCGCCGCCAGGAGGTAAAAAAGACAGAAGAGACGGCTCACGGAAATGAAGAGGTGGTTGCAGAAGCAGTCCGGAAAGGAAAGGAGATACAGGATTATATCGATGATTGGGAGCCTGACGATGAGGACGATGAGCTGGACGAGGAAGCGCTGTGGGCGCCGGTTCTGACGATCACAGCGAGTTTTCAGAAGGATGGACGTTTCCGGGTTCCGGCAGTCCGAGACAAGAAAAAAATGAATGGGCTGGAAGCAGTCAGCCGCCTGCCGGGGACGGATCTGCTGAGTCTTTGTGTGCCGGCGGGAACTGTGATTTCAGAAAACTGGATTTCGACCGCGGCATTTCCGTCGGCGTTGTATGCAGGCGGAGAGAGCGGAAAGCGGGGGACAGCTGGGGATGTCTGGACGGCGGGGCTTGAACGGGCTCTTTTAGATGCGTATGCGGCGCATTTTTTTACCCGGTTCGGGCAGGAAAAGACGGGAAGTGTCCATTATGAGCAGGAATATCTCTTACAGGGAAATGCGTCGGAGCGGGAAAATTTAAAACGCACCGTCAATGAACTTCTGGCTGTGCGCGAGGCGGTGAATCTGGCAGCTTTATATGCGGATTCTGAAAAACGGTCGGAGGCGGAAGCATTGGCGCTGGCAATCACGGGGCTGGCGGGAATCACACCGATCACGGCGGCGGCATCCTTCTTTATCATGACAGTCTGGGCGTTTGCAGAGTCGGTGGCAGATGTGAAGGTTCTGCTGTCGGGCGGAAAAATTCCTTTTTTCAAACAGCCGGGGGAGTGGCAGATTTCGCTTTCTGCTCTGACGGAAAAGGGCGCGTCCATCTTTCTGGAAACGGGGACGGATCCTTCATTGAAAAATGGGACAGATGACAGAGGGCTGGACTATCAGGACTGGCTGAAACTCTTTTTCCTGATACAGGGAAAGAGCCGTTTCTGTTACCGGATGATGGATATGATTCAGAACCGCATTTCAGAAAAAGAGCCGGGATTTCGGATGGATCAGTGCCAGTATGGGGTAAGTGTGTCCTATGCGGCACAGGGAACGTTGATACCGCTTCGTAGAACGTCCCAGAAGGAATATTAAACACAATTACAGGGGAGTGGAGGACAGTGTCCTTTTTCAGGAGATGATGCAAGTGAATGTGCCTCTCCAAGTACATAAAGAAAGCCAGTAAAAAGATGATGACAACTAACCTAACAAAACGAATAAATGAAAGTATCTGTGCGGTCGGGATACCCGTCCTTCGGCGGCATAGAGCCCAAGTAACAAAACGACCCTGGAAAAGGGCATTGTCCTCTGCTTCCCTGTGTGCGAGCCTGACGATTGAGGCGGCGCTTAGTCTGACATTGTTTATGTTTACGGTGATTCTCTTGTCAGTTCCGATGGAAATACTGGATACTCAGAGAAAGGTGCAGACGGTGTTGGAAGTGACGGGGCGGGAACTGGGATGGCAGGTGTATCGGACATCCCATACGGTGCATCCGGCAGAACTGGAGGCGGGAAAAGCGGCAGAGGCAGGAGAAAAGGGAACGGGGGGCTGGTCAGAACTTCCGTCCGGGCTTATCCTGCAGGGATATTTAAAGGAGAAGATTCAGACAGCGGGCGGGAACAAAGTGTCCAATATCCAGTGTGGCACCAGCCGCGTATCGGAAGATGGAGAATGGATTGACCTGTGCGCCTCCTATCAGGTGCGGCTGCCGTTCTCGGTATTTGCGCTTGACCATGTGACGCTTACTTCCCGGAGCCGGAAGCGGGGATGGATTGGGACGGAAGGCGGGTATTTCTCAGAGAAAAACGGTTCAGAACCGGAGGGAAAATGGGTCTATGTGGGGCGGGACAGTACGCGCTACCATCTCTCGCCTTCGTGCCATTATATATCGAATCAGATCACCGCGGCTGCGTATGCAGATGTAATTTCGGGGGTGCTTAGAAACAGCGGGGGATGCCGTTATAAGGCTTGCAGATACTGTGGAAAGACGGTGTCGGCGGGAGGTCTGGTGTATATTCTTCCGTCCGGCGAGGTTTACCATGGAAAGCAGGACTGTTCGTCATTGGCATATTATGTGCAGAAGGTGCGGCGATCAGAGGTGGAATATATGGGTGTGTGTTCATACTGTGGAAGTGGATAGGTGCGGATGGCGGAAAGAATCAAGGAGGGGTGAGAGGGCGGAGTGATGGAAAACAGTGCAGGGATAAGTTTCATGGGATTTACGCGGATGGATTTGGAAAGTGTAGTATGTTTCCTCTGTGCGGTTATTTTTTCCCTTTTTCTGATGGCCTTTTCCTGGCAGGATCTTCATAGAAAACGGATACGCGTAAGCTGGCTATATGGATTTGGAACGGCAGGAATGGCGCTTACAATGATACGGTGTGTACTGTCGGTTATAAAAGATGGATGGGATTGGAAAAAAAGTGCGTTGCAGATAACGGTATGGCTTTTGGGAATGCTGCCGGGGATTTTTTTGTTCTGGATGGAGCGGCAGACGAAAGGTGCGGTCGGACTGGGAGATGGCTGCTTTTTTCTGATCACTGGGTGCTATCTGGGGGGATGGCGGACGCTTGAACTTTTGATGGGAGCTGTATTTGTGAGCAGTCTGGCAGGAGGTGTCTGGATGCTTACGGCACTGCTTGGCGGAAAGGGGAATGGTCTATGGGAGAAAATGCGGAAAAAGAAGCTGCCATTTCTGCCGTGTGTGCTTCCGGTGTGGATTTGGATGCTGATAGCATCTCTTGGATGAAGCGGGAGGTTTCTGCCAGTTATACGGTGGAAGCCTCGTTTGTGATGGCGGTTGCATTCTTTTTTATCGCGGCACTGTTAAATGGGGTGTTTGAGGTGCATGGCAGGATTACGGGGCGTTTTGTCCTGCAGGAGGCGATGGAACGGTGCCTGTATCGGGAGGAAAAAACGTTGCGGGGAGATGGAATGACTGTGGGGGAGATAAGCAGCAGAGCTGGACAGCGCCTGCGTGGATTCTTCCGGTGCGGGGATGCAGTTTTGACGATCCGGGAAGATGGGGGAGACTTGGACGGAAGGGTAAAGAGCAGTACAGAGACGGAGATATCCCTGCGCGGACAGGAGCCGGAGCAGGCGATCCGTGTGCTGACAGTGTTGGAAAATGCAGAGTGATGGAGGATACGGGATGGAGATTCGGTATAGCCGGGAAATGAATCATAATTATATGATAATCGAAGCGCCGGAGGAAGAAACGGGCTATGCGGTACAGATGCTGTCGGCGAATGCCATCGAAGGGCTTTTGAAGTTCCGGGTCCGCCAGACGGAGGAGGCGAGAGAATATTATTATGAGATAACGTCGAGACAGCCGCTTAGACGGGTGTTAGAAAAACGGACCTTGTCGGGACAAGAACTCCGGTCGATTCTGCTTGGTGTGCTGGCGGTTCTGAAGCGGGTGGAAGAGTACCTGTTAAAAGAGGAACAGCTTTTGCTGGATCCGGAATATCTGTATCTGGAACCCGATCATTTTACTGTGGAATTATGTCTGGTTCCGGGGCATCGGGAAGAGGCGCCGCAGGCGCTCTCAAAACTGCTGGGGTATCTTCTGGAACGTGCGGATCATCAGGATCGGGAGGCTGTTGTATTAGCTTATAATCTGTACCAGATTAGTCTGCGGGAGAATTACGGAACGGCAGATCTGCTGCGCCAGCTTTCGGGGGAAGATCGGATCTTTTCGGCAGAAAAACGAAACGAGGATGAGAGGGATCCTGAGACGGCGGGAGTGTGGGCGGATCGGCAGGAGTGGCTTGAAGCGGAGCAAAATCGGAGGGATACGTTGGAATCTGGATCTGGGAAAATGGCTTCTGACACTCAAACGCCAGCCAGGAAGGATTGGAAATATAGGCAGGAAGCGTTGTATCAGGAGAAAACGATGAAAAAGAACCTGGAGTCGGTAGAGAACTCAGATGAAGTGGGGGAAAAGTCTGAAAGGGCAGGTGGAAAACAAAAGGGACAATGGCAGAACAGGTGGATAAAGGTACTTGGAAGCGCGGTGGCAGCTGGCATTGTGTATTGGTACGTGACGGGAGAAATGGATGTATGGCTGTATGCAATCAGCGGCGGCATCGGGGGAATCGTGTTTTTGAGGGAGATGTTGGCAGCCCGCAGAAAATGGCAGGTATATGGTGGCAGGAAGAAAAATCGAGGTCAGGGAGAGGATAGAGAGGAAAGCACGGAAGTGGATCAGGCGGATGAAGCTGGACGAGGTGGAAAAAGCAGTCGTGTGCGGAATGGTGAGAGAAAAGTGATCCAGAAAAAGAAAGAACGGTCTGGGATAGAAGGGACTCTATCATATCAAGACTGGCAGCAGACAACGCCTGAAAATCGCTGGCAGGTCTATCCGGAGAGTGAAGAAGCTTATCGGCAGGAACTTCGAAGAGAAGAAGAAGCACAGATAGAGCGGGCGAGAGAAGCGGGGACTACGCTTCTGTCTGCCTCAAAGAATGGGGAAGGAACGGTGCGCTTAGAGCCGGTGGAAGCCGGAGGAACAGTGATTCAGATTTCCTATATTCCATTTACACTTGGAAAACATCCGGGGCTGTCAGACGCATGTATTGACCGTCCGACCGTCAGCCGTCTTCATGCGCGGATCGATCAGAAGGAGGGCGTATACATTCTGACAGATCTCAATTCAACCAATGGAACATCGGTCAATGGCTATCCGCTTCAGGCAAATGAAACAGTCAGTTTGGGGAATGGGGATTCCATTTATCTGGCGGATGTCGGATATAAATTTTGGGAACACCGATAAATTATCTGAAAATATGAAATAATAACCAAAAACACGAAATTGATGTGAATTATTTTGCAAGTACATCAATTTCGCGTTTCTGCAAATTTACATAGAACAAGCCCTGGGGATATGCTATAATAAAGGCACTTGACATGGAAGTTTCAAGCCAAGTGACAAAAGAAAATACCGCTTTTCCAGTGAATGGAGAAGCATAGAGAGAAGGAGAGACCGACATGACAGACAAAGAATGTATTTTTTGTAAGATCGCTGGCGGAGAGATTCCATCCTCAACGGTTTATGAAGATGAAGATTTTCGTGTGATTCTGGATTTAGGACCGGCATCGAAGGGACATGCGCTGATTCTGCCGAAGCAGCATTTCAAAGATTTATGTGAGCTGGATCCGGCGATTGCGGCAAAAGCTCTTCCATTAGCTGGAAAGATTGGTGCGGCGATGAAGAAAGCACTGGGCTGCACGGGGTTCAATGTGGTTCAGAACAATGGCATATCCGCAGGACAGACAGTTTTTCATTTCCATGTACACATTATTCCGAGATATGAAAATGGACCGGATATGGTGACATGGGCGCCAGGAAAAGCAACGCCGGAAGAGCTGGCAGAAATTAGTAGCTCCATCCGCGAAGAACTGACGCGATAGGAGTTTGGATATGCACCATGAGAATGAAAAAATGGCGCTTTTTGAAGCGCTTTACAGAGAGTACCTGGTACCGCTGAAGAAATATGCGTATAGAATTGGAGTAGGGTACGATGACATTGAGGATATGGTGCATGAAGCTTTCATTGAATATTACAAGCGCTATTCGTTAGATCTGGATCATAAAGTAAAGTTGGTTTTACTGATCCGCATTTTACGGAGCAAGTGGATCGATAATCGGAGGCAGATGCGGCGCCGCGAGATGCTGCATCTGGAAGATCCGGATGCGGAAGAAGAGATTATGAACCTTCTTTTGGAAGGGGAGATAGGAATTCAGCTTCTGGATCAGGAGGTTATCGATAGGGATATCTATTGGAACGTATGGAAGATTGTCAAATCTATGAAGAAGGACTGGCGGGATGTTTTGATTCTCCGTGTTCTGGAGGGATTGACGGCGGAAGAAGCCTGTGCGGTTTTGAAAATCAAATCAACGGTATGCTGTACACGTCTTTACAGGGCAAAAGCAGAACTGCAGAAGCGCGTGTTGAGGGCAAAGCTGTTTGATATTTAAAAATCACATCGAAGCAGAGCCGTTTCGAATCTGTCCGATGTGATGATAAGCTTACATATTCAGTGTTTTAGTCTTGTACTATACAAACGTAGCAATGTTACTAACTGCGTGTGCAATCATGAATCAGCCCCATGATGGTTTTGACAGCATTGTTTAAGTGGCTTTCAGACATTTTATCAATGAACTGCTGGCGATTTTTATAGGTCTCTTCGATTGCCTGGCTGAGAGTATCTGCGGTTAAAACTTCTTCTTCCAGAACGGTGCTGAATCCCTGTTTTGCAAAGGAGTTGGCATTTAAGATCTGGTCGCCGCGGCTGGCAGCAGCCGACAGAGGGATCAAAATGTTCGGTTTGCGGAGTGCCAGAATTTCGCAGATGGAATTTGCGCCCGCGCGGGAGATGATCAGATCTGCCGCTGCAAAGAGATGGCGGAGTGGTTTATCCACATACTCATACTGAACATATCCTTCGGTGCCGATGAGAGACTCATCCAGATTGCCTTTTCCGCAGATATGTATTACCTGATAGGTTTTCAGAAGCTGCGGAAGAATGCCGCGGACAGCCTGATTGACCGTGACGGAGCCGAGACTTCCGCCGATGATCAGAATTACTGGGCGATCGGCAGAAAGATGGGCGTACTGGAGTCCCGCCAGACGATCTCCATGCAGAAGCTCTTCACGGATCGGGGAACCGGTCAGAACCGCCTTATCTTCCGGAAGATATTTAAGGGTTTCCGGAAAGTTGCAGCATACCTTGGAAGCGGCTGGAATACAGATTTTATTTGCCAGTCCTGGGGTCATATCGGATTCATGGATGATGACAGGCACTTTATAATGCTTGGCAGCCAGAACGACCGGAACAGCGACAAAACCGCCTTTAGAAAAGACGATATCCGGTTTGTATTTTTTCATAAGCTTGCGAGCCTCAAAGTATCCTTTCAGAACGCGAAGCGGATCTGAAAAATTCTTAAGGTCAAAATAACGGCGCAGTTTTCCAGATGAGATTCCATCGTAAGGGATGCTGGCTGCCTCGATCAGGCGGCGCTCAATGCCGTTATAAGAACCAATATAGTGAATCTCAAAGTCTTCCTCGCGCAGTGCCGGAAGCAGGGCGAGATTCGGTGTAACATGACCTGCAGTACCACCGCCGGTCAGAATGATTTTTTTCATAGTAGTTTCCTCCACACATCAGCCGCTGGTTACGGTGTGAGGGGACAACCATAACCTGAAAACAACTGTTTTTATGCTTTATCATACCCGCAAAGGGTTACATTTAGTATAGTAAACGGAAAAAAAGAAAAGTCAACCTAAAAGTTAGAGGGAGGACAGATAGGAGGGATAAAAAGTGAGCAGAAGCTGGCGCGGGAAAAAAGCTGGAGAAGATGCAGAGCGCCTGCTGCAGGAAGCGTTTGGAGTCAGCGAAGATCAGCTGTTGAAGGATTTTATCCTTGCACAGACGGAAGTAAAAGACAGCGACATACCTCCAGAATCAGAAGATGGCTTTGAGAGGTTGATGGCAAAGTTAGAAGCGGAGGTGGGAACAAGCCCGGAAAGTGAAAAAGAATCATCCAGCGAGAACATTGTCAAACTGCACGAAGAAGCTAGCAAACCACGCCGGTTGAAATCGATTGTGAAAGTCTCTGTAGCTGCCGCCGCTATCGCAGTGATGGTTGTGGCGATGGGGATTTCGGCTGGGGCGAAGAGGGAGTATCGGTATGTGGTGCGGGAAGGGGATAGTGTGCGGAGTGATATTGTTTTAAATAATGTCAAGGCAATTTCCGGAGAGGATGAATTAGATAAAGCATACATAGAAATAACTAAAAAAACAAAGGTTCGTCCGTTGAAACTTGCGTATATGCCTAAAAAGATGAAGTATGTAAAAGCAGATATAGGGGAAACGTGGGTTATAATGTATTTTTCTTATGGGAAATATCGTGTAAAGATATTAGAAGAAGTAGGTGGTACTGGTAATTCTACGAATGTTATATCTGATAGAAAAAAAGAAGAGTATATTTATAATGATTTGTTAAAAGAAAATATTTATTTTGAAAAATCAGAGCTTTCAGATGGGAAATTTGAATATAGTGCTAATATTGTAAAAGGGGATACATACTATCAAATTTCAGGGATAATTCCTAAAAAAGAGTTTAAAAAGATTGTTGAAAATTTATTTTTAGAAAATTATTAGGGGGAAATTTTATATGAGAAAAAAATTATATACACTGATATGTGCAGGAATGATTATAGCTGCAAGTATGATGCAAGTTTATGCAGCAGACACACAGTATATTAATGGAGTTTCGGTTGAAGAGGCGGACTATAGCAATGCTTGTTTATTAAATGAAAATGTTTCGGAGGGAATTGCGAGGGGGATAGAACCAAGGGGAAGTATTATTGATACGGCATTAACAAGAATTAGTAATTTAGGAAAAGGAGATATTGGAATCCTTATTCAGACAGTAGCTCATGTAGAGTGTGATAAAATAAAAAATATTGCAGTTCTGCAAAGAGAAGAGGATGGTAAATGGGTAGAAGTTTCTAGATATATATATGATGCTAGCAAAGAGGATTTTCCAACGGAAGATTTATCAGGAATGTCGAATGATTTTACAGTGAAAAACCAGAAAACAGGATATTATTATCGAGTAGTTGGCGTTCATTATGTAGAGGTCAATGGAAAGGGACAGTCCTTTATGACAAAAACAGAGGGAATCAAAATCACCGAATACGGCGACTAATTCTAAATGGGGACAGTGTTACTAAATTTATATTTGCAACACGAAATAGTATGAAAAAAGCGATCACATAAATACCCCCACCTGCAATCATCCAGGAATTTCTGATTCAAAATTCCAGATGTTTTCAGGTGGGGGTTTTAAAATGGTTTTTCACTATGCCGGCGGGTCTGAAAGAATCTACTAAAAGATACTTATTTCACGTTCGCCTTATACTCCTTTAACGCCTGTGCCAGCTGATCCGGGCAGGAAGTTGGGCGGAAGCCACACTGGATGCCTTCGATGCGGGAGATTGCCTCGTCAATATCCATGCCATCGATCAGGCGGGCAATGCCCTGTGTGTTGCCGGAGCAGCCGCCGACGAACTGCACATTCTTTACTTTATTATCTTCTACTTCAAAATTAATCTCACGGGAACAGACTCCCTTTGTCTTGTATGTCATGGTAAAACCTCCTCAAAATGGTATGTGTTTTAATCTGCTGTGGCGGGAATCCACCGCAGTAAAATGATTATAGTCTGTCAGCAAAGGTGTTGTCAAGATAACAAAAATCCAGTATACTTTTGAGAAGATACGGTCGCGTTAAAAAGGATAGAAGGATGAATGATAGAAAAAAACAGGAGGACAAACAGATGTTAGGAATCATCGGAGCGATGGATGAAGAGGTGGCTCAGATCAAGGAGAAAATGACAGATGTCACCGTGACAAGTGTAGCCGGTATGGATTTTTATCAGGGCAAACTGGGCGGAAAGGACGCGGTTGTGGTTCGCTCTGGTATCGGCAAGGTAAATGCAGGTATGTGCAGTCAGATTCTGGCGGATCGGTTCCATATCAGTGCGATTGTGAACACAGGTATCGCCGGTTCCCTGCGCGCGGAGATCAACATTGGCGATATCGTTGTATCGACGGATGCGGTGCAGCATGATATGGATGCGAGCGGATTCGGATATCGGATCGGACAGATTCCGCGTGTAGATACCTTTGCATTTGAGGCGGATGAGAAGCTGCGCGAGCTGGCGATTGAGTGCAACCAGAAGGTAAATCCGGAGATTCAGGCATTTCCGGGACGCGTGGTAAGCGGAGATCAGTTTATCTCGGATAAGGCAAAAAAGGAGTGGCTGATCGGGCAGTTTAGCGCAAGCTGTACCGAGATGGAAGGCGCAGCGATTGCACAGGCGGCATATTTAAACGGAATCCCGTTCCTGATCATCCGTGCCATTTCGGATAAGGCAGATGACAGTGCGGGTATGGACTATGCGGCATTTGAAGCGCAGGCGATCAAGCATTCGGTAAACCTCTTATTAGAGATGGCATCTCGTTATGAGGTATAATTAAATTCATAAGCACGAAAATTTGAAAAACGGCACACCGCATTCTCGTTACTTTCGTGATGAGTTAGGTGTGCCAAATTTTTTGCAAAACACAGAACAAATGTTTGCTATATGTGGAAACATATGGTATAACTTAATGATATTGCTTGTTTAAATACCTATTAAAAATCGAATTAAGGCAGAATTTGACGAACGATTTTCCCCTTTCTCATCTTCACAAAGACTCTTTCGGCGGATATAATAAAGCCACGATGCAGGCGGGATTTGACAGGCGCAAAAAACAGAATGTGAAAAGCAAATTGCAAGAGACAAACTGCGAAGCGCCTAAACCTGACCTGTGGCAAGCCACCCGGAAGTGATCCGGAAGTAGAGAAAGGGGAGCTTTTTTATGCTGGAATTTTTACAAACTGGAAAAGCGCTGTCCGTTCTTGCGGCAATCGGAATGATCGGATTTGTCAGCAAGTTGATTACACGGAGCCTCTACAAAAGATTATTAAAAGAAACTGACAACATGGCGATGACCCGGAACAAGAATCTTCAAAATCTGAAGCAGCGGTTGGAAAATACCTGCCGCCTGGGACAGAACATCGTGAACACGCAGGCATATCTGGACAAGCAGATTGACGGATTTTCATTTTTACATATTTCGCTGGATGCGTGGAACGGCGTGTCAATGGAAATGGTGCTTTTAGGGCTTCTGACCGGAGCAGCGGAGGCATTTCTGGCATACTGGTATGAGCTGGATGCGAGCTATATTGTGCTGTATGCGTCGGCAGCTGTCATGAGTGGTCTGTTTCTGGCATTTATCGAGAGCTGTTTCCAGATTGACCAGAAACAGCAGCGGCTGGAAACGGCGCTTTTGGAGTATGTGGATAATTCGGTGTTCCTTCGGGCGGCACGTGAGAAGGAGACGCGCGGACAGGAAATGTCCGGAACTTCTGGAGTATCCGGCGGAATTGCTGGCGTGGACTCAAATGTGCGGGAAATGCCGAAATGGCTGCAGAGTACTCTGCGGGCAGATCGCGGCGTGAGCGGTCGGGATGGTGCTGAAACGGATAACCGGGATCTGGGAGAAACGGAGTTTGAAAAAGGAAAATCGCGGACAGCGATGAGAGTGAATCCGTTCCGTGAGCGGGATGCACGGGCACAGAATCTGATGCGGGCAGTTCGCACTGCACCGCGCGAATCGGAGGAACGGGACAAGCATGAGACAGATGGACATCTTACGGATCGCCGGATGGTATCAGGAAATGAAACGGAAAACAATACGGGTCCCAGGCAGGAAGCGAAGGAGCGTCCCGGCGACAAGGAAATGGAGTATTTGAAGCAGAGCCTCGACCAGATTGCAGCAAGCCGGGATACGCGGAAAACACGAAATGGCGAGGCAAATGCGGGGGACTGGATGAAAGGTTTGAGCCGCGAGGAGGCGCAGGTTCTGGGGGATATTATGAGGGAGTATTTATCGGGGTTGTAAATGATGATTCCAACTGAAAACTGGTTGCACACGGGTGTCCAGATTGCTATAATAAAGATAAGTTAAGTTTTTGACAAAGTAATCACGCCGCCTGCGGACGGCTGAAATGCAAAGGAGAGGAAACATATGGGAAAAGATGTGATCTTTGATTATTCAAAAGCAGCTGCATTTATTCATGAGGAAGAGATCGCCGGTATCAAGGCGGGCGTGCAGGCGGCAAGAGAGACGCTGGTAGAAAAGACCGGCGCGGGCAATGATTTTCTTGGATGGATCGACCTTCCGGTGGACTATGATAAGGAAGAGTTCGGACGCATCAAAAAAGCGGCGGAGAAGATTCAGAAGGATTCCGATGTCCTGCTGGTAATCGGTATCGGCGGTTCGTATCTGGGCGCAAGAGCGGCGATCGAGTTCCTGTCCCATAGTTTTTACAATAATCTTCCGAAAGAAAAAAGAAAAACACCGGAGATTTACTTCGTTGGCAATAGCATCAGCAGCAAATACATCCATGATCTGATGGATTTGGTCGATGGAAAAGATTTCTCTATCAATATTATTTCCAAGTCCGGTACGACAACGGAACCGGCGATCGCATTCCGTGTATTTAAGGAGATGCTGATTGAGAAATATGGTAAAGAAGAGGCAAACAAGCGAATCTACGCGACGACAGACCGGGCGCGGGGCGCACTCAAGAATCTGGCAAATGAAGAGGGCTACGAGTCCTTCGTGGTTCCGGATGATGTTGGCGGTCGTTTCTCCGTCCTGACGGCAGTCGGTTTGCTTCCGATCGCGGTCAGCGGCGCGGATATAGATGCGTTGATGCAGGGCGCGGCAGACGCGAGAAAGAATGCACTGGAGACTCCGTTTGAGAAGAATTCTGCTCTGTTATATGCGGCGGTCCGCAACATTCTGCTCCGGAAGGGCAAACAGGTCGAGATTGTGGCAAACTATGAGCCGAGCCTGCACTATGTATCGGAGTGGTGGAAACAGCTCTACGGCGAGAGCGAGGGCAAGGATCAGAAAGGTATTTTCCCAGCAGCGGTTGATTTAACGACCGATCTTCATTCGATGGGTCAGTTCATCCAGGACGGCGCGAGAATCATGTTTGAGACAGTTCTGGAAGTGGCTGAATCTCCGGCGGAGATCATTTTGAAGAAAGAAGATGTTGACACGGACGGTATGAACTATCTGGCTGGCAAGAGCGTGGATTTCGTCAACAAGAGTGCGATGAACGGCACGATTCTGGCACATACCGACGGCAGTGTGCCGAACCTGAAAGTGACGATCCCGGCGATGGATGCGTACAGCTTAGGACAGCTCTTCTATTTCTTTGAATTTGCCTGCGGCATCAGTGGATACCTTCTGGGCGTCAATCCGTTCAACCAGCCGGGCGTAGAGAGCTATAAGAAAAATATGTTTGCATTGCTTGGCAAACCGGGCTATGAGGAAGCGAGAGAGGCGCTGCTTAAGAGACTGTAAGGGGCGGGTCTGTAAAAGAATATGCGTTCTGCGGCGTTCACTCTGGCATGTTTCATGAAGGAAACTGCAGCCCGGATCTAAAAATAGAAAACGGAACATAGAATAAAAAACGCTTTTATCAGCAAAAACTGATAGAGGCGTTTTTTTTGTGTAATAGGAAATTCCTTGGAATTCCCCATTACACACAAAGGCACATTCTTTTATGCCGCAGAACCTCGAAAAAACAATTTTCAAAAATTATAGATAATTTTTACATAAATCACCTCCTGCATTTTACAGACCATCTTTAAGATAGAATCTGGACACAGCACAAGTGATTTGACAGAAGAGAAGCGCGGCAAAGGACTCCCGATCACGATTTTGACATAGATGGCTGGTTCCAAGGTAAGAGAGACTGGGAGATGGGACACCGCAGCAGGAGGAGAACGAATGAAGGTAAGTATGAGACATCTGATGGCGCTTGCGATGGCAGGCACGATGACATTGATGGCAGGATGCAGCCAGGCATCCAGCTCGGCGACAGGAAGCAGCGACACACAGAGCGCGTCCGGAGAGAGCGGGGCAGAGAAGACGGCATCCGGCGATAAAACGGTGATTGAGTACTGGCACTGTAACGCAGAAACCCAGGGAGGTCTGGTCGTAGACGATCTGGTAAAGAAATTTAATGAGGAAAATGACCACATCGAGGTAGTAGCGAAATACAACCCGGATATGTACAAGGGTCTGATGCAGAACCTGCAGGCGGAAGCGGCGACCGGAAATACACCGGCGCTTGTTCAGATTGGCTGGGCATTTCTGGATTATTTCTCCAATAACTTTGACTATGTGGCGCCGCAGGATGCGATTGATAAATTCGACAGCGAGGATGCAAATTTCTTAACCGACAATTTCCTTCCAAATGTCTTAGACCTGGCGGTCAACAGCAACGGCGAGCAGGTCGGAATCCCGTACTCCTTAAGCAGCCCGGTTCTCTACATTAATAAAGATCTCTTAAAAGAAGCGGGCCTTTCCGAAGATGGACCGGAGACCTGGCAGGAAGTACAGGAATTTGCCGGGACAGTCAAAGAGAAGACAGGAAAATATGGTTTCTATATGCAGGAACCGGCAGACTTCTGGGCGCAGCAGGCATTGGTTGAGAGCGCGGGAGCGGATATGTTGACTGCGGATGCATCCGGCAAGAAAAAAGCAAGCTTTGCAACCGAGGACGGCATTGCGGCAATGCAGATGATGCAGGATATGGTAAAAGATGGTTCTGCCCTTCATGTTTCATGGGAAGAGGGCTGCCAGAGCTTTATCGACGGCAACTGCGCGATGCTTTACACCACCATTGCGAGACGCGCTTCCGTACAGAAGGGGGCACAGTTTGACGTAGCAACCGTGAAATCCCCGCTGTGGAACGACAAGGAGCGCAAGGTTCCGGCAGGAGGCTGTTTCTTAGCCATCACCGCGCAGAGCGACGAGCAGATTCAGGCGGCATGGGAGTTTGAGAAGTATCTTTACAGCGTAGAATCAATGGCAGCATGGACCGAGGGAACCGGTTATGTACCGCCGAGAAAAGATGTGGCAGAGGCAGAAAATGGATTGAAAGATTTTCTGGCTGAGAACACAATGATGAATGCAGCGATTGAGCAGATGGACGGCGTTGTATCATGGACCGCATTCCCGGGCGATGCAGGCCTTGAGGCAGAGCAGCTTCTTCTGGATATGAGAGACCAGATTCTGGGCGGTCAGGTATCTGCGAAAGATGGTATGACGAGCACACAGGATGCGATCAACCAGCTGCTGGATGCACAGTAGGGACAGGCAGCCTGACGCTTGGAACAGCTTTCGGGTGGCAGGAAAATCATTACAAAATTTAGGACAGAAATGAGAATGGGGTTGTTGCGGAATAGCAGAACGTGTTTTGGCAGAATGGACTGTGTGCAGATAAGACGCAGGAAGCGGCCGGAGCGCGAAAGAGCTGTTTGGCGGCAGCCCCTTCATAAAATGCAGGCTCAGAGTCTTTCCAACACCTGCTGTTGTGGCTGGGCAGGCGCCGAAAGATTCCGAGCGTACATTAGAATGGAGGAAATAGTTTGAATCGGGAGGACAAAAAACAGGCAGCGCTTGGATATGTTTTTTTGCTGCCGTCGCTCGTCATGTTTGCGGTATTTATGTTTTATCCGCTTTTTTACACGCTGTATTTGAGTTTTTTTGAATGGAACATGGTAAAGCCGGTCAAGAAGTTTGTGGGACTGGGGAATTATATTTCCGTTTTGAAGGATCCGAATACATGGAAAATCTTTGGCAATACATTCTGGTACATCGTGATTCTTCTGGTGTTTAACTTTGTGATGCCGTACATTTTATCATTCATTCTTTCGTGTGTCATCAAAAAGGGACAGAGTTTTTACAAGGCGGTCTTTTTCCTGCCGAGTGTGATTTCGCTGGTCGTCGGCTCGATTCTGTATACATGGATTCTGAATCCGATTTCGGGTCCGGTCGCGATTGTGGCAGGCTGGTTTGGGCTGAAACTGCCGTTTTGGTCGAAAACGGAGGGCTGGGTCATCGCGGTACTCTGCATTATCACGACCTGGAAGACGTTTGGCTACAATTTCATCAACATTCTGGCGGGAGTCTCCGGTGTCTCAATGGAGGTCATCGAGGCGGCGCGTCTGGAAAATGTGCCGATGTGGAAGATTTTTAAGGATATCGTCGTGCCGATGAGTTCTGCAACTGGAATCTATGTGTTTATTACGACGATCGTGCAGGGACTCCAGTATGTGTTCACGCCGATCAAGGTCATCACACAGGGAGGACCGAACTATGCCAGCTCGAACCTGATTTATATGTCGTACCATGAGGCGTTTACACTCTATAAAACAGGAACTTCCTCGGCGGTATCGGTCATGACGATGGCACTCTTTATCATTCTTTTGGTGCTGGAATTCCGGTTTGTAGAAAAGGGGGTTTACTATGAAAACTAAAGACAGACAGATCGGCTGGCATCTGTTTCTGGTGGTGGTCGTTTTCCTCCTTCTGATGCCGATCGTATTTGCAATTTCCAACTCTTTTAAGACGATGCAGGAGGCGTTCAACACAGTTTTTCAGGTGATTCCGCTGCATCCGACGCTGGAAAATTATCGGCATGTATTTGACAAACTGCCGTTTGTGAAAATCACGCTGAATACGTTTCTGATTGCATCGACGGTCACGATTTTTAAGACAATCACGGGACTTCTGGCGGCGTATGCGTTCGTCTATTTCCGGTTTAAGGGAAAAGGATTTTTGTATTTTATTATGTTAAGCACGCTGTTCATCCCGTTTACGGTCACGATGATTCCAAATTATCTTCTGATCTCTAAGATCGGTCTGCGCGATCGCATCTGGGGCGTCGCACTGCCGCAGCTGGCGGATGTGCTGGGAATTTTCCTGCTGCGCCAGGCAATGCGTGGAATCCCGCTGGCACTCATTGAGGCGGCGCGGATGGAAAATATCCGGCACATGAAAATCATGCGCGACATTGTGATTCCGCTGGTGCGTCCGTCCATCATTTCCACCGGCATCATTTTCTTTATCAATTCGTGGAATGAATATGTGTGGCCGGTGCTGATCTTAAAATCCAAGGAAAATTATACGCTGTCGCTGGCATTGCAGATGTACATCAGCGCCGAGGGCGGTACGGAATTTACGATCGCGATGGCGGTGTCGGTGCTCACGATGCTGATTCCGCTGGTACTGTATATCATTTTCCAGCGCTATATCATCAATACATTTGCGGCGTCTGGATTGAAGGGATAACGGGAGATTGCGCTGGACATAAGAAAGGGATAGATTAATTCAATGAAAAATATTGTATTTGAAAATGTTAAAAAAGCGTATGGCAAAAATGTGGTCGTGGAGGACCTCTGCATGGAGGTAAAGGAGGGCGAACGCCTGATTTTATTAGGTCCGTCCGGCTGTGGAAAATCGACGACACTTCGCATGATTGCGGGACTGGAAAATGTGACCGCCGGAAACCTGTGGATGCGCGACCAGGTGGTAAATGATGTGCCGTGCGGCGAGCGCGGTGTCTCAATGGTGTTTCAAAACTATGCGCTGTTTCCGCATATGAGCGTCAAGAATAATATCATATATGGTTTAAAAGCGCACAAGATGGATGAGAACGAGATCGATGCGCGCTTAAAAGAAGTCCTCAAAATGCTGGAACTGGAAGGGCTGGAGGATCGGAAGCCGAAGGAGCTTTCCGGCGGACAGCGCCAGAGAGTGGCATTGGCGAGAGCCGTGGTAAAGCGCGCCGACTATTTCCTTCTGGACGAGCCGCTGTCAAACCTGGATGCGCAGCTTAGGATGCGTGCGAGAAAAGAACTGGTAAAAATCCATGAAATGTACCACCCGACGTTAGTCTATGTTACGCACGACCAGATCGAGGCGATGACGGTTGGCGATCGGATCGCGCTCATGTACCGGGGCAAGATGGAAATGCTCGATACCCCGTCACACGTGTACAATCGTCCGGCAAGCGTGTTCTGTGCGAAGTTTATCGGTTCGCCGTCCATGAATATCGTGGAGGCGGAATATCATAACGGGGCGCTTGTCATCGGGAAACAGAAGGTAGAACTTCCGGGTATCTGGCAGCGGATC
>ERZ780144.677-NODE-677-length-45210-cov-9.732831_pt1 | contig 45210 bp, 54 predicted proteins | sample MGYA00511380_ERZ780144 | MGnify/ENA primary metagenome ERZ780144 (study PRJEB29588, sample SAMEA1965858) | human gut metagenome | biome: human gut; feature: human-associated habitat; material: faeces | place: Denmark | collected 2008/2010 ... | reverse complement strand
TAAAAAATGCTATATCCAAAAACATAGAAAAATCATTTAAACGGTATAATGCATAGTGGAATTTGATTATATATTGTAACAAATATAAAAATACTTGAATTAAAATTTGCCTTATGATATATTTCACTTATTAAAGAACAATTTATTATTAGGGTATGGAAAAAATGAAAAGTTCAACTATCAGAAGATCAAACTTATCTAAGGAAAAAATGGCTGTTTTGGAAGCATTATCCCAATACAGACATGATCCCTACGATAATTCCCCCGGTGTTTATGTAAGACCGAATAAAGAACGAGAATTAGATTTATTGTGGCAGAATTTTAAAGTTAATCAGAAAAATGACAAGTCTCCGAGTATTTACCTTGCTGCAGGTTTTATTGTAGGCGCTGTTGTAATGCTTGTGCTGACGGTTATGATAAGTTTTTCCGCTAACGGAATTCATTCGGTTCAGGAAAAATCCGTATCTTCTCCTGCTCCGGCAAAGAAAGAAAAATTAAGCTTGAACTTTATTCCGTCTTCTGTAGAAAAAGAAGAACCGGCAGCGACAAATGAAATTTATACCGTTCAAAGCGGAGATACCATGGAAAGTATTTTAATAAGATTTTACGGCTCTTACAGCAAGGATAAAGAAGCATTAGTTTTAAAAACTAATAACATGACAAATCCAAATAAACTTTCAATCGGACAGAAGCTTACAATTCCGATGGAAGAAAAGGAAGTTCAATAAATAGAAAAAGACCGATTTTAAATCGGTCTTTTTTTAATATGTCATTTCCCAATTGTCGTTAAGAATTTTTCCGAAGCAGCCGTGCCATCCGGAGCCTGAACTATTACAAATTGTATTAAACATCCTGTCTCTGGCTTCTTTTGTCATAGGTGCATCTGATGTTTCCAAAAATTCATTATCATCTATTATTCCATTGTTATATAAAAATATAGGGAATAAATCTCTTCCGGCTATATTAGGACCTTTAGCACCATTGGTATCTATAAATATTTCGCATAATACATTTCCATTGGGTCTGTATTTAATACCAATAGCAACACCTCCTGCTGTTGTATAATGAGATCTTGGACTTACCCAGCTGGAAAGTCCATTGCCTGTTAATTTTTTATATTCACTAAATGGTGCAAAACATGGAGTTTGTGTGTCTTCGCATTTTTGTACTATTTTAAAATAATTTTCAATAAATTTATCTGCAGATGCTTGGTCAATAAGTCCTGCTTCTTTAAGGTTAACTGCGTTGTTGTCTGTTTGGTATTGAACTGCAGCCTGAGAAAATTCATTATATACCTTATGTAATTGTGTAACATAAGTTTTTCTCTGGTGATTTTGCATCAAAGACGGAACAGTCATTGCAGAAACAACTCCGATAATACCTAGAGTAACTAAAACCTCAGCTAATGTAAAACCCTTTAACCCCTTGTTACAAGCGTCCTTTGCGGGGGGGGGCAACCCTTAACGCTTTGAAATCAATCATTTCAGCCTCCTTATTTATATGTATATTCTAATTATAATATACAATTTAAGAAAATTCAATATTAGTTATTTAGTATATTTTTTTCCTATGAGTTCATCGGGCAAAAACTGCTGTTTTACGTCAGGGGCGTTATGCGAATAAACGTAGCCTATTCCGAAACCGTAATTTTTTGCATCTTTATAGTGCGCATCACGAAGGTGCATAGGAGGCGGAAAATCCTTGCCTGTTTCAATATCATGTAATGCGGCATCAATAGCCGTTATTGTTTCATTTGATTTTGGTGCGCGCGCAACATAGATTACCGCCTGCGCAAGAGGAATTCTTCCTTCCGGAAGTCCTAACAGTTCAACGGCTTTATATGCATTAATCGCCACATTAAGCGCATTAGGATCGGCATTTCCGACATCTTCGGCAGAACATGTTATAAGTCTTCTTGCAATAAATCTCGGATCCTCTCCTGCCGCAATCATTTTGGCTAGATAATAAATTGCGGCATCAGGGTCGCTTCCCCGTAAACTTTTTTGAAAAGCTGAGGCACAATCGTAATGTTCCTGTCTTGAATATCTTGTGTTGCGTTTTTGACAGATTTCTTCAATAATTTTTACGGTTAAATTTCTTCTGTTATCTTTTAAGTCGCTTGCAAAATAAGCATTTTCAACGACATTAAGCGCATAGCGCGCATCTCCGCGGGCAAGGTTTATGATAAAATCTATTGCCCCTGTTTCGCAATCCATTGGAAGATAATTTTTTGCAAGATAAGCAAAACCTTTTTTGATTATTTTGTCCATGCTTGTGTCATCAATAGAATTTAACCTTACGACCTGAACTCTTGATAACAGGGCAGGAACCACCTGAAATGACGGATTTTCGGTTGTAGAGCCTATTAAAAATAAAGTCCCGTTTTCAAGATGAGGTAAAAGTGCATCCTGTTGTGTTTTTGAATACCTGTGAATTTCATCTATAAACAAAATTGTTTTATGTCCGCTTCTTAAAGCTTCCTTTGCACTTTCAACAGCATCTTTAATATCTTTAACACCTGAAGTTACGGCTGAAATTTCTATAAAATTTGCATTGGTCTTTGTTGCAATCAATCTGGCAAGTGTTGTTTTGCCGCATCCCGGAGTTCCCCAGAATATCAGAGAAAATAATCTGTTGGTTTTTAACAGGTTAAGTATAGGGCTGTTAGGCGAAACAACATTACTCTGCCCCAAAAAGTCCTCGAGTGTTTTTGGCCGCAGAATTTCCGCAAGCGGGATTTGCTTATTTTGATTTTCCAATTCCGTAAATAAATTATTCATAGTATAATTGTAGCATGAAATGTGTAAAGACTTTAGTAAGAATTATACTTATTGTTTTCTTAATTTTATTATCTGCTGTTTTCTTCAAACCGTCAAATAAATCCGATAATGAAGTTATTTTTTGGACACTGCAAATGAGTGATTTTGCTCCGTATATGAATAAGGTTATAAAGGAATTCGAAGCGCAAAATCCTCAAATAAAAATTAAATGGGTTGACGTTCCTTTCTCCGAAGGCGAAAAAAGAACTCTTGCCTCTGTTCTAAGCGATAATCCGCCTGATTTAATAAATTTAAATCCTGACTTTTCTGCTCTTTTGGCGCAAAGAGGTGCACTGTATGAGATTAATGATGAATACGCGTCGCAGTTTAACAAAGAGATTATAAATTCGCTGAAATACAACGGGAAATTGTATTCGCTTCCATGGTATGCAACTTCTGCAGTGACAATTTATAATAAAGAGCTTTTGGAAAAATCGGGTGCAGACATGCCTTTAACTTATGAAGACATTGCACTGATTGCTCCTGAAATAAAAGAAAAAACAGGTGCTTACGTTCTTCTTCCGAATATTACCGAGAATGATACGATGCTCAGAATTTTGAACAAATACGGTGTGACTGCATCAAACATAAATTCAGAGAAGTCTGTTTATGTTTTTGATTACTTCAAATCTTTATATGACAAAGCTTTAATCCCGAAAGAAAGCGTGACACAGACGCATCGTGAAGCCCTTGAAAAGTATATGGCAGAACAAATTGTCTTTTTTCAGGCAGGCGCTAATTTCTTAAATATGATTAAAGAAAATGCCCCGTCAACTTATAAAAATACTGATGTGGCACCTCAATTTACCGGAGAATTGGGGCAATATGACTTCTCTCTGATGAATTTTGTTATTCCTGTCAGAGCAAAGCACAAAGAAGAAGCTTTAAAATTTGCACTTTTTCTTACAAACTATGAAAATCAGCTTGAACTTGCAAAATTAACTAACGTTTTAGCCGTTAATGAACAAACATTGAAAGATGATTTTTATACATTGTATGATAAAGATGATTTGATTGCTAAAGCGCGTGTAATCAGTGCTAAGCAGCTTAATAAAATTGAACCGTCATTTAAAACAATGAAAGACCAGAAAGAAGTAAATACAATTGTAAATACGGCTGTTCAACAGATATTATTAAACAAAAACACCACCAAAAAAATTCTTGATGATGTTTTTAACAAAATTAATTTATTGGAAGCTGATTAACACCAGAAACCGCGAACTCCAAAGAATGATGGCCCGCCGAACATAAATCCAGGACCGCATCCGCATCCGCCGCCGAAGAAACCGCCTCCGAACGGTCCGCAACCGTAAATTGTTGATGTCATGTAAGGATTAAAGCCGCATCCGAATATTCCGAAAGGCGAAGTCAGCATTGCAGTTCCGATAAGTCCCATAGTCCCTTGCGCATTCGCAGCAGGGTTCCCGTAACCTGCAATGGAATTTACCGCATAGCCGAGATAACTGCCTGTGTGATGCTGAATTTCCCGTGCAGCTTCATTTCTTAATGCTCCGTTCATAACGTTAAAGCCAAAATCCATTAATGCATCTCCGGCTGACGCTCCTCTGTTGCGTGCATCAACCGCTCCAAGCGCGCTTCCGGCTAAGGCATTAAAATTACTGAGTGCATATATTGCGTTGTCAATACTCATAATAATTCTCTCGTTTATATACTTTGTATATATATAAAGTATATTAGTTTTAAAAAATTGCATGAATGTTTATATTTTGTAAAGTATTGTAACAGAACTCTTAAAATCCTTAAAGATATACGTAAAGACGGCCGAATACATGATTAAGGAAACAAGAAAAAAGGGATTTGAAGATATGTCAATTGGTCTTTTTAACGCACAATACAAATTAGGGATTGATACAACAACTTTAAAACAGGTTTCAAATGAAATTTTGAAACGTGCTGCAGAAAAAAACAGCCAGTATAATACAAATACATCGTCCTTAAATAATATTTTCAAATCTGCAGATTTAGGTTTGGATTTGTATAAAGGCAATGTTGATACAAACGTTGCACGTCAGGTTGCAATGAATAATTCTGGTTTTCAAATTCAGTTAAATCAGGAAGTTATGCAGTCTATTCAATACTTGAATTCTAAAGCAGCTCAAAATATTCAGAAAAATGTTGAAGGCAAAATTACCGTTGCACTAAATGAAGGTGTCGGCAATACTCAAAAATTACAAGCTTCTCCAGCTTTTAACAGCATTATAAGTCTTGGTGCAGGTAAAGACAAAAACGGTTCTGCTCCGTCTTATAAAGGAGAATTCTTATTCATAAAGAAAGACAAAGAAAAAGAAGAAGCTGTTGCAGCATAGTTTGTAAAGGTTGAAAATAAATAAGCAGTCTGCTATAATCAAAAAAGCAGACTGTTTTTTTAGAAAGGAGCAAATATGAAAAGATTAAACGTAAAACAGGCACATAAATTTAATAAGTTTCATAAAGCTTGTTTTGAGGTGTCTACCTGCGTAGCAGTCGGGGGGGGGGCAATTCTGTAGCTCCTAAACCTGCATTTACCTTGGCAGAGGTTTTGATTACTTTAGGAATAATAGGTGTTGTCGCCGCTATGACTATGCCGGCTTTAGTTGCCAATTCCAGAAAAACTGAATACTCCGCAAGACTTAAAAAATTTAATTCCGTAATGGAACAGGCAATAAGAATGTCGGAATTTGAGAATGGTGAGATGACAGACTGGGTAAGAGGAGGTAATACCCAAAAAGATGAAAACGGAGATACGGATTTTGACGCAAACGGTAAAATTACTAAAGAATTTTTTATGACTTACCTCGCACCTTATTTTAAGTACACAAGTATTAAGGACGGTAAAAATACTGTTGATGAAGATGGTGAAAAATCAGGTGAAAATACTAAAATTTATTTAACTGACGGTACTACATTATCTTTGTGGAACGGAGATTGTCTGGATGTCAACTTTGATGTAAACGGTGAGGCTAAACCTAATACTAAGGGGAGGGATATATTTGTATTTTTAGTATGTTTTGATGCTTCAAGCCGAAAGAATATGTGCGGAAATGCGAATACTGCATATTGTTCATACGGAAAAAGCGACAACAATCGGGCTTCCATACTTAACAAATGTAAAAATAATGCAAATTATTGTTCAAGGCTTTTGCAATTCGATAACTGGGAATTTAATAAAGATTATCCTTACAGATTATGATTTTTCGTTATCATCTTTTAATTCGCGGGCAATGTTGTAAAATTCTTCTTCAAGTTCTTTTTCGGCATTTTCCCGCTTATTTTTCTCAGCAGAGTTTCTATCGCGTTCTCTCTGTTCTTCCATTGCTTTTTTACGGGCGTTAATAACATTTGCAACGTTCATCATTGCGAGAGAGTTTAAAGTTGCACGTAATTGTGCACTTCTGTCAGTATATTTTTGACTGTCTTGATTTTCGTCATCATCTTCTCTTCTTTGCTGCGCAAAATATTCTCCTCCCTGTCCCATTTTATCATCCTGGGTTTTGGCGGCAGTTCCGGAGATATCCCCGCTTTTGAAATTGAAAGAGCCTCCGATTCCGAAGAAGCCGGCTGATCTGTTATCGACCATACTTTATACCCTCTGTTTGTTTATTGTTCAATCTCTTATAATCCTATCAGATTGAATAATATATTAACTCATCTGAACATATTATTTTGCTATCATGTTAATAAAAGTTTACATGATCCGTAATCGGTTTGAACCCGACTGTCGGTGTCTGCTTTGGCTATGTTTATCCGTTGAAAAAAACGGGTATATATGTTATTATAATAATAGAACAATTACAGGAAGGATATTTATGAGAAGATTAAAAGGTTTTACGCTGACCGAATTAATGGTTGCTCTTGCGGTAATCGGTATTCTGGTAGCCGTAGTTACTCCTACTATCATGAAAACCAGACCGAATAAAAATAAAATGATGATTAAAAAGACCTTCTATACAACTGAACAAATTGTCGCAACTTTAATAAACGATGCCAGACTTTACCCTGATATGCGTGAAGCCTGCGACAGCGAATGGCTTGCAAACAATACTGAAACGGATGATATGTATTGTGCCTGGGGATTTGATTATGATAATAAAATCAGCTATGAAGGCGAAACCTATGAAGGTGATACAAAATTTGAAGGTCTGTTTAAGAGCAGACTTAATGTAAAAGCAGGAACTGATGATGTATTTTACACTACTGACGGTGTAAAATGGGATTTATCAGGTACAAAAGGTGCCTGGGATCCTGGTTATACTTCCGGTCCGCAAGATGCGGGTATTGGTGAAATTCTTATTGATGTGAACGGTGATGATCCGCCTAATGCGAGACAAAGTGCTGCCAGTGCAGATGATTTTGACCAATATGTAATTGAAGTTATGGCAAACGGCAAATTGAAAATAGCAGAAGAAGATACCAAGGCGATTGAATATGTTACTATAAACACATCAATCCGTGATGCTTTATAATAAAGTAATCGAATAATCGCGCCTGATATATTCGGGTGAGGAAAGTCCGTGCATTCAAGGACAGATTGCCGGAGAAAGTCCGGACGGCGTGAGCCGGTGGAAAGTGCCACAGAAATGAAGACTGCCGATGGACAGAAATGTCACAGGCGATGGTGCAACGGTGAGTTAAGAGCTTCACCGGCGGTATCGAGAGATACCGGCCAGGTAAACCCCAATCGAATGCAAGATTAAATTGAAGGTTATAAAGGCTGTCCGCCAACTTCAGAAATATCGCTAGAGATTGAAAGTAATTTCAATACCAGACAGATGATTATTTAGAAACAGAACACGGCTTATGAGTTACTTTATTTTTTAATAAAAAAAGACCGATTTGAAAATCGGTCTTTTTTCCATATTATTATGTTACTTTACTTTTTCTTTGCTTTGGCTTCAGCAGCTTCTTTAGCTTTTTGAGCTGCTTCTCCGCTGTTTTTAATTGATTCCTGAACGCCTTTTTGAACTGCTTTAGGATCATATTCAGGATTTACGTATTCGATTTTTGCATTTTTCTTTAATGATTCAGTCAGTTTGTCAATCATTTCAACTTGTTTTTGGTTTTCCAGATATCCTTTAATATTATTTTTTACCTTTTCAAAAGGATCCTGGCTTGCTGCTGCTCTGTCTGTTACCATTATGATGTGATAACCGAACTGAGTTTTTACAAGTTTATCTGATACTGAATTCGGTTTCATTGAAAAAGCTGCTTTTGAAAACTCGGGAACCATTTCTTTTGCCGCAAAGAAACCTAAGTCTCCGCCTTTTGCAGCTGATGCGGTATCTTCCGAATTTTCTTTTGCAAGTTTGGCAAATTGTGTCATATCTTTTTTAGCTTCTGCTAAAAGTTTGTTTGCTTTATCTTCTTTTGCTTGAATTTCTTCCTGAACTTTAGCTTTTATTGCAGCTTCGTCCAAATCTTTGTTTTTCGGGTCAGACTTAACAACTTCGGTAATTTCCTGAGGATTTACGGAAATAAGAATGTGTGAAGCTCTTACTCTGTCAGGATGTTTGAATTTGTTAATATTATCGTTATAGAATTTTTTTGCTTCCGCATCTGAAACTTTAGAAGAACCCAATTGTTCAGCTAATCTTTTCATTTTAACTTCTTCTTTCAGGTCTTTTTTGAAATCGGAGTTAGAAATACCGTTTTGTTTCAACAAGGCATCGAGCTGTTCTTTAGAACCCAGTTTGTCGATAATTTCTTTAACAGCGTTATCAACGTCCTTACCGGTAACTGTAATTCCGCGTTTTGCGATTTCTTCGTCAAGAAGAGTTTTTACAATAAGTTCATTTATAACTCTGTCTTTAATCAAAAGATATATAAAGCTGTTTTTGTCATCTTTAACGTCAATACCTAAAGCTTTTGCAATGCCGTTGCCTGCCTGTTTGTCAAATTCCTGATCAAACTGGCCTTGCGTAATGGTTTTATCATTAACTTTGATAATTGCTTCTCCTGATTTCAACCCGCAGCCTGCGAACAAAACTGCAGAAACAGCAAGTGTTGTCAGTAATTTTTTCCCTCTCATAATGTCTCCTTTTTTTCGATTTTATATTCGTTAACGGTTTTAAACATATAATAGAACAAATCTGTTAAAATGTTAAATATTTCGTTAAAGTTCATATAAGAATTATTTAATAATAATATAGATTTTCCTTCCGTGCAAGACTTCGGCGCAATTGTAAATTTTATCCGCTTAAGAATTTCCGACGGCAAAATTCTTTGAATAATTTTCCATTCGGGCTGGCTGAAAGGCGTATAAATTCTTATGTTATCTTCAGTTTCTCTTATAAGCGGGATTTTTACGTCGGTTGCCGCAAGCCTTATTTTTATAAGTTTTATTAAGTTTTCAACACTTTCGGGAGGTTTGGCAAAACGGTCTTTCCATTCCTCAGTTATATAATCAAGCTCAATATCCGATTTAACATCAGCCAGACGTTTATATTCAATCATTTTCTGTTCGGAAGAACCTACCCAATCATCGGGAATAAACGCGGTTACATTAATATCAACAATGGTCGGATCGGATTTATCGACAATCTGTCCCTGCAGTTCCTGAACGGTTTCTTCTAAAAGCTGGCAATATGTGTCAAACCCCACATTAACCATGTGTCCGTGTTGTTTTGTGCCGAGAATGTTTCCTACACCGCGGATTTCAACATCACGCATTGCAATCTGGTAACCGCTCCCGAGGGTTGTAAATTCTTTTATGGCTTTCAGCCTTTGTACGGCATCCCTTGTAATTTCTTTTGATTTTGTATAGAAACAGTAACAGTATGCCTGACGCTGTGAACGTCCTACACGTCCTCTTAACTGATAAAGCTGTGCAAGACCGAATTTGTCCGCATTATGAATAATCATTGTGTTGGCGTTTGGAATATCAATACCGTTTTCTATAATAGTTGTTGCTAAAAGCACATCATATTCATGGTTTGCAAAATCAATTATAACTTTTTCAAGAGTTTTTTCGTCCATCTGACCGTGACCGATTGCAATTCGTGCATTCGGTACAAGTTTTTGAAGCTGCATTCTGAATTCATCAATTGTTTCTACGCGGTTATAAAGATAAAATACCTGACCTTCTCTGTCAAGTTCATGGATTATGGCATTTTTAACCATGTTTTCGTTCCACTCTCCGACGTAAGTTTTTATCGGAAGCCTGTTTTTAGGCGGTGTGTTAATTATTGACATGTCTTTAATCCCTGATAATGACATATAAAGCGTTCTCGGAATAGGGGTTGCAGACATTGTGATAATATCAATATTTTCACGTAATTGCTTTAATTTTTCTTTATGACGAACCCCGAAACGGTGTTCTTCATCAATTACAAGAAGTCCCAAATCCTTAAAAATTATACCTTCCTGTAAAAGCCTGTGAGTACCGATTACAACATCGCACTCTCCTGTGGCAAGGTGTTTAACAGTTTCTTTCTGTTCTTTTTGCGAGCGGAAACGGGAGAGCAATTCAACATTTACCCCGAAAGGTTTAAACCTTTCGGAAATTGTCTGATAGTGCTGGAAGGCAAGAATTGTTGTCGGCACAACAACCGCAACCTGTTTTCCCGAAGTTACCGCCTTAAATATTCCGCGCATTGCAACTTCTGTTTTACCGAAGCCGACATCACCGCAAATAAGCCTGTCCATCGGCTGTTCGCTTTCCATATCTGCTTTAACGTCATTTATTGCTTTCATCTGGTCAGGAGTTTCGGTGTATTCAAAAGCTTCTTCCATTTCAACCTGCCATGTCGTATCAGGTGAGAATTGAATACCTTTTTGCATTTTACGTTTAGCATAAAGCCTTAAAAGATCATAGGCAACCTGTTCAACTTCTTTTTTGACGCGTGTTTTTGTATTTTCCCAATCCTTTCCGCCCATTCTTGACAGTTTTGGTTTTAAAGCACCGGAACCTCTGTATCTTACAAGAAGGTTAATTTGTTCGGCAGGTATATGAAGTCTGTCTTTATTTGCATATTCAATTGTTAAATAATCTTTGAGCTGGCCGTCTATTTCCTGTTGTGAAAGTCCTTTGTAAATTCCTACACCATGGATGCTGTGAACTACGTATTCCCCTTCTTTTATATCATTAATATTTTCAATATATTCGGGTTTTTCCTTATAATAAGAGCGTTTGGCAGACGTAATTTCTTTAGTTCGTTTGTTGAAAAGTTCTCTGTCTGTCAGGATTACGGTTTTAAAATCTTCTAAAACACTACCGTGTGATGAAATGCTTTCATTGTATTCAACATCGAAAATATTTCGTTCGGAAAGAATTTCTTTTACTCTTTCTGGATAATCGGTTGCAATAATGATTTTATACCCCTGCTTTGAATTTATGTAATTTGCTATATCATCAAGTTTTGCACCGAAATTTTGGACAGTCTGCGTATTAAATTCGATAATATCTTCTGTTTCGCTGTCCAGAAAATTATTTAAGCCGACTTTTACAAATCCTGCACTTTTTTGAATAAAATCCTCAAAAGTAATATGGTTTCTCCCTTTAAGGTCAATATTCAAACCGAGTTTTAAATTTTCCTGAAGCTGTTCTTCAAAATTTTTATCTGTAAATTCGTATTTTGAATAAAGCTCTGAGGTTTCATCAAGAACAAGAATATAGTCTTTTAAATAATCCAAAACGCTTACAAGATTATTGTTAAAATAATTCTGGTAAACTTCAATACCTTCAAAATATCCGTCCTCGTCTTCGGGTTTAATTTCATCGGGAATACCGTTTTCAAGCGTAAACTTATACATCGGCATTATTTTTGCGGATTTAAGTTTTTCGATTGACTTTTGTGTTTCGTTGTTGAAATACCTGATATCTACTATTTCATCTCCCCAGAGTTCAATTCTTACAGGATGTTTATCAAGCGAATAAAAGTCTATAATATCTCCTCTGATGCTGAATTCGCCTATATCGGAAACCATTGTGGAACGTTTGTAACCCAGGTCAATAAACTTTTGGGCGAGTTCTTTGACCTCAATTTCGTCACCAGTTTTAAGAGAAATAGAATTATTTTTATAAAAATTTTCTGTGGGGAATTTTTCAAGCAGAGCTTTAACAGGTGCAATAACTATATCGGGTTTTTCTGTTAAAATTCTTACCTGCTCTGCGTAATCGTATCTGTTTGGTGAAACACTTTCGTACATTGAAATGTTTTGAAATGGAAGAATTTCCGATTTTATCCCGAAAGCTTTAAAAAAATCATTCTGGTATTTTAAAGCATTTTGTTCGGTTGCAGTTATCAGCAAAACTTTTTTATCCGTAATTTTTCTTATTTTGGTAACAAGCAGAAGCCGTAAAAGAGTAGTTAAGCCTGTAACGGCAAATGAAAATGATCTTGCAAGATATCTTTCAAAAAGTGCATAATTTTCATCATTTTCTGGCGTAACTATATTGAACATAATTTTATTTTATCATAAATTGTTTACTTTTGTTACGATTTTTTTTATTGAATTCTCAAATATCAAAATTTATAGTTTACTGTTTTTAAGGTTAGAAAAAAAGGAGTAAATGGTATGAAAGTTTTTGGAGTAAATTATTCTAAACCGCAGAAATCAAATTATGTTAGATTTTCCGGCAGGGCAAATTCTTATGATGAATTAATAACTATTATTCCCGATTATAAAAATGCGCTTGAAAGAGCCGCTCAAAAAGTAGGTTTTTATGATAAAAATCCGAAACCTGAGCCTTTTGTTGAAGCTCTTACAAAAGCGGGTAATAAAATTAGAACGTTTTTCCAAAAAGACGGAAAAACACCGAGTTATACCGTTGAGTTGAATTCTAAAGGTGAGAAAATCCGCAGTGTGTTTTTTGACTTAGACGGTAAAACTCCTTTATATGAAAATAACTATAATAAATAATAAAAAACTCCTCATTTTATTGAGGAGTTTTTTTATTTCACATCTGTTTTATTAGGACTTTCATATTCTATGCCCATTTCTTTGAGTGTTCTTATAAAGTTTTGGGCGCATATTTTTTGTGCTTCCGGCGGTACAATTCTCAGAATTTCTACTGTTTTTGAAATTACGGGGTCTTTATCGTACCAGCGGTTGTTTGCATTTACAGGCTTAACCATTGCATAGAACTTGTCAATTGTTTCTTTAGAAACTTTTTCTTCGATTTTTTGTAAGAAGATTTCAGCCTGCGCTCTTAATTCAGTCTGATAGTTTCTTAAAAGCTCAATGACTTCAAGTAACAATGGATCATGATCATACCAGCGTTTATAAGCAGGTGTCATTATAATAAGCCCTCCGTTAGGTTAATTTTCGGCTCAACAGGAGAGATAATTTCTTCTTCTTTTCTCTCTATTTTGCCTCCTAATAATCTTAGCTTATTTTCAAAATTTTCGTATCCTCTATCTATATGATGTAAGTTTTCGATTGTAGAATTTCCGTCAGCCATAAGAGCTGCAACAACCAGTGAAGCGCCTGCGCGTAAATCACTTGCCGCTAAAGTTGCACCTGTAAGCTTTTTAACGCCTTTGATAATTGCGTGGTTTCTGTCCTGATGAATATCAGCCCCCATTCTGCGTAATTCGGGAACCTGCATAAATCTGTTTTCATATAAGCTTTCTGTGATTATACCTACGCCGTTTGCCGTTGTTAAAAGTGTCATAGCCATTGACTGCAAGTCTGTAGGAAATCCCGGATAAGGCTGAGTTACAAAGTTTATGGAGTTAAGTCTGTTTTTGCATGAAACTTCAATTGAAGTCGGTTCGATAAGTTTGATGTTTGCTCCCATTTTTAACAACTTATCCGTGAAGAAAGTTAAGTGAGCAGGGAAAACATTTTTGATTATTGCTTTACCTTTAGTTGCTATAATTGCAGACATAAAAGTTCCCGCTTCAATTCTGTCAGGAATTGTTGTGTATTCAATCGGGTGCAGATTTTCCTGTTTAACTCCGTTAATTACTATTTCGGATGTTCCTGCACCTATAACATCAGCACCCATAGAGTTTAAGAAATTTGCAAGGTCAACAATTTCAGGCTCCTGAGCCGCATTTTGAATTCTTGTAGAACCTTCCGCTAAAATTGATGCAAGCATAAGATTTTCTGTTGCACCGACGGACGGTATGTCAAGATAGATATCTGTTCCCATAAGTTTTGAAGCTTTAGCATGAACATAACCGTTTTCGATTTTAATTTTAGCGCCTAGCGCTTCCAAACCTTTAATATGGAAATCAACACGTCTTTCTCCTATTGCACATCCCCCCGGTAATGCAACAATAGCTTCTTTGCATCTTGAAACAAGTGCTCCGAGAACAATGAATGATGCTCTCATTTTACTTACAAGTTCATATTTTGCGGTGATGCTTGTTAGATCGGCTGCATCAATCGTAACTGATTTTTCGTTTTTATCATAAGATGTTTTAGCTCCCAATTGTGCGATTACACTGAGCATAATTTCAACGTCCGTCAAATCGGGAACGTTATAAATTTTTGTTTCGCCTTTCGCTAATAATGCGGCAGCCATAAGCTTTAATACTGAATTTTTAGCTCCGCCTATTGAAACCTCACCTTTTAACGGGGTACCGCCTTTTATATAAAATTTTTCAGTCAATTTTCTTACCTTTTCAAATAAAAAATGTATTTACTTTACTTTTATAATAATACAATCAGATTTGCATGGTGTAAATAAGTTAAATTATGTAAAGATATAAATATTTGTAGTTGTTAATTGTTAAAAAAATTTTTTTTTAAGTTTTACTTCTCATCGTAAAAGGAGATTTTCATGATTAGTCCGATTAATTTTACGGGAATAAAGAATATAGGTTATGCAAAAGTTTATAAAGGTACACCCGTTCAGAAGAACAGCCGTGTTGTTATGAATATGGAACTTACGGATGACGACAATAACAAAGATTTATCCGGGTATAGAAAATTTTTGACGAAACATCAAGGGTTAAAAAATGAAATTAATGATAAATATATAAATATTGAATATGAAACACAACAGCAGGACGGTTTTATTTTTGCCAGAGCAAAGTTGAACGGAAATATAATTATTCCTGTTGCGGAAAATTTTTCTGTAATTAATTTTATGAAAAACATTGTAAACAGAGTTGCGCATTTTAAAAGTAAGGATTTTCAAATCGATGATGATCATCATTTAATGAAAGAGGCTCAGGAAGGATTAATCTATAATGAGCATATTGATGATTATATTGACGGTTCAGAAGGTCGTCTTTCACTTCTTGACGGAACGGATCTTACGGAAAAATTCGATTATTATTTAAACTGTGAAAATGCAGAAATAACCGAAAACGAAGAAGAAATTGTTTTTGATGCAGTCGACAATATTGTTGCAACCCTTCATGAACCTGCTTATGTTCATAACGGCGCTCAATATCTCGGAGCATTGTTAAAGGGATATTCTGATTTGGACGTTTCCTCATAATTATTAAAAAATAATAAATTTTTGTTGTGAATTAATATTGATAAACTATAATATACTTATATGAATATTAATTAAGAGGTAGAGAAATGTCACATAAACATCATAACAATAATCCGTTCAAAAATTCTGAAAATTTAGATGAAGATATAAAACAGGAAGCTTCCGAAAATACGGAAGAAAATTCTGAAAAAAATAATTCCGAACTTGATGAACTGCAGAAAAAATATGATACACTAAATCAACAGTATTTAAGACTTGCCGCAGATTTTGATAATTACCGCAAAAGACAGGAGCATGAAAGAGAAGAACTTCTAAAATTCGGCACCGAAAATGCTCTTAAAAAGATGATTGAAGTTCTTGATAACTTTGAACGCGGCAAAAAGGCTCTGGAAAATGTTGAGGACTGCCGGACCGTAAAAGACAGCTTTGACCTTGTTCATAAGCAGGTTGTGGAAGCTTTGACCAAATTAGGGCTTGAAGTTATTGAAACCGAAGGCAAAGAATTCGACCCGAATTTTCATGATGCGGTAATGCAGACACCTACATCCGACAAGCCCGAACACACGATTATTAACGAATTGCAAAAGGGTTACAAAATGGGTGATAAAGTTTTAAGACCCGCCCTTGTAAACGTTGCAACATCTGAGGGTTAAACTTGTTTTGCCCTTGAGGATTTACATGATAAAATAAAATTACAGACGAGGAATAGGGAAGAATTAATATAAAATGACAGATTACTATGAAATACTCGGAGTATCAAAAGATGCTTCCAAAGACGAGATAAAATCTGCTTTCAGAAGAAAAGCAAGAACATTACACCCCGACGTAAACAAAGCTCCGGATGCGGAAGAAAAATTTAAAGAACTGGGTAAAGCTTATGAAACTTTGATGGACGATAATAAGCGCGCCACTTATGACAGATACGGCGAAGACGGTTTGAAAAATGCAGGATTTGATACAAACGGTCCGTTTGCCGGCGGTTTCGGAGATTTGAACGATATATTTAATTCATTCTTCGGCGGAATGGGCGGTTTCGGTTTTGGCGGAAGACCCGATCCTAACGCTCCTGTTGAAGGCGATGATTTAAGACTTGATATTGAAATTGATTTTGAGCAGGCAGTTTTCGGCTGTGAAAAAGAGATAAAATTTGACCATCTGGAAGTATGTTCTTCTTGCAGCGGAACAGGTGCGGAAAAAGGGTCGCAGCCTGTTACTTGTCCTACCTGTAAAGGAAGCGGTCAGGTTCAGCAGGTTATGAGAACACCTTTAGGCTCGATTGCACAGATTGTAACCTGTCCTGACTGTCACGGCAAGGGTAAGAAAATATCAAATCCCTGCAAGGCTTGCAAAGGTCACGGCAAACTTCAAAAAGAAAAGAAAATTAATATAAAAATTCCCGCAGGCGTTGACAATATGTCCAAAATCCGCGTATCTCATGAAGGTGACGCGGGCTCAAACGGAGGTCCCGCAGGCGACTTATATGTTGTGCTTCATGTTAAATCGTCGGATTATTTTAAGCGTGAAGGAAATGATGTTTATTCAAGGCTTGATATAACCCCTGCTCAGGCGGCTCTGGGGGATGAAGTTGTTGTAAAAACTCTTGACGGAGAACAAAAAATTACGGTTCAGGCAGGAGTTCAAAGCGGAAACTCGATTAAAATTAAAGGAGCAGGTGTTCCATATATTGCAAGACCGTCCCAAAGAGGCGACCATGTTGTTATAGTTGCTGTAAAAACCCCGACTAAACTTTCTGATGAAGAAAGAAACCTTTACAGAAAATTATACGAAATTCAAAATAATAAAAAAGCTTCACAGCAGTCCTCAATAATGGATAAGGTTAAGGGAGTATTTCAATAATGCGTAAATTTGTAATTTGTTTGGGAATATTTATTTTATCTTCAACGGCTGCTTTTGCCGCTAAAATTCCTGATAATGTTCAGCAATTTATAAGTAATGATTTCCCGAAAACAAATTTCAGATTTGACGGCGTTATAATCCTTCCCGACAACACTATTTATCTTCCGTTGTTTCCCGCAAAGATTTTAAATCCCGAAACGCTTGCGATAAAACAAACTTATCCGTCAGGAAAAACCATGGCAGCAAAACCTAATATTGTAATTTTGAATAATGACTTTGCTCTTTTAAAAGTTTTGACCGATACCCACGGAAATAAAACTATTTATAAAATGGCAAATCCTCCCGTTGAATTGCGAACGGGGCTTCTTCCTCAAGATATGCTTGTCCCGAAAGGTCTTGTTATTCCTGAGAATTTGAAATCAATTGTAGGAAACCTTGAAATTAAAACCGTAAATGATCCGGGAATTCGTGTGGAAAATTCTAAACCTGTTGTAACTCAGCTTTCAGGGTCAACATTAAAAACTCTTTCACAAATTCCGCAGTTAAGAAATAAGAGTTTTTATGTTTCATCACCTTACTCAAAAAATATTCAGGTGCTGAACTTAGGAGCCAAAACTCCCGAGTATTCACTTGCTCAGACAAATGTACCTGTTTCGATGAAGGCTTATGATGATAAATTTCTGCTCGTGACAGCTTACGACAAACCTTCTATTGACGTGATTTCTCTTGCAGATGATCAGATTATTAAACAAATTTATACAAAAACACAGCCTGATGAAATTATTATTGATAAAACAAAAAATATTGCCTATGTTTCAAGCGCGGAAGATTCAAGCATTTATATTGTTAATCTTTCAACAATGACGCTTTCAAAACAGATTAAAATCACAGGCATGTGCGAAAAACTTACGTTATCTGAAGACGGTTCAAAGTTGTTTTACTATGACAAAAAAACACGCGATATTTGGGCAATTGAACTTGATAATAATTACCTGTTGAAAGAAATAGGCAAATTCCCGAATGTTTCGAAAATTGTTTATACAAATGACAAAATTTATATAACAAGCAGAACTAAAAACAGACTTGCGATTATTGATTATAATACAATCGGGCTTATTGCCGAAATAGAAATTTGTGAAAAACCGATTGATATGATTGCTTTCCATGAAAGAGTTTATGTTCTCGGAGCCGGAGACAATTCAATTCAAGTTGTCGATGCAAAAACCGATGCGGTAACGGATTCAATTTATTTGAATACAAACGGATTTTCAACAAAAATTAATCAGATTGAAAATACAAATATTGCATTAATTACTGATACAAAAGCATCTTTGTATACTGTTTTTGATTTGGGAACAAATAAGGTTATTAAAACAATACCTATTGATATTCCCGCAAATGCAATAGTTGTAACCGAAAAGGTTAAGAAGATAAATAAATAGGCATACCAATGATTAAATATTTTGATGACACAACCGAAAATGTACTTAGCAGCTTAGAAGAAACCCAAAAACAATTTTGGAATATTGCGCGTGTAACGGGCGAATTTTTGTACACTTTGATAAAAGCCGAAGGCTCTAAAAATGTTCTTGAAATCGGAACTTCGAACGGATATTCGGGGATTTGGCTCGGCAAAGCGGTTAAAGAAAACGGCGGGCATTTAACTACCATTGAATTTTATGACAAACGTCTAGACGTTGCAAAGCAAAATTTTAAAACCTGCGGAGTGTCAGATGTTATCACCACGTTAAAAGGTTCTGCTTTAATGCATTTGGAATATTTGCCTGATGATTTTGAAATTGATTTTGCTTTTGTTGACGCGAATAAGTCAGAATACATAAAGTATTTTGAATTTATTGATAAACACTTGAAAAAAGGCGGAATAATTGCGTGTGATAATGTATTGTCCCATGAAGCAAAATGCAAGCCGTTTATAGATGCAATAAATTCAAACCCGAATTATGAAAATGTTGTAATTGGTCTTCCTGCGGGTTTGTCTCTTGCAAGAAAAATTCGGGACTTGAAATAAGCAAAAAATATGTTATAATACATATATAGGGAAAAGACCTTAAGAGGTCGCAACTCTTAAAGTCTTTCTTCGTTCCCTAAAGAAAAATCGAAATAATTTGTAAAAAGTGTCCTAGTAGAGATAGGGCATTTTTTATTATCTCTTTTTTCATAATATCACCTCCTTCGGCCGATTTCTTCGTAACACGTGTGTGCCGAGGAAGTTTTGGGAACTTACCCTGTGAATATTATAGTAAAAGAATAATAAAATGCAATATTATTAAAACTACTTTCTTTCGATAGTGATTTTGTAGCCGAGGTGGTCGAGGATGTATTGAGCCTCATTAAATGTAATTGTTCCCTTTTTCATTTTCAATGAAATATTGCTGACACCCGTTGTTAAAGTCTGTCTGTCATTTAGTGCTTTTATGACTTTATTTAACGATGTGCCGTTTCTTGCGATGAATGATTTAATTTCAGCTCTTATGTCTAACATAATCAACATTGTACAGTATATCTAAATGTTGACAATTATTATTATATATACTATAGTTATATCAAATATTATTTAGTATAACTAAATAAATATTAAGGAGGCATAATGCCCGAAGAAAAAACGCAGATTGAAAGACTTGAAGATATTTTTAACAAACTTGATGATTTCGAATGGCTCGTTAAGTGTATTGCTACCTGTCATTTTGATGATTTTACTCCCGATCAATTCAGCGGTGCTATGATGTGTTTTTCCAGATATTTATGCGACATTAAAAAAGATATCAGAGAACTTATTAAATATGTAAGTGAAAACAAAACTGTGATATAATACTTTTATGAAAATTTTAGGTATTGACCCGGGACTCGGGATTGTAGGTTATTCTGTTATTGATTATGACGGCGAAACGCCTGTTCTTTTGCATTCCGGTTCTATCCAAACACAAAAGGGAACAAGAGAAGCCTCAAGACTTTTGGAAATCTTTGAAGATATGACAACAATTGTTGAAAAGTACAACCCCGATTGTGCCGCTATTGAAAAACTTTTTTTCTTCCGCAACAGAACAACCGTTATGCCTGTTGCTCACGCACGCGGGGTGATTTTAACCGTTCTTGAAAAATTTCACATTCCTATTTACGAATACACGCCCATGGAAGTTAAACAGGTTTTAACAGGTTACGGGCGGGCTGATAAAAAAGAAGTTGAACAGATGGTTAAATTGTCGCTCGGGGTTGATGTTTTGCCTAAGCTTGACGATACCGTGGATTCTATTGCGATTGCAATTTGTCATACGCGTTCAATCGTGTTATGATAATTTCTATGAATATTAACTATGTACTTTTAAGACAAATATCCGTATTAAGCATATTTTTCGGTGCGCTTCTCGGCGCCATAACCTTAATCCCTTATGTCGGTACACTTTCATTCATCTTTTTAATATGTTTTATTTCTCCGATTGTAATTTGGATTTTGGTTAAATACAACTGTCTTTCTTTATCGTCAATTAAAGACAGTGTAATTGTCGGTGCTTTAGCGGGATTTGTTTCGTATATGGGATTTTCAATAATCTACGTGCCGATTTCCGTTATTTTGATGAAGTTTTTTCATATTGCGGCAAACTACGGAGTAGGATTAATGCTTGAAAATGCAAACTTTTTTATACTTGTTGTCATATCCCTGTTTCTAGGCGTGTTAAGTGCAACGGTTAATGCGTTTACAGGCTTTTTAACTTTTTATGTTATAGATTTAGTAAATTCAATGAGGAAATAAAATGGCAGAATTTCATTCAAAAATAAAAACAATAGAGTGGGTGGATAATTACTCAAAAATGGTTGACCAGACAGTACTTCCGTATGAGTTTAAATACGTAAACATTACAGGCGGGCAGGAAATGTTTGACGCAATTAAGACAATGATAGTAAGAGGGGCTCCCGCAATCGGTGTTGCAGGGGCGCATGGAGTTGTTTTATATGCTCAGGAGCTTGCGAAAGAAAATCTTTCACGTGATGAATTTGTCAAAAAACTTCTTGAAAAAGCTGATTATATGGCAACATCAAGACCTACAGCAGTAAACTTAATGTGGGCAGTTGAAAAGCAGAAAGAAGTTATTAAAAATTCAAAATCAGATATACAGGGAATTGTTGAAGAATTAAAGCAAAACGGCATAAAACTTGAAGATGAAGATATTGCAATCAATAAAAAAATCGGTGATTACGGGGCAGAAGTAGTTCCGAAAGGCGCTGCAATTCTTACCCACTGTAATGCCGGCGGACTTGCTACGGTCGGTTATGGAACAGCACTGGGTGTAGTTCGTTCTGCTTTTGCAAACGATCCGACAATTCAGGTATTTGCTGACGAAACACGTCCGCGCCAGCAGGGTGCAAGGATTACAACATTTGAACTTACAATGGACGGTATTCCGACAACTCTTATTACTGACGGAATGTGTTCATACTTTATGAAAAAAGGTATGATTGATATGGTTGTCGTGGGAGCTGACAGGATTGCCGCAAACGGTGATACCGCAAACAAAATCGGAACTTATACGGTTGCAATTGCCGCTAAATACCATAATGTACCGTTTTATGTTGCGGCACCTTTATCAACAATTGATACAAGTATTAAAACAGGTGATGAAATAGTAATAGAAGAACGTTCGCATGAAGAAGTTACTCATATTAACGGAAAAATCATTTGCGCGCCTGATGTTAACGTAATTAACCCGGGATTTGACGTAACCCCGCATGAACTTATAGCAGGGATTATAACCGAAAAAGGAATTTTACGTCCCGATTACAATAAATCAATTGCAGAAGCATTTAAAGTATAACGAAAGGAGAAAATATGAAAACTACAGAAGCGAAACAGATGCCGTTACATGAAAAGTTTCACAACTTTTGTGTTGAGGTATCTGCCTGCGTCGGGGGGGGGGCAATTCTGTAGCTCCTAAACCTGCATTTACTCTGGCAGAGGTTTTGATAACTCTGGGAATTATTGGAATTGTTGTGGCTTTAACCTTGCCGAATTTGATTGCTGAGCATAGAAAAAAAGTATTGGAAAATCAATTTAAATCAATGTATTCTTTGATTTATCAGGCTTTAATATTAACGAAGCAGGACCTCGGAAGCGACAGTTTATTTACAGATTATACGGAATATTCGCCTGAACTTAACATATACCCGCGTGCAGCTGAGTTTGAGGCAGCATTTTACAAACGTATGAAGGTTATAGGTAATATTTCCGTCAAAATGAATGATTATTCAATTTATTCTGACAGGAGCATAAAAATATATGCTGATAATAAAGCTTTCAGCTTAAAGCTTCCTGATAAGATTTTGTCTAACGGAGCAGCCATCAGGGCAGATGTAGGAACTTCAATTGACGGCAGACAAATCAGTTTTACGACAGATATAAACGGTAAAAAAGGTCCCAACAGATTCGGGCATGATTTATTTGTATTCAGAGTTCAGGATGCAAGTGATAAACTTGTCGGGGCAAAGAAAATAAAGGATTATACAGAAGATGAACTTGGTGATTTAAGTTCGGGCGGCATAAATAATCTGATGGGAAAGCCCTGTTCAAAGAATTCCAAACAAACAGCAAACGGGATAGGCTGCGCCTGGTATGCTATTAATGATGTCTGCCCTGATGATGCTTCAAAAGGATATTGGGAGTGTCTTCCTAAATAAACATTAAAGATTGAAATTATAATTACGGCGATTGTCAAAGGATAACCGCCGTTTTCATGTCTTATTTGTCAGTGATTGAAAAGTCTTTACCTAATTCCTTTTCAAGTTGTATAATAATCTCCGATAAAGGAACACCTAAAGCCTCAGAAATCCGCCATAGCATTGTTATTTTGGGCTCAATTTGACCGTTTTCAACTCTGCTGAGATTACCGGGGTTTAGGTCATATTCATATGCAAATGTATTGAGAGAAATATTATCTTTCTTTAATCTGCTGGATTTAATAATTTTCCCGAGTTGATTAATTAAATGTAAAGTTTTTTCACTCTTGTATTGCATATATACAATTGTAAGCCTTATAATAAAAGATGTATTGTATATATAAAATAGCAGGAGGGTATATTACTATGAGCAAAAATGGATTTACGTTAGCTGAAGTTTTGATTACGCTTGGTATTATCGGTGTAGTTGCTGCTATGACAATGCCTTCATTAGTTACACATTATAAAGAAAAACAAACTGTTACCGCTTTGAAAAAGTTTTACTCAATACTTGAGCAGGCAATCAGGCTGAACCAAATTGACAATCCTGAAGACTATAGCGGTGAAAATATCGTATCTATGTTTAAAACAGTTAAGTTATGCCAACCTGGTGATAAGTCGTGTGCCGTTATGCAATATAAACAGCTGAATGGCGCAATGGAAAATGCTTTTGGAAAAAGCGATAGTTTTTTCGACAGCACATATTATGCACAACTTATTGATGGTAGTATTATAAGATATGCTTCAGGAAATAGTTGTAATAATGTGAGAGGTACAACAGAGGCACTTAAAAATGTTTGTGGAGAATTTAGCATTGATATAAACGGTAATAAACTGCCAAATCAAGTGGGAAGGGATGTTTTCTTTTTTAATATAACTAAATATGGAGTAGTTCCTTTCGGGACTAAAGAAGAGAAAAGGTATTCTTTTTCTGAAAATTGTAAAGATAAAAGTTCAGGAGATGGTAAATCTTGTGCAGCATGGGTGCTTATTAATGAAAATATGGATTATTTACACTGCAATGACTTAGACTGGAGCAGGAAAACAAAATGTAAATAATTTACTTAAACATTTTTGAACGTATATTTTTTAATTCGGTGATTGTCTTCGGATAGTCACCGTTTGTTAATTCTCCTACCGCTTTGTAAAGTTTTAAAATTGATTGTTCAATATTCTTGTGGTTCATTGTAACCATATCGCACGCCATTTCCTCATTTGAAAGCGCAAGTCGGGTCATATCGCGAAAACCGCTCGATGCAATTTCCAATGCAAGCGGATTGTCTTTTGCCGCAAGCATCAGAGCCTGTGCAATTACCATCGGCATGTGCGAAATCATTGCTGCTGCTTCGTCATGTTTTTCGGGAGTTGTGAACACAGGTACTGCGCCCAAATATTTTATAACCGAAAGAAGTTTTTCATTTTGCTCCCCGGTTATAACCCATTTTGCACCCTTAAAAAGCCCTTCCAGAGAATTTTCAAAACCTTTATGCTCTGTTCCTGCCATAGGGTGTGACGGTATAAACTTATATGGTCTTTGCTTTCCCGATACAAATTTTTTTAGACTGCACACGTCTGTAACTACTGTTTGAGGGAATAGAATGTTTTCCAGTTCATCAAGTACTGTAAGAGTTTTATTCATTGCAGTGCATACAAAAATCAGTTCCCTGTCTTTTAAAACATCGTAAGTTTTGAATATTCCGTCACCGCTTTGCGATTGTGATACAGCTATTACATCATAATCTTTTTTTAAGTCCCTGAACAGAGACCCGCCGATAAGTCCTAAACCGATAATTCCTATTTTCATAAGATAATTATATCATATAAAATTGACTAAATTATTATTGTTTTATATAATTGAGGGGAAAAAGGGGGTTATTATGGATTTGTTAGAACTTTTGAAAAAAAGATATTCGGTTAGAAAATTTGACGGAAGAAAAGTTGAAAAAGAAAAACTTGACTTAATTCTGGAAGCAGGAAGAGTTGCCCCCACGGCTGTAAACTTTCAGCCTCAAAGAGTTCTTGTTATTGAAAGTGAAGAAGCTCTCGAAAAATTAAAAAGCTGCACTCCGTATCATTTTAATGCGCCTCTTGCGCTTTTAATCTGTTTTGACAAAAATGTAAGCTGAAAAAGATCCCATGATAATTATGAAATGGGTGCTGTTGATGCAAGCATTGTGACAACACAGATGATGCTTGAAGTCGAAAATCTCGGACTGGGCACAACATGGGTAGGCTCGTTCAAAACAGAATTATTAAGAACTTCTTTTAATATTCCCGAAAATTATGAACCTGTTGCAATTTTACCTGTAGGATATCCTGCACAGGATTCTGTTCCAAACCCGCATCATAATGAACGTTATGAATTAAACCATACGGTTTTTTATAATTCCTTTTAACAGATAGATATTTCGTCTAACGAAGAAACGGTATATTGTGATGTTTGTAAAAGTGTTTCCTCATCGATTTGTCCTGTTGCAGCAAGTATTGTTCTTGCAACTCCGCCGTTTTTTGCCGCAAGATAATCCATAGGAGCATCTCCAATCATTACGGTAAATTTTGGATTTGATTGAAGTTTTTCAAGTGCTAATTTTACCGGAATGCCGCTTTCTTTGGTCTCTTTTGTTGATTCACGGCCTATTACAACGTCAAACAGTCTTTCCCAATGAAAATGTTTTAAAGTTAAGAGTGTGGATTCTGCGGCGTCTGATGTTACAATTCCTGTTTTTATTCCCTTTGACTTAATGAGCTTGATGAAGTTTATCGCATTTTCAATAGGTTTTGTATATTCTGACATATTCTCATAGAAAGTTTTGCTTACTTCATCAAATACTTCTTCAATCTGAAATTCGGTAATACTAACTCCTAAGTTATTAAGATCTTTACAAAATATTTCTATAATTACGGGTCTTGAATACATTGCCGTAATTCCGTCTTTCAGCATTTTCCCGTTTAACGTGTCGTATCCGAGTTTTAAACACAAAGCGGAAAATAAATCCTCTTTTAAATTAAATCTTTTGATTATTTCAAGAACTCTCATTTCAGTCATTTTTCCCCAGAAGTAATGCAGGTCAATAAAAGTTCCGTCCTTGTCAAAAAGGATTGTGTCAATGTTGTCAATTTCAAAATTATCTGTTTTGAGATTAATCATTATTTTTCCCGACAATTGTGTCAACGAGGTCTTTTGCAATTTTTACAGCTTCATTAATTAAATTTTGGTCATTCAAAAGATTGTCATTTGTTAAATATTCTTTTACTATTTTTCTTGCGTAAGAACCTACTGCAAGACAATCAGGTTTAACTCCGCATAAATGTGCAAGTTCAATTGATTTTGTATTTGTACCGCCTGACATCATTATGTATGCTGGAAAGTTTGCATTTTGGAAAAGCTGCGCTGTCGCAACTGCCTGAAGTGTTGTGCCGTATTTGTCATCACTTCCGCTCATTGCAATTCCGTCGGCCTGTATAATTGTTGTATAAGGCTTTCTTATACTAAGCATTTTTTGAACTCTTTCTTTAAGTTTTTTGTCGCCGAGTTCTGAGCGGTCAATTGAAATGCAAAGCATTCCGTCAAAGAAATCGTTTATTTGTAACCATTTATCCATAACATCTTTTTCATCAGTAGATATGGCGTGGAACTCAATACAATCAATACCTTTTTCAATCAGTTTTGGAAGAACTTCTTTGTAATCCTGTAACCGGCTTACCATTTCAATTGCCTGTTTAGGGCAGTTTTTTGCGCACTGCATACAGCCTATGCATCTTTCTTTTTTTACTTTGTATTTATCAAGTTCTATAATGGCATCATGGGGGCAAATTAATTTACATTTACCGCATTTAACGCATTTGTTTTGGTCAATTATGGCTTTTGTAATATGCGGATCGCCGTCAATTCCTACACTTACGCATAAATATCTGTTTTCTTTTATACCCGCTCTTTCTAATCCTCTTTTTGCAGCGTCGACAATTTCGGGTTTTGCGCAAAGGTCAAAGAAGTTACAGCCTGCAAGGGAGTAAATTGTAACAAGTTTTTCAACTTCTTCGGCATCTTCATTTCCTGCACCGCAAACTAATTTAAAACATTCTTTATTATCCAATAAATCTTTTAACATAACTTCCTTCTGAATTGTAAAAACGGAGAGGGTGGGATTCGAACCCACGGTACATTTCTGTACACAGACTTTCGAGATCCGCACCTTAAACCACTCGGACACCTCTCCTTTTTATTTAGTTGTAATGTCATTATGATGAAAACATTTTATTCCGTCAACATAATCTTTTACAATATTACCATTGCCAATAAGTTTATATTTATAAATAGTTAAACCCTCTAAGCCTACAGGACCTCTTGCATGAGTTTTATTTGTAGAAATTCCGACTTCGGCACCGAATCCGTAGCGGAAACCATCTGCAAATCGTGTAGATGCATTAAAATATACACCTGCTGAATCAACTTTGTTCATAAATTTTTGGGCATTTTCAGTATTTTTTGTAATTATGCTGTCTGTGTGACCTGAGCCGTAAGTGTTAATATGTTCAATTGCTTCATCAACATTTTTCACTGTTTTAAAAGATAAAATTTTATCACCGTATTCATGCGACCAGCTTTCGGGGTTGTCTATAAGTTGAATTTCCGATAACTGTAAAGCTGCAAGCAGGTTATCAATTTTCGGAAATTTTTCATGAATTAACAATGTTTCTACAGCGTTGCAGGCGCTCGGATATTGTGTTTTTGCATCGGTTACTACCCTGATTGCCATATCAATATCAGCACTTTCATCGACAAATATATGGCAGATGCCGTCAGCATGTCCGAGTACGGGTATTTTTGTATTTTCTTTTATAAATTTAACAAGTTTATTGCCGCCTCTCGGGATAATCAGGTTAATATATTTATCGCATTTAAGCATTTCGGCAACATCATCACGCGTAAATACCTGCTGAATATCATTTTTAGGAAAGCCTTCAATTTTATCAAGCGTCGAATTTATAACGGAAAGAATTTTTTTGTTTGTATTAATACTTTCTTTTCCGCCTTTAAGAATAACTGCATTTGCTGATTTTATTGCAAGGGATGAGATTTGTGCTATAACATCGGGTCTTGCTTCAAAAATTATACCGAGAACTCCTATGGGGCAAGAAACTTTGTATAATGTTAAATCGCTGTCAAGTTCGCGTACAAGTAATTTTTTATTGACAGGGTCTTCAAGTTTTGCAATATCTCTTATGCCTTGAACCATATCGCGCATTTTGTTTTCATCAAGCTTTAAGCGGTTAAATGTGGATTTTGTAATTTCTCCTGCGTCAACAAGACTCTGGGCATTTTGCAAATCTTCTTTATTCGCGGAGAAGATTTCATCTTTATATAATTCGATTTCATCTGCAATTTGCTGCAAAGCTTTATTTTTAAGCTCTGTAGAAATATCTGCGATTTTTAATGAAGCATCTTTTGCATCTTTTGCGATTTGGATAAAGTCCATTTTTTCTCCTTATAATAAAGTTATGTTATCGCGGGTAATAATTGCATCGTAATTTTTAAAGCCAAGAATTTCCATAATGTTATCCGAGTGGCATCCGATAACTTTTCTGCACGAATCAGAACCGTAATTTACAATTCCACGAGCAACTTCGTTATGTTTTTCATCAAGGATTGAAACAACATCACCCTTGTTAAATTCATTAATTACTTCGCAAACGCCTATCGGAAGAAGGCTTTTTTGTTTTAACAATGCTCTCTTTGCACCTTCGTTAACAACAATTTGTCCGATAATATTTGTGGCATATCCTATCCATCTTTTCTTATCCGACAAACCTTCTGTCTGAGGCAGAAACATAGTCCCGATTTCTTCGCCTTCGAATATTTTTTTGATAACATAAGGTATTTTACCGTTTGCAACAAGAACTTTACCGCCAAACCTTGTAACCATTCTTGCGGCTTTCAGTTTTGTTCTCATACCGCCTCTGCCGCCTTCGGATGCGTCAGTACCTAATGCAAGAATATCATCGGTTACTTCTTCCACAGTTCTGATAATTTTAGCATCAGGATTTGTTTTAGGATTTTTGTCATATAAACCTTCCACGTCAGACAGTATTACAAGCAAATCAGCGTCCAACTCGCTTGCAACAAGTGCCGATAACTTATCATTATCTGAAAAACATACCTGCATGTGTTCAAATTGCGGATGAACTTCAACTGTTGAAACAGTGTCATTCTGGTTAATGATGGGAACAACACCGAGTTCAAGAAGTTTATTCAAAGTTGTTCTCAAACTCAAATATCTTTGTCTTACTGAAAAATCGTCTTCCGTAAGAAGTATTTGAGAAGCAACAAGACCGTAAGTATCAAACCCGTTTTCATAGATTGACATCAATTTACCCTGACCTATTGCCGCGCAGGCTTGTTTAAGTGCCACACCTTCGGTACTTTCCAACCCGAGACGCTTCTTGCCTAAACCTACGGCTCCGGAGGTGATTACGATAACTTCTTTACCCTGTCTTGCAAGGTGTGATAAATCTTCTATAAATGAGAAAACCCGCGGTAATGATACATAACCGTCATCTCCTCTTAAAATATTTGTTCCGAACTTGAAAACGATACGTTTTGCATTAATAAATTCTTGTCTGTCCATAGCTTAATTATATTACAAAAATTTTAATCAATCGCAACTTCTTCATTTATTTCTACTTCATTTTTTTCATCGGATGACGGTGCTTTATTGTCTTTGTATAGCCAATACAGATACATGTCGACGAGTAAAAAGAATGTATTTAAAATATACAACCAGAACACCCAGTCCATATTATCTAATACTTTGTGTGCTATACCGCATACGTAGCCTAATAAAATTAACATTGAGAAATGAATACTTTTACCGTGTACACACTTACATTTATAAGTTTTTAAAGCCGCAACGGGCCAGCTTATACCAAAACATACCATCATACCTGCTTCAAATACGCTCATTTTTCTTTTCACCATAGCTTACGACAGTTTACAAACCGCTTTAAATATATGCTTAAAACTTTATCAGTTGATTTTACAGCCGCTTTAAAAGCCTCATGCACTCGGTGCTTTTTTAGCACCTCGCATCTGTTTTGCTTTATAACTGTCTTTATCAGCTTCCTTTCTTATATTTTACATTAATACTAACATTTTTATTTTTATTTTCAAACCCTAAGCCTCTCATAAGAGGGTGAAGTATATAATTGCTTAATTCCGACGCAATCCAGGCAAGACCTATTACGGTTCCCGTTAAGTTGCTCAATTCTATTGCTCCTTTTGCGGCAGGGAATTCAGGCGGTTTTTCATCTTTCAAAAGATGTTCTTTAAGTGTAAATCTGTCTTGCGGGTCTGCTTTCAATGTGTCAGAAATTTTTGATAAGAGCTTATTTCCCTGTCTGTCTTTCTTTTCCATTTTAGCAAGTTTTGCATAATTAAGATATTCTCCCGCATTTTTAAATGCAGGAAAATCTTTGTCGCCTTTAAGGATTTTCTGCGCAATTTTAAATCCGTATTTCTGGAATATAAATGGAATCATTGTAAGATAAATTCCGAGACAAAGCGCCTGATACAGACCTTCTTTTGTCGCCGCGTATTTTCTTGTATCTTTATCAACATTATTATCCATCATAATTGCGGCAGGTCTTCCTGTAGCTTTAAATATGGATTCTGTCGTTACGGTGTACTTTGTGTTATTGGCAAAGTTTACAAATTTCGGATTAAGAAGTATGTTTGCGACCTTATCTATCATTATATACCTCCTATCCGCATACCGTCAAAGCTTCTTGAACGGTAAATCCGGGGGTAACCGTTAAAATTTACCTGTCTTACAGGCTTTTGAGAAATCCTTTTTGTTTCATTATCTTTTAGGAATGCATTCATGAGAGGTTTTGTTGCTGCATTGCATATAGCAGGTATGACAAAAAGAGCAGTAAGACTCACGCTGATAAGTGACAGAGTAGACTTCATTTTTGGAAGTTCATTCAGGTGACTAGTTTTCACTGCTATATGTTTTGCGAGTTTTTCAACTCCTGCATCCGTTACCAGATAGGCGCCGAATGCAACGGCACCGGTCAATCCCTCTCTGAATGCCGTATATCTTCTTGAATTCTTTTCCTGTTTTTTGTCCATCATTGTGAATGTCGGACGTAAAATCCCTTTTGACACGGCAATTGTTAAAGCTCCGTAAAGGGCTTTATTATTTTTGCCTAAACTCATACAAAGATTTTTAAAATGTTTTTGAAAAGGGCTAGTCATAAATCTTCTCCATTATTATTCTAGAACTTGAAAAAGATGTGTAAAATACCAAAAATATTATAATAATTATAAGTTTTACTTATAATTTATCTGTTTTATGATATAATTTAATTATGAATTTTAATCAATTAAAATACATAGTAACAATTGCAGATGAATTGAATATTTCTAAAGCTGCTCAAAAGCTTTATGTATCTCAGCCTTCTTTGAGCCAATGTGTTCAAAACATTGAACGGGAACTTGGTGCAAAGATTTTTGACAGAAGTTCAACGCCTCTCAAAATTACTTATGCAGGAGAAGTTTATATTAACTGGGCGCGGGGCATTTTGAATTCAACCGACGAAATTAACAAACAAATTGCTGATATTTCAGGGCAGAAAAATATTAAACTTGTTATAGGAATTTCTCCTTACCGCAGTACATGTATTTTGCCGCCCGTTATAAAACAGTTTAAAAAGTTGTATCCCGAATGTTTCCTTGTTGTTGAAGAACATCCGACAACCGTGCTTCATTCGATGATGGATGAGGGCAAAATCGATATTCTTATTGACACTCCGCATCATAATACAATTGATTATACGAGTATTCCTCTCATAAAAGAAAATATTTTGATAGAAGTTCCCGAAAGCTGGGGAATAAAAGGTGACGAAATAACTTTGTCGGATTTAGCAGATAAGCCTTTTATAATGGTATCAAGCGAACAACTTCTCGGGAGAATTTCGCGGGATTTGTGTTTGAAGAACGGTTTCGAGCCTAAAATATCTCTTGAATGCCATACTGTAGAAACTGCTCATTCATTTGTAATTCAAGGTCTTGGAGCGGCGTTTGTGCCTGAACTTTTTATTAAATACTTTGATAAAAAAGAAACAAATTATTATAAAATTAAAGATTTTCAGCCTGTGAGAGAATTTTGCGTAATTTATGACAACAGAAAATATTTACCTCTTGCCGCAAAAGATTTTATAAAAATCTTAGATAATTTCTTGCACGGCAGATAATTTAGTAATATACTTATCTTGCTATGAAAAATGTAAGACAAACTAATATAAATATTCACAGGGACAGCTGGGTTGAGATTAATCTTGAAAATATTGCGTATAATATGCGCTCAATAAGAAATAATACACCGGAATGTATTAAACTCCTTGCAGTGGTTAAAGCAGATGCATACGGACACGGTTCAGTTATGCTTGCCCCTACACTTCTGGCATCCGGTGCCGATATGTTAGGCGTTGCCTCAATTGATGAAGGTGTAGATTTAAGGCAGGCAAAAATAAGTTGTGAAATACTTGTACTTGGAGCAGTTCCTGTGTGGGCTGTAGAAACTGCGGTTAAATCAGATTTAACGATTGCTATTTTTTCAAAAGAGCACTTGTCAGCTTGCCGTCAGGCTTATGAAAGAACAGGAATAAAACCTAAAGTTCATGTAAAACTGGATACAGGCATGAATAGAATTGGCGTGTCTGTTGAAGATGCCGTTGAATTTATTAATGAAGTAAGAAATGCCGATTACCTTGAATTCGGCGGAGTATTTACTCATCTTGCAAATGCTGAAATTCGTGAAAAAACACAAATTCAAATTGACAGATGGAATAAGGTTATTTCACAAATAAATCCCGAAGGACTATTGCTTCATATCCTGAATACGGCAGGTGCAATGTGCTATGATGTACCGAATTCAAACATGCGGCGTGCAGGAATTGCTTTATACGGGCTTTATCCTGATTTGCCTGATGACGGAAATGATCAAAAGCCTCTATGCAAAACTGACGGAGATTACGATACTTCCCATAGAGTGGTGAAAAAGCCTGACTTAAAACCTGTAATGTCTTTAAAAGCAAGAATTGTTAATATTCATGAGGCAAAAGACGGTGAAGGAATAAGCTACGGGCATACATTTATTGCTCACGGCTCAAGAAAAATTGCTACTGTTCCTTTAGGCTATGCAGACGGCGTACCGCGCGGGCTTTCAAATAAAATTTCAGGATGCCTTAACGGAAAAGAAGTTCCTCAGGTCGGAAATATTACAATGGATCAAATGATGTTTGATATAACGGGAGTTGACGCGCAGCTCGGTGATGTTGTAACATTGCTGGATGAAACACATTCTATTGATGAGTGGGCAAAAATTTTAGGTACAATTAATTATGAACTGACCTGTAGATTAAAGGTTAGATTACCGAGGGTTTATACGAGATGACAAACTTTGATTTGGGAATAATAGGCGGAGGTCCGGCAGGGTATACGGCAGCTTTTCATGCAAGAGCAAAGGGAATGTCTGTTGTTCTTTTTGAGAAAGATAAAATAGGCGGTGTATGTCTTAATAGAGGCTGTATCCCGACAAAAGCTATTTTGCATTCCGCTGAACTTTATGAGGAAATGAAATGCGCGTCGGATTTAGGGATAAGCTGCGAGAATATTTCCGTTGATTATGAAAAAGTTGTTGAACGTAAAGACAAAATTGTCGAAAAATTAAGAAAAAGCCTTGAACTTTCTTTGAAAAACAGCGGAGTTAAAACGATTAATGCAGAAGCTAAAATTATTGATGAAAATAAAATTTCTGCTGACGGTGAACTCTTTGAATGCAAAAAAATTATTACTGCAACGGGATCTTCTCCAAGAGGATTGAAAAATATTGATTTTGACCATGAATTTGTTTTAAGCTCGGACGATATTTTGGATTTAAAAAAATTACCGAAAAGTATTGTAATAATAGGTTCTGGCGCAATCGGAATTGAGTGGGCAAGGATTTTTTCGGCTTTTGATGTTGAAGTTTCAATAGTAGAAATTGCCGAACACTTGCTTCCGCTTGCAGACATTGAGGTTTCAAAACGTCTTGAACGTATTTTTAAGGCTAAAAAAGTTAAAATGTATCTTTCAAACGGCGTTGAAAAAATTGAAGCTAAAAAAGTTTATCTTTCGTCCGGTGAAATCCTTGAGCCTGAACTCGTTTTGCTTGCCGTAGGACGTAAACCTGCTGTGCAATCTTGCTGTAACATACTGGGTGATGCTTGCGGTAAAATTCAGCTTGCACATTTTGCTATTAAGCAGGCTGCTTTAGAAATTTCAGGAATTGAATTTGATGAAAATCTTGTACCGTCCGTTGTATACGGCTGTCCTGAAATAGCATGGGCAGGAGCGCGTGAACAGGATTTGCAAGAAGGAACTTATAAAAAATCAAATCTTTTAATTTCAGCTCTCGGCAAATCTCACTGTGATAACTGTTCCGACGGCTTTATCAAAATATTGTCGCGTGACGGAAAAATTATAGGTGCACATATAGTTTCTAAAGAGGCTTCTGCATTAATTCAGCAAATAATAATTGCTATGCAAAACGGCATAGCAATTGAAGATTTGAAAAAAGTTTGTTTTGCTCATCCGACTTATTCGGAAGGAATATTTGAATGCTTGTTTAGATAGAACCCGTCCAAAAAGGAACTTTTCCGAAATTCCAATAAGAATTTGTCGGATTAGGATCTTTGTGTCTGATAACTTTTTTCTTTTCAACTTTAGTGTCGCTAACCTGTTTAGTGTTATCCTGTTCAACTTTTACTTCTTCTGTCGTTGTAACTTGAGATCCCGTAAGCTCATATTTTTCGGCATAAGCACAGCCTGCAAAACATAATAAACATAAAAGTGTTATAAGATTTTTCATAGTGATTACTCCTTTATTTACATTATAGCGTTTTATACCGCAGAAATCAATATTTTTGCGCTATAATTTAAAATATGCAAAGAAGACTTCCTGATTATTTAAAACGACCGATTATAGATACAGATAAAACTCGTACAGTAAGAAGAATTTTAAAGACAAAATGTCTTAATACGGTTTGTGAAAACGCGCGCTGCCCTAATAAAAATGAATGTTATACAAAAAATACGGCAACATTTTTGATTATGGGTAATAACTGTACAAGAAATTGCAGGTACTGCAATATCACTTGTGCTCGCCCTGAACCTTTGGATTTGGCAGAGCCATTTCATGTTGCAGAAGCTGTAAAGGATTTAGGTCTTAAATACGCAGTAATTACATCTGTTACAAGAGATGATTTGCCTGACGGCGGTGCTCAGCATTTTGCAAATTGTATCTATGAAATCAGAAAAATATCTCCTGATGTAAAAGTTGAAATTTTAACTCCTGACTTTAAGGGTAATAAAAATTCGCTTGATACTATCATAAAAGCACACCCTGATGTTTTTAATCATAATATTGAAACTGTAAGGAATGTATTTAAAAACGCTCGTCCTCAAGGTGATTATGATTGTTCGTTAGAGGTCTTAAAATATATTAAAGATAATAGCAATATCATAACAAAATCAGGATTAATGATAGGCCTGGGCGAAACATTTGAGGATATTGAGCAAACTCTTTTGGATTTGAAAAATGTCGGATGTGATATTGTTACAATCGGACAGTATATTCAGCCTTCAAAGGAGCATCTTGAGGTATCTAAATATTATACTCCTTCTGAATATGAAGATTTGAAAGCTTTAGCAGAAAAAATCGGCATAAAGCATTATCAAATCGGACCTTTAGTCAGAAGTTCTTACAGAGCATCCGAATTAATTTAAAATCTTAACGGATAATCTTTCGGAATTTTCCATCCATTTTTTTGTATTAATGCTGCACAATAGATTTTACTTCCATTTTTACTGCATCCGTATGTAGTGTCAGTCCAATCTATATCGCTATTTGAACCGTTTATCCATTTGTACGGCTCCAACCCTTTATTTTTATGATATTTCCACTTTTTGTCATCAGAATTAGGATAAAAGGCAAAGAGAAAACAGGTTTTTCCATATATTTTATTATTAGGATCACTCTGTTGATTAAAAATATCATTTAAGTTTAATTTTTCGTAGTTTTTTCCGTCAGGGAAAAAGTTGTATGTACTTCCCCCGCGTCTAATTACTACTATACTCCCGTCACTAAAATATGCAGCAACATAATTATCCTGATTTTTTTCTACTTTTGTTGTTTTTAAATATTTAGCTAAATATTTGTTATACCATTCTAAATTATCACTTACGTCATTATTATCTTTGTCAACACTCATATCAATATTCCAGGTGCTTTTATCCCCATTTTCGAGTTCTGATTGAGTGATAGCCTGGTTCATTACTGAGTAGAATTTTTTCAATCTTGTTTCAACTGCTGTTTTTTTATGATTAGCAATAAGCGCAGGAATTGTTAAAGCCGCAACTACTCCGATAATACCAAGTGTAATCAAAACTTCTGCTAAAGTGAAGCCGGTCATTGTTTTCTTTCTTGTCATATAAACCTCGAATTATACTAGTTTACTATTTAATATACTTTATGTCTAGTAATTGAATTTTAGTATATCGAATTATTTTTGTCAATAGTTTAAGATTGAATAATGCATGAAGATGATTTTCTGAAACTCGGTTATAAAATAAAGTTCGAGAGGGGTAAACGAAAAATTTCGCAGCTTGATTTAGCCCTTAAAACGGGGCTTACTACAAGAACGGTCAGTAGAATTGAGTGCGGTGCAATTGATCCGAAATATTCTACGCTTGTTCGTATTGCTGAGGCGTTAGATTTAGATATAACCGATTTATTAAATTTCAGGTTATAAATTTCTTTAATTCAACTCTACGGTAATTGCGCCTTGACGGAAGATTTTTAATTCTTCTCCAAAAACTCCGCAAACGGTAGATTCAAGACCTTTACAGATATGACCGTAATCAGGGATTATTAAATCTGCAAGTCCTGTCATATTTTCTAAAGCTTGCTCATAAGTTTTTGCGGAAGGCTGATGGGATAAGTTTGCGCTTGTTGTTGCAAGAACATGACCCGGTGCAGCTTCGCAAATTTCTTTAAAAATTTCATTATCGGGTACGCGTATTCCGACAGTTTTCATATTTGATGTCATATATAAAGGTGTTTTGTCACTTTTTTCCACAACAAGAGTTAGTGCTCCGGGAAAGTATTTTTTTATCAGACGGCAGCCGATTTCAGGAATTGGTTTTACATATTCCAATAAGTGGTATGTTTCGTTAGACATAAGAATTAAAGGTTTTTGTGCTTCACGTTTTTTTATTTCGTATATTTTTTTTACGGCTTTCTCAGACGAAGGCAGGCAGCCTAATCCCCAAACAGTATCTGTTACGTATGCTATTACTCCGTCATTTTCTAAAACTTCTTTAATTCTTTCTCTATTTTCCAGCATTTATCTTCCTCATAAATCTTTGAGCTAACTCATTTGCATATTCCATTTTGAATATTAAATTTAATCCTGTATAACTTACAAGACATACAATACCGACTAATGCAATTTTTATTATTTCAAATAATGCTTTCGGCATATGAACGAATTTGTCAAAGCCGTATGCTAAGCCAAAACATACTACAAGTGATATAATTCCGGCAATAGCCATTTTTAAAAGATTTGTAAATAGGCTTTTATAATCCATTCTAACTTTTTTGTAAATCAGACTTCCAAGTACACAGGCATTAAATAATGTTACAAGAGATGTTGAAAGCGTAATTCCGCCTATTCCCATATGCATTTTGCTTATGAATATTACGTTAAGCAAATATTTTAAAACGATTGATGAAAACGCAACTATAAAAGGTGTTTTGGAATCATTAAAAGAATAGTAAACTCTAGTGATAGAATCTCTGAAAACATAAGGTAATATTGAAACAGACAGGAACCACAATGCTTCGGTTACCATAAATGTTGCTGTTTCATCGAATGCGCCGCGTTCAAATATTAGTCTGACAGCATCCATGCCGACTGTAAGTATTCCTATTATTATTGGTATTGCCGCAAAGAACAAAACTCCCACGCCTTTATTGAAGTAAGTTTTAATTCCGTCTAAATCCTTTTCTGCAACAAGCCTTGAGAATATCGGAAAAAGCGGAACAAGAAATGCAGTAACCAAAATCCCTACAGGAAACTGAAAAACTCTGTTTGCATAACCAATCGCAGTCCATGCGCCTTCTGATATTGAAGAAGTAAAAAACATATCAACATAAATATGAATTTGTCCGACCGTTGAGCTTAAAACAGCAGGGAATAAAAGTTCTGTAATTTCTTTAAAATTAGGGTTATTGAAAAAGTGAAAATCTGGTTTCCAGCGAAATCCCAGTTTTCTGACGTTCGGATACTGGATTACAAGTTGTAATATTGCACCGATTGTAGTTGCCCACGCGAGTGCATAACCTTTTTGATCATTCGGAACAGCCATAACTACTCCGATAATTGCCGCACTCATTATAATAGGCGACAAATTCGGAAGCATAAACTGTCTGTATATAATCAAAATCCCGTAATAAATTCCTACAATACCGCCTATTATTAAAAGAGGTGTCATAATTTTTAAATGTTCGGCGGCTAAGTTGATCATTTGGGCTGAACCGCTTGATATAATCAATCCCATTATTTGACGCGGAAATACAAACATTATAACTGACAATATCAGGAAAAATATTGTAGTTGCGGTCATAAATGTTGAATAAAGCTTGTTAACTTCTTCGGACGGTCTTTCTTTCAGGCTCGGAATAAGTTTAGAAAAAATTGCAACCGTTGCACTGTGAAAAGGTCCGCCTACACCGCCTAGTAAAATTAAAGACAGCGAAGGGATTTGATATGCGTAATAGTATGCATCGGATACAAGCGAAGCTCCATAATAATTTGCAATAACAATATCTCTTATAAAACCTATTAATTTACTTATAATTGTAACTACCGCAATAATCCATGCGGCTTTAAGCACGCTGGTAGTCTTTTCATCTCCAGAGGTATTTACTGTCATCTTTTTCACCATCTTTGTCATTAAATATCATTGTTAGTCGTTGAGCTTTTTATCTTACCAAAAGCTCAACTCCCCCTTTTTTACCAATTCCACATATAATCGTAAAGCTTTCTTATCCCCTTCATCCATAGGGTAGTAAAATATTACAGTATTCTTGCCTTTCGTAATATATTTTGATATATCAATTTCGGCATTTCTTTTTAAAATATTAGGTTCAAGCTCAAATATAAATTCTTTGCCGTTTATATTTGCGATTAGTTTTGAAACCATAAATTTGTTATCAACAATTATTTTTGCATACTTGTTTTTTGCGTAAAAGTGCTGAGTAACTGATTGCTGAGAGTTGTCAGCAGAAATTATTACAGGTTTTGTTGAAAGCGTAATCCCTGTATAATAATGCTGTAAAATTTTATCATAAGGAATATGCATTTCAGATCCCATAAAACCTGCACCGTACTGGCTCAAACCTACACCGTGTCCGAAACCGCCGCCCCATGCATGAACCGATATAAGATTACCATTTTCATCTCGTGTATTTTCAAATACAACGTTGGCACTCGGTAAAGCTTTGCCGTCTTTTGTCATTAAACGTCTTACTACAAGTTCTTTAAATACTTTGAATGTCTGTGAACGTGTCACAATTTCCATTTCAATAATTTTGCCCGAATCTCCGCGTCTTAAAACTTTTATTTCCTGAATATCATCAAGTTTATCGCCTTTTTTAAATACAGGTTTGACAAATCCTGTTGAGGATTGTGCCGCAAGTGTTACTTCAAGTGCCTTTTTTAATTCATCTGCTGACCATTCGCGTTCCCATCTGAAATATGGTGAGCGGATATCATAAGCATCAGGTTTGGATTTGTAATATTGGCTTGCGGCTTCTTCGGTGTTCAGAGGTGATTGACCTATTATATCGGGACGTGCCTGCAAATAAGGCTTGTCATCTGAAGGAAATTCTTTTGTCTTCGGGTCTGAAAAAGCATTTGCATAACTCTCTGTGTATCCGCCTGCTGTTGATGAATATTGTGCAAGGATTAAATCCCAGTTATAAATTGCGACAATCCCTTCTGTTTCTTCAACAGCCTGATTTGATAAAGTTTTTTCGCTGTTTGCCCCGTAATAAACCTGACTGGCAACGCTGTCTACAACATCGTAATTCGGAGATGATTTGGTCCGCGGTGAAAGAACATAATTTCTAGCGGCAACGCTCTGGGCTTTCAATGCTTCCAATCCGAAGCTTACAGGCATTTCATTCGGAACAACGCCTTTTAAATAATCTTCAACTTCAATCATATTAACAAGGTTAAATGTTCCGTTGTTATTTTTTACAAGTTCAAATGCTCCATGGTATAAAGCTTGCTTACCTGCTCTTTTAAGACCGCTTACACCCAGTAGGCCAAAGTTGCTTGTGATTTGAACAGGTCCCTCAACTGTTTCCGGAAACATGTTTCCGCCTGCATAGATATTAAATTTACCGTCTTTCAACGAAATTTTAATTTCCTGATTTGGTGCGTAATTCCCGATAAGAAGCCTGTTGTCGTATATTTGTGTATCACCTGTTCCGAATACGGTTATTTCTTTATATTGATAGGTGCCGAAGTTTTGTGTACCTATACCTACACGAACAACTTCCGATGACGGAGCGTTTTGTGAAATTGCAGCTTCTCTTGCCGCCTGCAGTGTTGATGCCGGAATTTGAGGCATTATTTGCGCAAAACATGGCATATTCATCATTACCAAAACTGCAATTGAAGAAATTGCAAATATTTTTATTTTACTTCCCACAAAGTTCCTTCTTTCGAGTCTTTCAAAACTATGTTTATTTCATCAAGAGCAATCCTGATTTTATCTGCAATGTCCCAATTTTTTGCATCTCTGGCTTCTTTTCTGAATGCAATAATTTCTTCCATTGAGTTAAAATCTTTTCCTAATTTTTCAGATACATGTTTTACTGCCTGTTTTAATTCTTCTTCTGATAATGTCGGTTTTTCAAATGTAAATCCCAATACGCTTGCCAGTTTATACAGAACAGTAAACGCATTTTTATCATCTTTATTTGCTTTATTTGTGAGTTCGAAAAGAACTGCCATAGCTTTGGAAGTATTCAAGTCGTCATCCATTGCTTCAACAAATTGTTTGTATTCATCTGTTTGAGTAATATCCAAATCTTCATTAATTTTTGTACGTTTTGCATTAAGCATACGTTTTACACCTGCCTGAGCCGATGATAATGCTTCATCGGAAAATTCCACAGGCATTCTGTAGTGATTTGTTAATATGAAAAATCTGATAGTATTGGCATCATATTTTTTCAAAAGTTCATCAATTGTTAGGAAATTACCTAAAGATTTAGACATTTTTTCTTTGTTGATAGTTACAAATCCGTTATGAAGCCAATAATTAACAAACTTACATCCGTTTGCGCATTCGGACTGGGCAATCTCGTTTTCGTGGTGAGGGAATATTAAATCAGCTCCCCCAGCGTGAATGTCAATTGTTTTTCCTAAATATTTTCTGCTCATTGCGGAACACTCAATATGCCATCCGGGACGCCCTGTACCCCAAGGTGATTTGTAGCCGAATTTCTCATCCTTTTTCCAGAGTGCAAAATCAAGCGGGTCTTCTTTATGTTCGCCTACTTCTATTCTTGCACCGCTTTCAAGCTGGTCTATAGGCTGTTTGGAAAGACTGCCGTATTGAGGGAATTTTTTTACTCTGAAATAAACATCGCCGTCTGCTTCGTATGCAAAGCCTTTATTGATTAAGTCTTTTACAATGGAAATCATTTCGCCCAGAGTTTTTGTTGCAAAAGGTTCAATATCGGGCTTTAAGGTATTAAGAGCTTTCATACTTTCAGCGAAAGCATTGTACCAGTATTGAGAAACTTCTTCAGGTGTTTTATTTTCTTTTTCCGCTTTTTTAAGGATTTTATCGTCAACGTCAGTAACGTTTCGGCAATATGTTACATCATACCCCTTAAACTTCAAATATCTGTATAAAACATCCCATGTAATATAACATCTTGCGTGCCCTAAGTGTGCAAAATCATAAACGGTAGGTCCGCATACATACATTTTAACTTTATTTTCTTCAATAGGTTTAAAATCTTCAACTTTATTCGTATAAGAATTATGCAATTTCATATAAAAAAATCCCTCTTTTTTTATAATTTTACTACAAAAATTACACATGTTAACTAATGTAAACAAAATTGTTAAGTACGGCAATTTGATATGTCAAAAATATTTATTAAGTATATACGTAATAGTTGAACAACATGAGGAGATATTCTATGGTAAAACCTGTAAGCGGTGCAAACAACGGAAAAGCCCCTGACGGCTACAACAAAGTTACAATGTATGATGAAAAGTCTAAAAAGACTAAGACATATTTTGTTCCGGTCGGGCAAAATTTAACGGTTAACGGCAAGACTTATAATCTTGATAAATCTAAAGGCAGTGAACAAGTTTTTAAAGGTAATGCAGAACAAACTAAATTCAACCTGATGGGACTTGCATTGGAACATATGGATGTAAACCGCGACGGGCGAATTGATACAAAAGATACAGACAGCAATCTCGCAGGTAAAATTAATAAAGATTTAAATAATACGCCATATTATGTAAAACACAATGATATCTTTTCAGATGCCGGAATTAATAAAGGTGAAGGCGGTGTTGTTTTCAGTCTTGACGGAGAGGGACAATTCTTCGGCGTTGAAATTGAAAAGAAAAATGAATAGTTAAAAAGAGGTCTTTAAAGACCTCTTTTTTTTAGCATATCGAAAATTTGAAAAACCGGTTTTACTAAATCCTGCACAGGGCAAACCTCATCAAGTTCAAGTGTTATTGCCGGGATTTGTCTTTCGATGCCTGCATAAGTTCCGAAACTTCCGGGGGTAGGATATCCGATACTTTCCTCAACAGGATAATTTATAATTTGCGAAATCTTTTCCGAAATTTCTTTTGCAGGACCGTCGTAATTTACTACCTCATACGGTGCATGTAATGTAAGTATTAACTCCGGCTTAAATTCATCAATAGTATCTATAAGAAACTGTGTTTCAATTTCGCTTCCCGCGCTCATACCGCCGAAAAACTCGTTTTTTTCGGTTAATTCCCAATTTTTTGTCGGAAAATTTCTGTTTAAATCAACTCCGTTAGCATTTGTTCTTTTCCCGAGCTGTAAACCGTCAGGATTTAAGCAGGGAATGAATAAGAGCCCTTCCGCATTATTTATTTTCAAGTATTCATCAATAAGATATTTCCCCTGCGGTTCATCACCATGAAAGACGCCTATAATAAGAGTTTTGCCCTTACCGTCAATAAGTTCTATTTTATTTCCAAGTTTTGTTAATATTGATTTATTCAAAGAGTGCCTCTATAAATTCTTCCGAATTAAATGTTTTTAAATCTTCCATTTTTTCACCGACTCCGACAAGTTTTACAGGAAGTTTAAGCTCTTTTGCAACAGCAAGAATAATTGCACCTTTTGCAGAACCGTCAAGTTTTGTAAGTGCAACCGAGGTTAAATTAACAGCTTCTGTAAACACTTTTGCCTGCTGTAAACCGTTTTGCCCCGTATTTGCATCCAGTACAAGAATGCATTCACGCAATGCATCAGGTGCTTTTTTGTCTATAACAGACTTAATTTTTTTCAATTCTTCCATAAGGTTAAACTTGTTTTGCAGGCGTCCTGCCGTATCAACAAGAATTACGTCGTAGTTTTCTTTTGAAGCTTTTTCTATGGCTTCATAAACAACAGATGCGGGATCGGCTTTATCGCGTCTTACAATATCGGCGCCTGCACGTTTTGACCATATATCAAGCTGTTCTTCAGCTGCTGCACGGAATGTGTCGCCTGCTGCTATAAGAACTCTTTTCCCTTCATTTTTGAATTTATAAGCAAGTTTTCCGATAAGAGTAGTTTTTCCTGCTCCGTTTACGCCGGTTATGAAATAAATGTTAAGTCCGTCTTTATATTCAAGCTTATTGCCGCCTGCATTTTTAAGAACTTTCAAAAATTCGTCTTTAAGATATTTTTTAACCTCCGAAGGTTTAATTTTTGTCTGATTTCGCAGTCTGTCAACGAGTTCGGATGCGTAATTTACACCCAGATCCGCGCTGATAAGCATATCTTCCATATCGTCAAGTACAAATTCCGAGAATTCTTCTTCATTTTCCACAGAATTGACAATATTTCCGACAAGCACCTGTGCAGTGTTGGAAACCGTTTCTTTTAGGTTATTAAATTTATCTTTAAAAAATTCGAACATTTTTAGCCAATTCCGTAATCAACGATTACTTTTGCTAAAATTCCGTTGATGAATGAAGCACTGTCGTCTGTCGAATATTTTTTTGCAAGTTCAAGAGCTTCATCAACAACAACTTTCATTGGAGCGTCTTTTATATATAAAAGTTCAACAATGGCAATTCTTAAAATATCTTTGTCCATTTTTACAAGACGTCCCAAATCCCAATTTTTAGCATATTTTTGAATAATATCATCCACTTCTTTATGATTTTTCTGGAAATATTCGGCAATATCGATTGCATAATTTTTTACGTCATTTTGAGCATCTAAAGTTGTAAATTCTGCAATTTCCAATGCTAGCATAGCTTTTTCCGCAATGTCAATCATCTCGTTAATTCTGCCTGTCATATCAGAAGTCATTGGAAGCGGTACGGGGATATTGGCAGCCCCTATAGGTCTGCTAAGGTTAATTTCCGCATCAGCTTCATAATTGTCAATCTGATCTCTCATTACTATTAATGAACCAAGTGCGGTTTTAAGTTCGTCACTTGCACTGCTTGTCAAAATCCTTACCGATTTTAAAATGATATCTTGTAAATCTTCTTTTGAATAATTTGTTATTTTTTTATCAAATTGGGAAAATAATATAAACGCCAATTCTCTTGCTGCTCTGCGCGCTTGCATATATATACCTCTTTTTCATTTAAATACTTTTACAGGTCTAATGCTAGCATGAAAAATATTTATCTACAAGAAGTTTTGCTGTCGGAAAAAGCATTTTCAAATCCGTTTAATTTGCTTTTAACTGATATAATTTCCTGAATAAGGAGCGAGCATAGATTTTGGCTGTCTTTAATATCATAGTCACAGTTTTCAAGAAGTGTTTGATTAAGCACTTTTGCGACAGTTTCAATTTTGTCAAACTGACATAAAATAACGGAAAGTTCATTTTCAAGTAGTTCAAATTTGTTCTGTTCCATTTTTTCATTCTCCGACAATATTTTAGTATAGCATTGGGATTGTTTTAATATATTACCCAACTGGTTAAATTTTGTTAAATAACTTAATAATTACGAAATGTAACAAAAGATTTACAAATGCCTGAAATGTAGTTATACTGCCTC